>Ga0180120_10000738_pt1 | contig 16848 bp, 14 predicted proteins | sample CPBDNA_3_FD_129677 | JGI IMG/M metagenome (GOLD analysis project Ga0180120, IMG submission 129677) | Freshwater to marine salinity gradient microbial communities from Chesapeake Bay, USA - CPBay_Spr_31_0.2_DNA (version 2) (version 2) | ecosystem: Environmental > Aquatic > Marine > Coastal ... | reverse complement strand
GGCTTTTAAATAAATGCCATCATTTTTGATACCTGCTTTTCCTAGTAAAATAAGATTGGGTAAAATAAACAACAAAGAGCCTAAAATCCCGAGACCAAAAGTAAGCATCCACATCAAACCTGCGTGCGCTTTTACATAGCCTTTGCCTGCTATTTTAGCAAGATCAAAACTCAATGTGTGTGGCTTTCCATAAATTTTATATTGATATTGTTCGCCTTTTTTATCCCAGTTTTTCTCAGCGTCGTATTGGGCAATGAGTAAGTCATAATGGTTATTGGCTACTTCATAAGCATGGCGCACTCGATCGGAGAATTCGAAAATAGTTAGGGGATCAGCTGTAACAAAGGCTTTGGTAAGTTCCGTTTTGATTATCTCGTTTTGATAACCTTTTTCCATGATAAAGGCATCTAATGCCGATGGCGATAAATGAAAAGAACCCGTAAAAATAGTTCCCGTAAAAAGGGACAACCCTATGAGAAAAATAACCAATCCTATATTTTGTATGCGTTTCATTTTTTATGCCTCACTAAAAATCCGTTTCCAGCTTTTCTTTTTTAATTCAATCGACGTATTATTTTCTTGGTTGAATTTGGATACAATTTCGGATGCGTATTTTTTATAAAATTCAGGATCAAAATTGGCATCGGAGAGATGCGCCAAAACATAGCTTACCGATTTCTTTTTCGTAAGAACCTTGTCAAAAAACGCATGCCGCATGCGCATACCAAAGTTATTGATGCCAATAAACTGGTGGGTATTTTTATCATAATTAAGATGAATACACATTTTTCCATTTTTATGCCCCCAGTAAAAGCGGGCTTCGTTTTCTTTGGGCTTCGCCCACACCCAACCATAGGTTTGATATTCGATATCGAAAAATTTTGCAGAATTAAACCAATGCCCAGGATGATAGGCGGTTCTATGTTTACAAATGGTTTGAGCCAAGGTTTCACCCATCATTCTTCCTGTATACCAAACTGCTTCAATGGCCTTTCGTTCTCCCATGGGCTCCTGTTGTTCTGCACAATCTCCAATAGCATAAATATTAGAAATATTGGTTTCTAAAAACCGATTTACTTTTATGCCCCTACCTGTCACTATGTTGCTATCCTTAACAAAATCAATGTTTGGTGAAACCCCTGCCGTTAAGCCCACGACATCACAAAATATTTCTTCCCCTGTTTCTTCAATGATTACGGATGTTACTTGACCCGAGGCATTGGCTTTTATTTCTCTTAATTGGGTACTCAAACGCAAGTCGACATGATGTTCCCTAATATGTCTGTTGATCATCTCAGATTCTTGATCCGGTAAAACGTCATTCCAAAAACTTTTTTCTCGAACTAAAAAGGTGACGGGAATATTTCGGCTGCGCAGCATTTCAGCTAATTCAATACCAATCAATCCACCACCTACAATTACCGCGCGTTTACACACTTGATTATTGGGTGCAAATTGCTCTAACTGTTCCAAATCTTGTTTGTGATACAGGCCCATAACGCCTTTGGAATCTTGACCTGGCCAGCCAAATTTATTGGTTTTTGAACCACTGGCAATCACTAATTGGTCATAAGAAATTGAGGTATTGTCTTCAAAAAATATACAGTTGTTGTCGGTGTCAATTCGGTTGACAAAACCTTGTTTTAAATCAATTTTATTTTTTGCCCAAAACCAATTTTCATAGGGCTGTGTATGTTTAAATTCCATATGTCCCATATAGACATACATCAAAGCAGTTCTCGAAAAAAAATAGGGCGCTTCTCCAGAAACAAGAGTAATCTGGTTTTTTGAGTTTTTTCTGATGTGCCGGGCAGCAGTCACTCCAGAGATCCCATTTCCGATAATTACAATATGTTTCATTCTTGAATTTTTTGATAGCGCTGACGTGTTAAAGTTAAGGACTTAAGACGATTTATCCGGTAACGAATTCAGGCTAATAATATTTAAGGAGCTATATTTTATCTTTTGAATGCAATGGGCATGAGATAAAACCATGAATGACTTATTTTAATAGATCAATATTAGGAAAGTGTTCATGTAGATTTTTTAATATAGGATGTTTGAAGACCTAATTGGAGGAAAAAATGGAGATTTGAGTACCTATTTTTCTAAGGGATTAGAATGAACTAGCATTGTGGCGATGATAAATATACAGATCCAAAAGAAAACACTATTTCCCCTAATATTAATCATCTTAGCTGGTGAATCCGTATTTTTTTTACCTTTTGTAATCCAGCGTGTATTCAGGCCCACTTTTCTAGATGTATTTGAGTTGACCAATTATGAACTGGGTATTTGCTTTTCTATTTATGGTTTGGTAGGATTATTCTCTTATTTTTTCGGTGGGACGTTAGCGGATAAGTTTTCACCGCGGATATTGATGGCCTTGGCTTTGGTGTTTACCGCATTAGGAGGCGTTTGGATGACCAACTATCCCGCTTATACAGATCTCAAATGGCTGTATGGTTATTGGGGATTTACTTCTATCTTTCTATTTTGGGGGGCTATGATCAAACAGACCAGGATTTGGGGCGGAGCCAAAAACCAAGGCATAGCCTTTGGTTTTTTAGATGGGGGTAGGGGACTGGTAGCTGCGGTATTGAGTTCTGTCGGGATATTAATTTTTGCTCATTACATAGGAGATGCTACAGATTTAACCTTGTCTGAGCGACGAGATGCTTTTAAGGGTGTACTGATCTTCACTTCTGTGTTTGTTGCAGCCATTGGTATACTGGTTTTTTTCTTTTTGGATAAAAACGGGGAGCCTGATACTTCAACGGATGTGTCACAGGTTTTTGTTTGGAGTGATTTTATGAAGGTCATGAATATGCCCTCAGTTTGGTATCTCACCATGATTGTATTTTGTGCATATATGGGCTATAAAGTGACTGATATATTTTCTTTATATGCCAAGGAAGTCATGCTTTATGATGAAATTTCGGCCGCTGGAATAGGATCCATACTGCTGTATTTGAGACCGCTAGTTGGTGTAATTATTGGGTTATTGGCGGATCGTACCCAGGGATCTTTCCTCATTTTATTGGCCTTTATAATGATGTTTTTGGGGAGTATATTCTTTGCCTCAGGCATCATCAATCCCGGACTGAATAGTTTATTTTTTATAGGAATCACTTTATCTGCTGTCGGGATATATGCTTTGCGCGCCCTTTATTTTTCTATTTTGAAAGAGGGACTTATACCCGTCACTTTAACGGGGACTGCAGTCGGAGTCATCAGTTTTATTGCCTATACGCCTGATATTTTCTCTGGACCGATCATTGGATATTTATTGGACAGTGCTCCTGGAGGGGCTGGCTATAGGTCAGTTTTTTCTCTTTTGGCAGTTTTTTCTCTTTTAGGTCTAGTGGCTACGTGGGCGTTTAGAAAATCAGTATCATCCATCCATCAATAAATGTATTCCTTCTTCCAGTAATTTTTCTCTTTGTTCAAGATTTAGGTGGAGGGGCAATTGAGCCAATCCAATGATTCTGCGGATGAGTTCCATACCTTCAAACTGACGCACTAAAGAAAAGTCTATTCCTGATGCTGAATAATGCTTCCAAAAGTCATTTAAATAGGAGATCGGTTGTTCTGCCATCCTGAGATGTGCCCTAAGTACTCCGAGATCATACTCTTTGGGCCCAAAAAAACAAAATTCAGGATCAATGACACGAAAACCGAAATCCGTTTTTAACCAACTTCCTGGATAGTAATCGCCATGGAGCAGTGAAGTACCCTCAGAGAGATATCGTTTTCCCAATTGGATAGCTGCCTTTTTTAATGCGATGTCCCGTCTCATTTTATGGGCCAGTTGTTGAAGGCCTGGTTTTATTTCATTGAGGTCAAAGTCATTTTCTTCAGAGTAGGGATAAACGAATAAATGCTCATGATTAAGCTGTCGGAGGGCTAAATTTTTTGGAAATTTTGCGCGCTGTGACGCATTGAATGACGCATGATGTAGTTGATGCAAAAAAGAAAGGATCTCGACATAATCTTTTTGAGATAAATCAACCTTATTTTGATAGAGGACTTGATAATCAGAAAACCTGCCTAAATCCTCTATGAATAAGAGCTTATTAACGCGGTCAAACCCGAGGAGTTTGGGAAGGTAAGAACTGCATGAAGAGGTATGAACTAATTCATAAAATTGGTTTTCAACCTCAATGCGATCAATGGGGGCCGGTATTTGGGGATATTTGTTGACGTAAGCCCTTGACTGTTTGAGTATGATACTACCCTTTCGAGTGGTGATGCGCAGTACCACATTCATGTTGCCTGCTCCCGGTGTTTCTACATGTATAATTTGGTCTTCCTCAAGCATCCAACCATTTTTGATAAGTATGTGTTTGAGTTTAGTTTGAGAGCTATTCAAGCTTATTTCTTTCATATTTAGAAGGTCAACGAGAGTTCATTTGTGGAAGAGACAAAGGTACTTTTATTGATTTATTGGCCTTATTCCCAAAGTGATTTTAGTGGATCATTAATATTATAGAGGCCATGGTTTGACTAGAATTTTTCCTGCAGACATATTTTCGGGAAAGGTATTCAGGCCTTCAATGACTTGTGTCAATGACATCCGGTCTCTTATTTGAATTTCATGCTGAGTGCCTAAAAATTTTTGTACCTTATTAAAAGCTTGCAGTAGGGTGAACATTGATTGCTGATTGATCCATTGAGAAAGCCAAAAACCACTTATTTTTTTACCTTCAAAAATAAATCTTCCATGGGGAACCATCATTTCTTGCTCAGACAAAGCGCCATAGACCATCACTTCTCCACCCTTGGGCAAGGCGGCCAATAGTTGGGAGACTATGGCTCCTGAAAGGGCATCAAAAGCGATTTTCACATTTAGTTGTTTAAATAAGTCACGCATTTCGGTATTAAAATTAGGAGACGAACTATCAAGTATAAATTGAGTACCATTTTTCTTAAGCAACTCAACTTGTTCGGGTCGCCGCACAATATTGATACATTGAAGGCCATTTTGTCTGCACATTTTATCCAATAGTTGGCCTAGAGCACTGGCCGCTGCCGTATTGGCGATGGCATGGCTCCGTTTTTTTTTGGCAATACTGATCATAGCGATCACGGATAAAGGATTGACCAATAACATCGATCCTTGCTCTAAACTTAAATTCTTTTTCAAGGGAATGGCGGTGGCGGCTTGGGTTAGCGTGTATTCTGCCCACGTACCATTTCCAGTAGGAGGGGCAAAACAGGCTACTTTTTTACCTAATAATCTCCTAGAAAAAAAATCATTTCCAGTAGCCATTACGATGCCGCTACCTTCAAAACCAGCCACTATGGGCAATTTTTTTGGAGAAGCATACAAGCCTCTCAAAAAGGCCCAATCTGAAGGGTTGATAGGGGCACTATCAATTTTCACCAATACCTCTCCTTTGGCAGGCTTGGGGACTTCTAATTCTTCAATGGCGAGGCCTTCATCAAATTTTTTTAGGACCAAACCTTTCATAGAATTTGGGAAATGTGTGGTGAATATGTTTTTCATAAGGTTACAAGAATAATGAAAATATAGATAGTATTTTGGACGTGAGATTAATGGCGCGGTATTTAGATTGCTTTTTAGTGATTAGGGTCAAATTTAATGAGATGATTAGTTGAAGCCAATATTCGTGTCTGTTTACAGACCGATCGTCACAACCTGTTTTTTTATCAATTTTTTTATGAATAACTTCATTTATGAGGTTGAAAAAAATCATGAAAACAGACAGCTATTTTTATTTACTCATTTCAGTAGGATTACTGGGGTGTGCTGGGGAAATCTCAAAGACGACAGAAATTGATCAGTGGGAGACACAGGCTGCGCAAGTTGAGATCATCAGAGATGATTTTGGAGTCCCACATATTTATGGAAAAACAGATGCTGATGCGGTTTTTGGGCTCTTATACGCTCAATGTGAAGATGATTTTCACAGGGTGGAGCGAAATTATATTTGGGCGATTGGGCGATTGGCGGAGGTAACCGGAGAGGAGGCGCTTTATAGTGATTTGAGAGCCCATCTGTTTATGACCAAAAACGAGGCAATCGACGCTTATGAAGCCAGTCCCAAGTGGCTGCAGGATCTTTGCGATGCTTTTGCAGCAGGCATTAATTATTATTTATATACCCATCCAGAAGTAAAACCAGAGTTATTGAACCATTTTGAACCTTGGATGCCATTTTATTTTAGCGAAGGATCCATTGGAGGAGATATCGAGCGGGTGCCAATACCTCAAATAAAAGCTTTTTATGAGGGAGCGCAGCCACTTTCGCTCATCACCAATGATCGCCAAACACTGAACCATGAATATTTGATGGAACCGCAAGGGTCTAATGGTATGGCCATTGGTGGGGAACGAACGACATCGGGAAATACCTTGCTGCTAATCAATCCTCATACCTCTTTTTTCTTTCGGGGAGAAGTTCATGTCGTGAGTGAAGAGGGCTTAAACGCCTATGGAGCTGTGACTTGGGGCCAGTTTTTTGTTTATCAAGGCTTTAATGAAAAAGCGGGCTGGATGCACACCAGTACCTATACAGATGTTATTGATGAATTTGTGGAAGAGGTACATGAAAAAGAAGGAGGTTATTATTATAAATATGGTGAAGAATTGAGACCGATTTCTTCCTATGAGGTCAAGCTGAAATACAAGCAAGGGGATAAAATCATGGAGAAGAGCGTCACGGCTTATCGTACACATCACGGCCCGATCACCCATATGACGGCTGATAAATGGACGGCAACTGCATTAATGTGGAAACCCATTGAGGCATTAACACAGTCTTATATTCGAACCAAAGTGTATGGTTTGGAGGAATTCAATCAAATGATGGATATGCGTACGAACTCTTCCAATAATACTGTTTACGCGGATGTACAAGGAAATATTGCCTATTATCATGGCAATTTCATTCCCAAAAGGGATATAAAATTTGATTACAGTAAACCCGTAGATGGAAGTAATCCTGCCACGGACTGGAAAGGATTGCATGCTGTTGCTGAGGCCATAAAGGTCATCAATCCTCCCAATGGGTGGATTCAAAATTGCAATTCAACTCCTTTTACTTCTGCGGATCAATTCAGTCCAAAAAAGGAGGATTACCCTTATTACATGTCAAAAGATGAAGAAAATTTTAGAGGCCTTCATGCCATTAGATTACTTAAAGAAAGTGTGGACATGGATTTAGACAAGCTCATCACATTGGCTTATGATCCCTATTTGCCGGCTTTCGAAATATTGATTCCAGGATTGATCAAAGCCTATGATCAGTCTGAAAAAGAAGTACTACTTTCGGCTCCGATTGAGGTATTACGTCATTGGGATTTTGCTGTTTCAAAGGAATCCATTGCCATGACGCTGGCCCATTATTATGGGACTCATTATGTAAAGGAAGGGGTCCGACCGAGTGGATTAAAATTCATAGAATTGGTACAGTATTGGAGTGAAGCATCTCCACTAGGTGAGCGGCTGGCCATTTTCAAGAAGGCGATAGCCCACCTGAATGAAGATTTCGGTTCTTGGAATCAAGCTTGGGGTGAGATCAATAGGTACCAACGTTTAGATGGCGCCATCAGGCAAAACTTCAGTGACGAAAAGCCTAGTTTACCCATAGGATTGGCTTCGGGAAATTGGGGAGCTTTAGCTGCTTATGGCGCACGCTATGATAACAACACCAAAAAGATGTATGGGACTCGGGGAAACAGTTTTGTGGCCGTAGTTTCCTTTGGGGATCGGTTAAAAGCCAAATCAATTTTAGCGGGTGGGCAAAGTGGAGATCCTAATTCACCCCACTTTGATGACCAAATATCATTGTATGCAGATCATTCATTTAAAGAGGTGTCTTTTTATCGGGAAGATGTAGAGGCTCAAGCGAAGATCAGGTATCAACCAGGCTCAAGATGAAAGGGAAAAAAGAAGCGTTCCAACGAATTTTCCACCACTCTTCAAAATTATTTAGTAGCTGTTGACTGAAACTTTTTGTTCTATTATTTTATCGGATATGGCGTCCCAAAGATGGATTCGGTGCCTTAAGGCTTCTTTCGCTACAGCCAGGACTTCTTTCCATTTTTGAGCATCATCCCCACAAAGTTCAGAAACCATTTGTAAGGATAAAGGGCCGTGTTCGTCGCCGTCAAGCTCAATATGTCGATTAAAATAGTACGTAATTTTGTTATACTTTTCATTATTGATGTCCCCTTCGCTTAAGATCTCATTAAACATATCTGGAATAATGTCTTCTCGACCAAAGGTGAAAGCAGCTGCGATCAAGTGTACTTTTTGGGTTGAAATGATTTGGAACGTATATTTTGTAAAGTCAGCTACTCTTTTTTCGAGCTGGAGATCGTCTAAAGCTTTTTCTACCTCTGTACCCTTTTTAATTTCTTTTATAAAATCGTCAATTTTTGAAGTACTAGCTCCCATTTGTGCCATGGCCTCTAAATACATTTCAAAATGGCTTTTGGGTTGATTTAACTCATTCAAATCGCTTTCTTCACCTAATACAATTTCATTGATAAATCTAGCTAAAGTTGGGTTTTTGGCGGGTGTCCAAGGCGTATGCACGTGCGTAAGACTTTGCTGTAAAGATTTGAGTAATGACATGAAGTCCCAAACCGCAAAGATGTGATGTTCCATGAAAGTCTTTATATCCCTAGTATTTTGCAGGGTTCCATATATTTTGTGGTCACGTAAATTTTTTCTAAGGTCAGAAAGTTCGTGAGTAATGTGTGCGATCCTATTCATTGGGTAGTATTGATTTTTATGTTGGCTGTGCAGTGTGGTCAGTTTTAAACTTTTGATATCATTAAGAGAATTTAAATTTTCAACACACTTAGGTAAACACCTATTAATTCTTAAAATAAAAAACTCAGAAAATAAAAAATAAGTTCCCTCAATACGGAGTATCTAAGCGCAATTAAAACTTCAAAAAAGCCATTGATTTTACCTCAGTAAAAAATTATATTTCAGTTTGTTGAAGTTTATATATTTCTTTAATCAGGGATTCATTATCCAATTTTTTAATTGGTCGGGAGTTAAATTACTTCCACAAATAACAGCTCCCACTTTTTTATTGCGCCACCGATCTTTGTTATCTAGTATTGCTGCGATACCAACCGCAGCAGAAGGCTCGCTTACGATACCCAAATGCTGATGTAGGAGTTTCATAGCTTTTAAAGTAGTACGATCTGAAACCAAAAGGGTATCATCTATCATATGCTCTAAATCGAGTAAAGATTGTTTTACAGGGAGTCTAATCGCTATACCATCAGAAATGGTGTTCACAGAAGGATGACTGATCAGCTTTTGGCTACGAATGGATTCAATCATGGCAGGAGCGCCCTCCGATTGAACGGCTATTAATTCTGTTTGAGGACTTAATTCTTTAAAAGTCCGCCCAATGCCGCCCAATAATGCCCCATTTCCCAAAGAAATCAGCAGTGTATCTAATGTATAAGGGAGGTTCAATAATTCCAATCCTATGGTACCTGCTCCCGCAAGGGTTTCTATATCTTGACTGTCTTCAACGAATCGCAGTTGTAGTTTTTTGGCATGCGCTTTCGCAAATATTTTGGCTTCATCAAAGTCTTCACCCATCAATAGTACCGAGGCCCCAAAGGATCGCATCATTTCAATTTTATAGGTATTGGCATTTTTACTCGCAAAAACCGTTAAAGGAATCTTCTTCTTCTGGCAGGCATAAGCCATGGCTTGGCCAAAATTTCCCGCACTGGCACAGACGATGGGTTCATCAGGTGCTGCTTGGGATATGAGCATTTCAGCACCCCGTCCTTTGAAGGATTTGATGGGATTAAGGGTTTCAATTTTGACCGTAAGTTGGCAATCAAAGAGGTCACTTAAGCCTTTGGAAATAAATTGAGGTGTGTTTAAGAAGGACGGGTCAATCAAAGGAAGTCCTCGTCTAATTTCATCAATACTTAGTCTGTGCTTCATATGGGTTTCCTATTCATGTTTGTTTTAGATCTCAAAAAATTTATAAAACTCATCAAAATAATGGGGAACTTTAATGGAGGTACTCATGGAGAGAACGTTGAATAAATATTATGATTTTACTTAGATTGAAGGGTTTAATTTTCACATCGATGAGAGAGGCCTATTCAAGCTGAATTAATATCAAAGGCTTTCAATACTTGGAATCCAACGGACACTTAGGTCTGGGTCTTCCATCTCTTTATCTAAGGGAAACATGGGTCGTTGAATCCTTTTATAGTCTAGTCTTTCCAGATCTTGGTCCACTCCGCCGGGGGTAAGGGACATGATCCAATCTCCCCGCATCTCATAAAGTTCAGGAACTAAATAGCCAATTTTCACGACCAGAATAGCTGCATTTCTTGGATCCAATCCTAATCGGGTAAAATCTTTTTCATGATGATACGGTTTTCTTTTTTTGGTAACAATGACTTGAACACTGCCCACCTTGACCACTGCTTCTGTCTCAGCATATACATCGCCGTGGATGAGGGCTTCTACGGTTCCCTTGAGTTTGATAGGAGGCGCATAGCGATGATCTATTTCTCCACCTACATTGGCCGCTACCTCCCCACCAATACCTACAGCAATGGCTTGTTCTATGAGTTCAGGTCCGGGTATCGAAGCGTATATAAGTTCGGGTCCGGCGGCTGACTTTAGGTCGGGGTGCGCCAGTATTTCCCTCAAGGTCCAAGTGACGTCTCCAGCGCCTCCTGCCGTAGGATTGTCACCCATGTCGCTAATGATATAAGGATTTTTTTTACTAGCTAAAGCATAAGATAAACTCTTTTCGAAAGTAGTTGTGGGGGCCACAAATTCGAATTCGTTTCTCTTTTCCCAAAAGCTGGACGCCAAAAGTTCAGCTGTTTTCTTGACGGCGAGTTGGTCATCACCGGTTACCATGACCACGGCATGATTTCTAGGCTCATCAGCCCAAGCATAACCAATCCAAATGGCAGCATCGATGATGCCCTCTTGAGCAGCGGCAGGAGCTACTTTTGCATAGAGACTCTTCCCAGGTTCAATGCGGGTACTTGTTTTTTCACCAGGTAATAATATAGGAATGGGGATCCATGCTTTAAATGCGGGTTTTCCTTTTTCATTTTCCAGTCGAACCAAAAGGTTTTCTAAGGCGCGTTCTTTGGATTCGAGCGCATCTTCATGCGGAGCCATGCGGTAACAAGTGATCAGATCTGTGTGCTGGGCCAATTTTTGAGAAACATTTCCATGTAAATCCATGGAAGTTGAAATGAGTGTTTGAGTACCAATTACCTTTCTAATTCTTTCGATGAAGTCCCCTTCAGGATCGTCTAGGCCTACGACACTCATCGCCCCGTGAATATCAAAAAATAACCCATCATAAGGTTTATATTTATCGAGAGAATCTAATGTTTTAGTGACCAGATACTCATAAGCTTCACGGGTAACTCGACCTCCGGGCAGCGCATGACCTTTGAGGATGGGTACCCAGGTAGCCCGCTGTCGCATAGTAGTATTTTGTGCCAAAAAAGGGTAATAATCAAAAACAGCTTCGCCTGTCTTGGCATGAAAAGCTTCCTCATGTGTTAAAGCAGGTGAAAAGGTACTGGATTCAATGGCCAGACCCGCAATGGCAATTTTAAGCGCAGGACTTTTGTTTTCAGATTTTGTGCAGCTTAAAAGAGTTAATATAAAAACTGCAAAAGTAAGTCTTGTCATTAGTTTCATTAATTCATTTGAGTAGGTTAAAAATAGAAGATAATGAAATTGTAGGTTAATGAAAATTTTATAAAAAAAACTATTCTTGTTATTATGTTTTTCTATGAAAAAATCATAATTTGATGATGGAATTCATCGGATAACCCAAGGATATGAGTGTATTTAGGATATTGTCCTTGAAAAAGCACCATAATGGCTTGGTAGATAAAAAAGGGCCTATTCTTTACTGATTGGAGGCCCTTTTTTTTAGTTTTCTCTTATTTCAAATCTTCCATGAGCTTGGCACTGTAGTACAAAGATCGACCCATGATTTTTCCTTCCTTATTGAAATCATCTATAAAGTGAACAGGGAGGGTAAGTTTTTTACCATCACTTTTTCTAATTAATCTGAACTTCCACCAAGACAGCACATAAGAAAGATCTCTAAGGTCATATTCTAAATAATCAGGATAGCCTACTCTATCTATTGATTCAATTTCCCAAGTCTTTAAAAAAGCTTGATCATTTGCCTTGGCTTCATCCCACGATAATTTGGTGCCATAAGGCAAATTAATGTCGCTGACGGTTGCGTCATCACTGAAATAAGCATAAGATTTTTCTAATTCACCATTTTCAAATGCATGTACAGATTTTCTAACCGAATTTATATTTTCGTGGTTGATATAAATGGTGCCGTTTTCTCTATCCGAAAAACTATTCCAGATCTCTTCATAAACGCGCCAGTCAGCGTAATCGAAGATACTTTCAATCTGAGTTCCTTCATTATTTAGCTTATATAATCGGTGCACCGGCATGTCTAATTTGACTCCTGTCTTTTTTTGAACACCATATATTTTTTCCCAAGTCTGTACCCATAATTGACCTCCTTCTTTGTATTCTATGGCATCGGGATAAGCTGGTTTGTCATCGGTAATGCGCAAATAGTCTATATTCTCTGACCACGTTTTGGCATTCCCAATGATTTTAGATTTATCTGATCCTTTATTGTCTTTGTTAGAACTTAGCGCATTGATACTCTTTGCGTCATCCGCTAATATCTTTGTCAAAGTTGCTTCATCACCGCTTACAAAAGCTTGTTGATATTGATGCACCAAATCGATGCCTGGATGTGTTTTGTAAATGGTACCATTTTTTTCTTTTTTTTGTGCACTGAGGTTGAGCCCAAAAAGTAATAAGAGTATCATCGTTAGTTGGTAATGTTTTTTCATAATTTTAATTGTTTGTTGAACCTCAAAGTTAATTTTTTTTGGGAGATTGAAAAAAGCTGTATACAAAATAATTATCGTTGATAATGAATCACTTCTTCTCTAAGATTCTGATTTATAAGGCTAGAGAATAAGAAAGAAATGAACAAAGGGTGACTAAACAATCCCGAAACTGATAAAGATGAAGACTTTTCAATATAATTGTATTATGGAGACGGCCGACATCATATTATTCAGTTCAATAGCACTGACGCAGCTGACCTTTTTGGGAATTCCCTATCTTATTAATGAGTCCAATGCAAAATATTACCTCGCAGGGTACAATACGCTTTCAGAGGAGGACAGGGACAATTATGACCTCAAAGGCTATCTTGTCTTCCAAAAAAAATTTCTAACTCAATACAGTTGGACAACATCGTTCATTTTCATCATTTCTTATTTTACTTTTGTTACCTCAACAGCTCTTATCATTTATGTGATTGCACTACTCATTCCCTTACCTTATTTTATGGTTCAAGGTAATAAATTTAAACACCGAAAGACCTGAGATAAATGTGATTAAAAGAACTTTTTCTAATGAAATAAATATATCAGCGAGTAGGTGCAATGGGGTTGATAAGTATCCTCAAATAGATATTTAAACGAGCTATAGAGGGGCTCACATAAATTAATACGGGTGAAATTTTCACTTTTTTAAAAACCAAACATTACTTAGACTGGAAATTTAAATTGAACTATTTTAACAATATAAAGGTTATTAACATATGATTGAATTATCTTATTTACTGCAAGTAATTTTGGCTTTATCCATCGTTTACGTTTGGGTATTCCGATTCGACAATATTGTTTTGGAATTCAAGCAGTACGAATTATCAGACTTAACACGAAATTTTGTAGGTGCTGCTAAAATTGCATTATCAACTTTATTGGTTGCAGGTATTTGGTTTCCACCTTTGGTACTCATGTCATCTATATCAATGGCTATCCTCATGGTCTTTGCCCAGTTAGCACATTTTAAGGTAAAGAATCCATGGATCAAACATGTGCCCTCATTTGTACTCTTGATCTGTTCTCTACTTATCGCAGGTATCGCTGCTGAGGTCATTTAACTTTGGTTATTTTTCACAATTTACTTATTGGATTTTCTGCGATATCCTTCCTCATCTATGGGGGGGCTTATTTTTTTTCAAAAGAGATGAAAGCCGAATTTAAGAGGTTTGGTTTGGAGAAATTTGGTGGTCTTACGGGATGCTTGGAAATAGGAGGTGGCATAGGACTTATCATCGGTTTATGGGTACCCACTTTGTTGACTTTGGCCTCTTTGGGATTATTCCTTTTGATGGTTTTGGGATTTGGAGTAAGGCTCAAAATGAAAGACAGTTTGGCGCTTACCCTCCCCTCATTTTTTTATATGTTGCTCAATCTCTACATCTTTTGTTTTGTTGGGTTGAGTGATTTTTAAACGTTCAGAAAAAAGGATTACCGGTGATCTTTTTTGTTTAGGAGTCGCATCACTTTTTTTAAATTAAGGAGCGAACATTACGCTTCATATCGAAATATAGACCGAGAAGTAAAAGCGATTTTCATAGTCCTGAATATTTTTCTATTTTACATCAATAATAGATAACAAGAGAGTTATGAAAAAAGTGTTTTTAATGCTGTGCCTACTGGGTATAGCACTGCCTTATTATCAATTACTATTGTTTATTCAAGAAAATGGATCAATGGCACAATTTTGGACAGAAGCTTTCGGTTCGTATCCAGCTTCTATGTTGGCTATGGATTTAAGCGTAGCTGCTTTGTCTTTTTTGATTTTTTTGATTTATCAAAGGGTACAAAAGCAAATAAAGCTTGCTCAATTTATAAAATACTTTGTTTGTCTCTTTTTAGTTGGGTTTTCCCTAGCCCTACCTTGGTATTTGTATGATCATTATGATCAATAGAGAATAAAGAGCGGGAACCGTCCGTTGTATTTTATGCTATGATATTATTTAACATTTGATTAAATGTGAATCGCTTATAGTCAAAATTAAGATAGGGGTTTAATTTTTATATTTGCTTCATATTGCATCATAGAGGTCAAAAAAAATAGTTATTTTAATTGCAAGAAATAAAAACAAAATTATTCAACAGTATAAAAAAGTTTGGCTTAATAGTATACTTTTTTTCTTTTATAGGGTTGATTTCATGTCGTGATAAAGATGTTGAATCATTAGTTGAAACTATGCCTCCAATTAATGATTCGGGTGAATTGCCTTATCTAAGAATTACTACCCTTAGCTCGATTAAAAATGAGCCTAAAGTATCTGGAAATCTGATCCTTTTTAATAACAATGAAAATGTATTTTCAACTCAAATAGGAATTGAATACAGGGGATCAACGTCTTTTCGTTTATCAGATAAAAAGTCTTTCGGGTTTGAAATTTGGGATGAACAAAATGCAGGGCTAGATGCATCTATTTTGGGATTTCCGGAAGAAGAGGATTGGATCTTAACCGGTCATGTTTTCAATGCTTCAGAAAATATTATTTTTGATCCATCTCTTATGCATCACTACATCGGTTATACTCTTTATCGTTCTATGGGTCGTTATGCAAGCAGAACCAAGTATGTTGAGTTAGAAGTGAATGACGATTATTTGGGGGCTTACCTATTAATGGAAAAGTTAAAACGAGACAAAAATCGGATTGATATTGCCAAGTTATCTGCAGAAGATAACACCCTTCCTGAGGTCTCAGGAGGATATATTTTAAAAATTGACAAAACAACGGGGGGAGATGTGGCTACAGATCAATCACTGAGCTATTATGAAGAAAATTGGGATGATGATGCGCGGTACTCCGAAGAAATTAGTTTTCGTTCTAAATACGATATTAACGGGGATTTGCTTTCAGACCCAGCCTTTGATCCTCCTTATCATTCCAATCAATATCTAGAGACCTACTTTTTATATGAATATCCCAAAGCGGATCAAATTACATCTCAGCAAAAAGAATACATTCAGAAATATATTGAAGAGTTTGAAACAGCGTTATTGAATGACGATTTTTCATCTGATGATCGTTTGTACATCGACTATATTGATTTGAATAGTTTCATTGATTTTTTTATCATCAATGAAATCACTTCCAATGTTGATGGCTATCGATTGAGTACTTATCTTCATAAAGATCGAAATGAAAAACTAAAGATGGGCCCAATTTGGGATTTAAATATAGGTTATAATCGACAGGGAAGAGTTCCGACAACAGATTGGATGGTCAACTATAACAAATATGTTGAAACAGATCCTTGGATGGTACCTTTTTGGTGGCCGAGATTATTGCAGGACCCCATTTTTCAGCACCAGTTGAAAATACGTTGGGAGCTACTTAGATCTTCAGAATTATCCAATTCTTCAGTTTTAAATTTAGTGCAAAACACCGCAGATTATTTGATAGAAAATGGTACTGTTGACCGCAACTACAAGCGTTGGAGTGGTGTTGATGTGGACTACCCTTCAGTAATTGATGATTTAAAAACGCATCTGGAACAACGCTTAGATTGGATGGACTTACAAATTAATGCATTTTAATTGGCGTATAATTTCATACCACTGAATGATTACTTATTCTGTTATCATTGGTGTCTTCATATTAATTGTATGGGCGCCGCTATTTCCGGCAGAATTAATTAAACAAGAAATGATTTCAGACAAATGGGTAGATATTCCTGATGAGGTACGCAATATCTATTCTATGTGGCGGCCTACAGACCTTATGGACTTGAAGAGGCGCTGGAGAAATCAGAAATTCATTAAAACAGGTAGATTATTTTTAATGGAAAAGCTACGAAATTCAATGGTATGTTACGTTTTTTTTTAACATCGCAGTCAAAGAAAGAAAAATATTTCACGAAATTGGTGTTTTAATGGCTGAGTCTATGATTGGAATCTTACCTTTCAACTTTTTTTAAT
>Ga0180120_10000737_pt1 | contig 16850 bp, 47 predicted proteins | sample CPBDNA_3_FD_129677 | JGI IMG/M metagenome (GOLD analysis project Ga0180120, IMG submission 129677) | Freshwater to marine salinity gradient microbial communities from Chesapeake Bay, USA - CPBay_Spr_31_0.2_DNA (version 2) (version 2) | ecosystem: Environmental > Aquatic > Marine > Coastal ... | reverse complement strand
TTAAATCAGTTAAATTATTAAAGCCTGCTATAGCAAACAATGGAACACCAATACAAAGTGAAGTTAATATTCCATAAAACATTCCTCTTTCAGAAAGTTTTTTATAAGCAATTGTCATTATTGTAGGTAAAAGAGTTGATGCTCTTAAAGTTCCATAGAAAATAAATAAATATAATATTTTCAGATTTGGAATATTAGCAATTAGAATACCTCCGACTGCTAAAGCTATCATTCCCATTTTAGCTGTTTTTAATTTATCTTTAGAATTTTGCATAATATCTGTACTTACAATAGAAGATATAGAGCATAATCCAGAATCCAAAGTAGATACTAGACCAGATAATAACATCCAAACAAAAGGTATTAGAATTATTTTTGGAAGTAATTCATTTACTGTAATGATATTGATTAATTGTGCATTTGAACCTGCATCTATTTTTAAACCTGCCGCCATAAAACCAATGACAGATGTAAATATTGGAACAACTCCAAAGACTAATGCTGAAAGTAAAAATGCTTTCTTGACATCTTGTTTTTTTGTAGTAAAGGCTCTTTGCCAGAAGGATTGATCTCCAAAGGGTCCTGCTAACAATCCAATTGTTACAACGATACCAAAGGAGTATGCAACTCCTGGATCAAAGATATTGGAGTACTCGCCAGATATACCACCGATACCTTTGACCAGAATTTCATGACCGCCTCCTTTAACATACACTAATGGAACAACTACAAAGACAACCACTAGGATTATTATCATCTGCCAAACATCTGTCATAATAGATGCTCGTATTCCAGAAACTAGACTATAAGAGAGAGCTATCAATGTAAGAATGATAGTAACGATTGTGAAGTCTATTCCTGTTAGGTAAGTTACGACTGCACCACCTGCCAATAATTGAACAGCAAATTGACAAATAGATAGAGCAGATAGACTAATAATATATAAAATTTGTACTCGTCTAGAATATCTAACATTCATATACTCAGCTAGAGTATATCCATTTTTAAATTTGTTTCTTAAATAATGCGCAAAATATGCAAAGATACATAGACATAAAATATTTGGAACAGTAAACCAAAACACTCCAGGTAATCCCTGTTGATATGCTTTTTGTGATGCTATGAATAAAGCAGGTGCCCATATCCAAGTAGCCGCAGTAGAAAATCCTGATTGAACATATCCTACTTTTCTATCAGCTACTAAAAAATTTGTGTGTGTTTCAGATTTCTTTAAATAAAAATAAGATAATCCAAACATAAAAAGACCATAACTAATTAATAAGATATAGCCGGTCATTGGTGCAAGTGAGTTCATTTTTTCTCCTATTCTCTAATTGCAAACATTAACGCTTCAGCAAATGTTTTTAAGTTGTTAGCTTCTTTGATTTCATTTAGTTTTTTATAAAGTTCTTTTCTATCTGTTTCAGATAATAGAACAGAAAATTCTACATACTTTTGACTATCGTCAGATGGATTTGAAAAAGTGTTTGAAGTTTTTACAGTTTCATCACCACCATTTTCTTTATCATCAGAAATTTGTTTGTCTGTTTCCATTTCTTGAAAACGAAGTTTGATATAATCAAATTCACCCTCATCAAAACCGAGTAAGGCTTCATCAATTTTATTTTCATCTAATAATTCAGAAATTTCTTTAACTGCTTTATCCCAATCCCATGCACTTTCTTCATGACTTCTGTTATCCATGAATCTATATGCTCTAACTTTATCTTCAGATAATCCTATTGCTTTTAAAACTGGTACTTCTCTAATTCCTAACTTCTCTGCCGCTTTGTGTCTGGTGTGTCCTGCAATAATTACATTGTGTTCATCAACTACAATTGGTTGTTGCCATCCAAATTCTTTTATAGACAAAGCAACTTTATCAACTGCTTTATCAGAAATCTTTCTAGGATTTTCTGGGTAAGGTTTTATTTGTGTGATGTCTAATGTTTCAATGTTCATAAATTGGGACTAGTTCTACTCTCGCTTTCTAGCCCTTGATCTTAATAACTCTTTTTTCCATATTTGTAAAATATAAAATTTCCTTTTTTAACTTCATTTAAAAATTCTTCCCATTTATTATTATCTTCCTCAAATCCTTTCATTAAAATTTTTTTTTTATCTTCTGGCATTTTAAAAACTAATTCCCATGCTTTTTTCTCCAATAATGCTCTTTCGCCCATTCGTTGATTTTCACTTACTTTGCTCTTATAAAAAATATTAGTTCTTTTTGTAATTTTTTGTAAATGTTGTTGAATAATATTTATATTAACATACTTCTTAGTTTCTTCTTCTTTAGGTTGAGTATTATATTTATTATATGTATTTATTAGGGAGCAATTTTTGCTCTTAGTTTGACCTCCTTTTGCTATGTGAACAGTATATAAATTTGAGTTGTTAGATCGTTTTACCCAACTTATTAACTTCCATTTTTTAAATTTCATTAATATTTTTTGAACAGTTCTTTTAGACAAGTCCAGGTTGTTTGAAATGTAATCTATTGAAAAGAACAACTTATCGTAGATATTATTATATTTTATAAAGAAACATAAAACTTTAATTTGATTGCCAGTAAGTTTGTAATCAAAAATAAATTTTTCTGGTAATATTATATATTTTTCTCTTTCCACAAATTATTCTTACTCCATAAATTTTCATTTTACAACTTCGCTTTTTGGTTGTGTTTCTATGAATTTACCATGTCGCCTTACAATTGAAAATAGATCATCTTTAATATCAGAAAAATCACCTTTCAAGATATAGTGTGGTGTTTTTAATTTAGCACTATTTTCATACCAGAGTGTTTGAGTGTTAGATAGTCTGCCAGTTTTAGATTTTAATTCTATATAAACCATTCTACCACCTGGAAATTCTAATATTAAATCGGGACATCCAGGTTTTAATCCCATTTTGATTAATAGAAATTTATTTTTCTGTGTACGATTACCCTCATTTGGAATATGAAAATATCTAAACTGATATTTATCCTGCAAATAATATAAAAATTTACAGACTTCTATTTGAACTTTGTATTCTTTCATCAGCAAATAGTAGCGATTATTTGCCCAGAGTCATCCTTTAAATACCATCCTTGAGATAATGGTCCTTTGTTTTTATAATTCCATGTATGATAAGATATTTTTTCTCTTAATTCAGTTGCAAATTGATCACAATTTACGATATACTGCTCAACTGTTTTTGCATTATTTAGATATTCATATTTTCTATATTCTAGTTCTCCATTCAAAAGAAAGACAACTACAGTAAGAATTTCCATTACCAATCAAAGTGATTTGCAAATTTTTGATATATAGCTTGTTTTATTTTTTTATCTGGACTTTCAGCACATAGAGGTAATGCTCTTGCAACTGGATCAATTTTATATAGATGCCAAAACATTCTTTCATTCATAGAATGCTGTTCCTGGTGGTGTTCTATACAAAGGGGAACAACAAAAGAATCACAGGGTTTCAATCCAACACCTGCTCCAGTATATCTTATGTGTGCCGCTTGAACATCTGGTCTTCCACAAATAAGACAGGGTTTTTCAGCAACATATCTTAAATGGATTTTACTCCTTATCATTTTAGTCTTTAGATAAACCATAATCATCTATAACATCTAAATTCCTTAATTTATAGATAATTTCTGGTTTACCTGCATCATTTTTTTTAGTTTCTTCTGTATCAATAATTAAACCTAATATTTTCAATTCAGTTGTTCTAGGTCTAATTGATAGAATACTTCTTTTGGTTTTATCAGCAATTTCAGTACCAGTTAATCCTTTTGGATAAACTTTAGATAATTCTAATAAGACCATTTTTTTTATTCTAGATAAATGCTTATTAATATCTTCTGCCGCTGATATAGAAGTTCTAACTCCACGATGTCCTGCTTTGTGAGGATATTTATCAAAATCAAATTTACCCTGCATTTCTTTCCCTCATTTCATTAAATGAATAGTTTGTGCCTTTACAAGCAATTTGAAATCCATTGATGTTAATACTTCCACCAACAAAAATATTCATGACTTTATTTGCTTTTTCTCTTGATAAAGGTTTGTCATTATTAACGAAAGCAAAATTGATTCTGCAATCATTGTAGTTTTGAATAGTAACCTGGAAAAGTTTTCCATCTTTTGTTACATTATATTTCTTGACCATTACTGCCTCCCATTTCTTGTTTAAGTATCTTCTCGTAGTTATACCAGTTATTGTATCGCATTAAAGTCCCAATAGTTAATTTTATTTCATTGGGAGAGTTGCACTCATTCCATTTTTTTAGAATATATCTCAACCTCTTGTAAGTTTCAATTGTTCTAGCACCAACTACATTTCTAGCAATATTATATGCTTGCCAGTTTGGGTGATCTTTTGAACTTAACCAAACTTGTCCAGTTAAAAGCTCTGGATGTCTATTCTCCAGAGCCTTCAATCTTTTTTCTATTCTAGATTTAAGATTCATTATGATACCTCTATATTTTTTTTTATAGTTTGTATTTGTTGTGATAAAAATACCGATTGTATTTGTTCATCATAACTAGCATCATGAGTATTACTTCCACACTCATGACAAAAAGCATCGTTGCTATTGCAAGGATATTCTTTTTTTGTTTGCTTAATATCAGTTTCAATTTCTGATAATTTGTTTTCAAGATATTCTAAAATGATTTTGTTTTTATCTAGCATTATGCTACCTCCAACATTGTCATTGGAACTCTGTAAACTCTACCACTCAAATCAACTAAACATTTTGTGTTCATGATTTTAGTGATAACTCCTGGAGTCTTTTTTGTTTTCTGAACAACATTTACTTTTGTTCCAACAGTCATTTCACTTCTTACTTTTTGCTTGATCAAAGTATCAATCATAGCTTTAGTATCATTTAATTGAGTGATACTCATTTCATTTAGACTTTTCATCATTGTTACATTCATTGTTTTCTCCTTTTTTAGTTATTGTATTTGGTTTGGTAATATTTTATAAATCTCTCCATTAGTTTGAACAACTATTCTTTTTCTCTTAAATTCTAAAATAGTTGCTTTGTCATAGTTACGATACATTGGAACACCTTTGTAACCATTCCATTGTAAAGTAATAATATCTCCAACTTTTAAATTATTAATTTTCTCTTCTTTGTTTTTATTTTTCATTTTGTCTCCTATTTTGTTATTCCTAAGATGTACTCTATCGGATAATAATAGTCAATACTTTATATTAATAATTATTAATTATTTTATGGAGGAACAAAAAGGGTACATTTGACAGGAATAATAGTACTTATTATTTATTATTATTTTTTATTGACACCTGGAATTGATATGTTAAATCTATTGAATAACAACAATGGAGAAAAAAATGAAAAACACAAACACAGAAAAAAGAAATCAAACTACTGAAGCTGTAGAGATTTCTATTCAAGATAAAAAAAACAAGTTAGCTATGGATATGTTCAAACAAGCTATCAAGTTAAAAAAGGAAACAGCTTTTGTAAATCCAGAAACTGCTACAGATGAGGAGGCTTTAGGTATCCTTATTTCTCAATTTGCAAAATGGGATGGTCAAAAAATTTTTGATACTTCTTATAATGCTTTTGAAGATTCTAATTTTCATTCTTTCAATGAAAGTTTTGAAAAATTATGGGATAAGAGTTTAAGGCAACCATCATATGATTTTAAAGTGGAAATAAAGGAGGGTAAATAATATGACTTATGGAAATCTTCTTAATAGAATTGATGAGAACAGATGCTACAAGTTAGACTTTGTTCCAACAATCGGAATGGGTGCAACTGAATATTTGTGGAGTGATAGACGTCCATATTCAATTTGTGAATACTTTCCAAACTGGAACAATAAGGGTTTTGAGATTGTAGGATTGCAAAGTGATCATGCAAAAAGAACAGATAATAATGGTATGAGTGATTCGCAGAGTTGGGAATTTACTCCTAACCCAGATGCTCCTGTATCTTATTTGCGTTCTACTTTTTATGATCATCCGAAACTTGGAAAAGTTAAAATGTATGAACCAGTACACTATAACGAGAAATCTAAAAGATGGAATAAGGGTGGAGATAATATCGTTATAGGTCACAGAAGTAAGTATCATGATTTCAGCTTTTAAAAAGAAAAAAAACAGAATCCCAACTTTAAAAGAGTTGGGGTTCAAAAAAAAGAAAAATAATGATGGACTTATTATGTTTGAATTAGTACCATCTAAACTTAACAAAAACAAGGAGACAAAAAAATGAAACTACTACTAGATAAACATATAAATCAAATGATTAAAAATCATCAAGAACAAGATGGAAGTAAATCATTTAAAGCAGTTGTAAAATTATTTAATCCTGCAGGAATTGGTACTTGGTATTTATCAGAATTAAATCCAGATACTAATCTAGCTTTTGGATTATCTTGTTTACATGAAAAAGAATTAGGTGATGTAAGCATGGATGAAATCAAATCATTGAAATTACCTTTCGGATTAAAAATTGAAAGAGATATTATGTTTGAAATGAACAAATACACTCTAGATGAATGTAAATCACTATGAGTAAACCAATTGTGCCATTATTGTTTGATGGATTTAAAATAATAATCCGAATGACAGATGGTGAAGAACTTACTCTCTATAAGGAAGATATGCCTTATGAAATTGCAAGTGAGGTAGAAAATCTTTGTAGAGAGAAGTTTGAACAACATTATGAAGAAATCATTATAAAAAATAAGGGAGGATAAAATGCTTAAATCAAAAGAATGGAAATCTTTGCAGAAAACATTGACTTTATCAGCACAGATAACTCAAATTGATACAATAGTAAAAATACTTAATAAAAGAAAACAACGATTGCTTAAAAGAATGGGAATTGGTAAAAATGGAGAAACAATAACTGGAACAGGAGATAACTAAAATGGGATGGGATAATATATCAAACAAAAATTTGAATGATGAACCAGATATTGATTCTTCAAAAGATGGTTTTCATGAATATGAAGTAGAGCAAGATGTTGTTTTTACTGTCAAATATAAGGTTCTAGCAAAAGATCCTTCAGATTTAATTGATAAAAAAATAAATCTAGAGGGTGCTAATCTAGAAATAGATGATGATTCCTTAGATAATTCTTATAATTTAAGGGTTAAAAACTGGGGAACAGAAAATACTAAGGAACATGCTACTGGAAAGCAGGTCGTCAAATATAAATCAAATGAAGATCAAGATGATGAAGATGCTGACTGGGAATATGAGTTAGAATAATCTTGACAAAAATATACTTATGAGTTTATACAGAATTTTGAGAGAGTCAAATTCCTCTCATCTTTCCAGGTGGGAGTTGGGTATCAGTAATGACCCAGGAGTTTATCAGACACATAGGCAATCCTTGCCCTGTCTCCATACTCTGTTAGCTCCCACCACTCTAAAAAAATTATTTAATTATTTTTATTATTTTTTATTGACTATTATTAATAGACTTGTTACATCTATTAAAACAAAAAAATGGAGGCAAAAATGATAACAACAAGAATAAATGGTAAACTTGTAAAAGCTAATTCAGTTTATCAATGTATAGTAAAAGCAAAAGGTAGTTTTTTTCATTATGATAAATCAACTACATTAATTTCAGTTATAAATCAGAAAGGAGCAAACAATGTCAAAACCATACAAAATGTTGCAGATACCTGTAACTAAAGAGGAGTATGATCAAATCAATGAGATTGCTAAAAAAGAAAACAGAAGTATTCCAGGACAAATTAAAGTCTTGTTGAAAAACTTATTTAGTAAAAAATGATTGAAGCATTACTCGTAGTATTGATTGGATTTATCGCTTTGTTTTATTTTATGAAACAAGTCGGTACAAAGGTTGATGCTATAAATCAATATCAATTAGATTTGTATAAAAAGGAATATGCAGTCTTATTGAGAAGTACAAGAGAAGATAAACAAAACATTAGAGAACTTTCTAAAGAGTTAAATGCTTTACAGAAAGAAATTAATGTTTTAAAAAATACAAAAGAAAAACCTAATATATTTTCTTTTAATAACAAAAAATAGGAGGCAATTATGCAATCAATAGCAATGTTCTACAAAAATATAGGAGCATGGATAAAAAAAGAAAGACTAGAAAAAAAACAAACTCAAACTAATTTATCTAAAGTGTTAGGAGTCACCTTTCAACAGATACAGAAGTATGAGAAAGCTAGTAATCAGTTAAACTTACATTACTTCATGAAATTATGTGATCACTTTGGTAAAGATTACACACAGGTTCTTTCAAATTGTAAGGATAATTTATTCTTACCAGAAGAACTTATTAAACAGGGATATATTACTGTTTCAACTGAAGAAATAAGTAAGGACCCTAATATCAATTTGTCAGCTAATTATTGGATAGAAAAGAAAGGTGAATAATGATTACTGCTGATAAACTTATACAAAAAATAGAATGGTTAATTAAACAATCAGATAAGGAAAGATTTGATTATATATCTTCTGCGAAAGTTAAAGAATATATTAAAGAACACAGACAAGAAGAACAACAAGTAGTAGAAGATATGTTTAATGAAAGTAAAATAACAAAAATAGGAGAAAAAAATGTTAAAAAAGGTAGTGCTATTGATTTTGTTCTTAACATTGACTAATTGTGCTTATAGACCAGTAATCAATCCAGAAACATCTAAAAGTCCAGGTAACTATTACAAAGACTTAAATGCTTGTAGAGTAATCTATAATGAGGAAACTATTACTCTAGTAAAAAATGCTGAACCAGACAAAATCTTCTTACAGAAATGTCTAGAGGGTTATGGATATACAATATTAAGATGAGAATAATTTTAATATTGATGTTGTTGTCATTAAGCAATTGTAGTACTTATAAACATGATGATGCAACTGCAGGTCATTTAGTTAGGATATTAACACAAATATATGGAGGCAAATAATGGATAGATTACAAGAAATGAAAGAATTGTTTTCTAAATTGTATGTAATGTTAAGAGGTGATTATTATAATAAATCACTCATAACAGAAGTTGAAACATCATTATCACTTATTGAAAAAGAACATAAAGATATAGAATCTAGAGATCATCAAATTTTAGAAGATGTGTTTTCTAAAACTTTTAAAGATATGCAAGATATATCAGATCAAGTTTATAAAATGATGCAATTGTTGTCTTTAATTCAAATTAAATATTCAGATAGTAAAAATAAAAATATTCAGAATATCAATAATGAAATATATGGGTATAATAAACAAGATAAATTATAACAAAAAAAAAGGAGTCAGATGAGTGAAACTAAATTAAACGATTGGATTAAAGATGGTTTTTGTCATAGTTTTTCTAGTGCGCAGAAATTTATGACCAATCCATCAGCATGGTTATTTACTTATGGATTTAAACATAAACAACCAACTAATCCTGCTATGCAAAGAGGTAAAACTTCTGAATTTGTTACTTACTATGTTATGAAAAGACAATCAGAGTTTAAAGAGCATAAATCTATAGAAGAAATTACTGAATGGCATTTTAAAAAAAATATTCATGCTTACAATAAAGAAGAATGTTTAAATTCTATTGAAATAGCTAAAAACTTTCAACAAGCATTACAAGAAAGACAATTAACTAGAATAGAAAAATACCAGGAAAAAGTTGTGGTTGATGGTTCAAAGTATGGATTAAATTATCCAATTGTTGCTTATACTGATTTTACTTTCCCAGATTTAATTGTAGATACAAAAGCTACTATGAGATGTCCTAGTAGTCCTAAAATTAGTCATGTTAGACAACAATGTCTATATTCTAAACTATATGATAAACCTACCGCAATTTTATATGCTACACCTAAGAAACATCAATTTGTAGATGTTTTACCAGGTGAGGTTGAAGATGGATTTCAAGAATGTATTTCAACTTTTAAGAATATTGAAAATTATTTAAAAGTATGTGATACTATTGAAAAAGCAGTAATGATCACACCATTAAATACAGATGATTATTATTTTGATTATAACATGAAACAGGAGGCAAAAAAAGAATGGCAAACAATACTAAAACAGTAGAAGATATTTTATTCGCTCTAGCAAAACCTTTTCAAAATAGTGAGGTTAGTTGGAGAACACAAAGAATATTTCAATCCAAAAAAGATGGTCAATGGTATGGACTAGCTTTAGCATATGTATCAGTTAGACAGGTACAAGATAGATTGAATGAAGTATTAGGACACAACTGGCAATGTAAACATGAAGTCTTTGGTTCTAAAACAGTTTGTTCACTTGGTATTAAATTAGATGGTGAATGGATTTGGAGATCAGATGGTGCAGGTGATACTAACTTTGAAGCAGACAAAGGAGCATTATCAGACTCTCTAAAAAGAGCAGGGGTTGCGTGGGGTATCGGAAGACACCTCTACGATCTTAAAACTCCTTTTGTGCGTTGCGAAGTAACACCACAGGGGAAATTCAAACAATGGCTACAAGACCCTTGGGAGTCAGTAAGAAATCAACAATAAGGAGGATATATGCTAGATAAACCAATCTACTTTAATGTCTTTGCAAATGATAGCAGTAATCCTAAAGCGCCTACATTTAAGAAAAACAATGTAGAAGTTAAGGAAGATATTGTTATTAAAAAAGGTACTTATGATTTTGCTTTCTTTGGAAATGCTATCAATAAAGAGGGAAAACCAAATCCCCACTTTAAGATAGCTAATCCATGGAAAGCAGATGGTCAGAAGAAACCTATTGACAATGCAGACAAATCTATGGATGATGATATTCCTTTTTAATCAAAGGAAAAATTTAGGGTTAGGACTCCCTTTTTGTTTGACGAATCATATCTTTTCACAGTCATCTGTCTTAACCCTAACATCTATTGTTTTTTATTATAAAATAATATATAAATCGTTCATGAAGTATTTAATTAAGCTATGGGATGGCGACCATTTAATTAATACTTTAGAATGGGAATCTACTGATGAGGATAAACTTTATCAAGAGGTTGCCGAGTCAGTTCCCAAACCAATAAGGGCAACGATAGAAAATGATAAACGAGAAAATAAGACAACTCGTTGATGCTTTGGATAAGAAACATCAAGGTTATGTTGCAGAACTACATAAGCATGGTGGAGTAAATTTAGAAGCAAGTAAGTTGGGCAGAGATTATAAAGACTTACAACGAGAAATTATTAAAGTTGATATTGATCAAAAAAAAGATACTTAATTAACTTTAATAAAAAAAATTAGGTTTTATTATAAACTATTAATTTAGTTAAGGATATTTATACGCTGTAACAAAAAAAGGAGACAAAAATGAAAACTTACATTCATGTAAATCAACATAAGATACGAAGTAATAAAAAAAATGGAACAAATGAACCTGTCATAACTATTAAACAAGGAAAGAAAAATACTTATTGTCATGAAGTTAAAATTCATGGAGATAGTATTGTAAAATATGGTGGGAATGAAAAACCAATATTATCTTGTGGTGCAAGAGTTGTTATTGAAACTTCTAATGATGTGGAGGTATTAAGATGAATGATAAAATAAATACTACTTATGTTTTAGATACTGAAAGAACTTATGCTGAATTAGAATCAGCTAGTGATAATAAAATCAATAAATCTAAGTTATATAAAAAATTAAAATATATGGAGCCTATCCTGGTTAATAGACTTTTAAAAAGATTTAGAGATCAAGGATTAAGTCATGCAGATGCTAAAACAAATGCACTTGCTAGTGAAGATTATGAAAGACACATCAAGGGATTACTTGTTGCTGAAATAGAATATGAACAAGCTAGAGATAAATATGAGCATATGAAAATTTTAAAGGATATGCGAATAACAGAGGAATCTTCAGCTAGAAAAATCATTAACGATAAAACATAGTCTAAAAACCCCTCTATTACTTATTAATATTTACTAATAAAAACTATTGACACCTAGAGTGGATATGGTATCGTGTCTTTATAACAAAAAAAGGAGATACGATGAAAAAAGAAAAAATACCATTTTACAAAAAGTTTAATGCTATTGAACTTTGGATGTGGCAAAACAAAAAACATTTTGGTTCTTTGATTAAGCACACAATGTATGCAGGTCCTTATGGTTGCAGAAGAAGTAAATGGAAATATGACTATTCAACTGGTGAGTTTGTTTGGAATCAATTTAATCAAATTGAGAAACACAAATGGTCTAAAGAACCTATAGTAAAAAGAATATCTGCAGAAGAATTACTTAAAGGTGATTTTAATGAAAGAAGTCCAATTTGGATTTCATTCAAAGAAGCATTAAATCAATATAACAAAAAGGAGATAAAATGAAACTAGAGGCAAATAAAACAATAGAGGAAGTTAAAAAAAATTTTAACGATGTCTTTATTGAAAACAATTTAGTTCGTTGGAATGTAGCTAAAGAAGATGGACTAACACATTACCCTTTTGAAGATATGCTTAATGATTTCTATAATTGTGGTTTTATTTCAAAAGAGGTTAGAGATCATACAGTTAAAACCAGAGAAGAAGATGATGAAAAATTCTGGGATAATTATTATAACAATAGGAGTAATCATGAAAAAAATCGTTGATACTTTAAAGCATGTAACTACTGCTTTGATTTTTGTTTGTTTTTTTTTAGGAGGTTCTAATGTATTCAAAAGATAAAAAATACAAAAAACCAGACTTGGAAATTGTAAATAATATCTTAAAGAATATTTCAGAAGATCATTCAGATCATGATGATTTACATTTCTTTGTGGCTAATTTACATCAAGTTAATTTTACTAAATTTTCAGATTGGTCAGAAGATCAATTAAATGATTTGTTAAGTAGAAATAATATTGATGTATCTATTTTTGAAAAAGAAGAAGAAGTTACTACATCAAAAAATGATGGTGTCTTTGATCAGATAGTTTCATTTATATCTGCTAATAAAAGCGAATATAAAAAAGAAGTTGTTGATCATGTAAAAAGGAATCTACCCAATCTTCCTAAAGGTAGAATAGCATCTACTTTAAGAAGAATGAAAAAACTAGGTATCATAGAACAGTCTGTTCATGAAACTACTAACAGAAAGATTGTTTCAAAAGGTAGATATTGGAACAGTCATATTGGAGGCTAAAATGGAAACACTACAAAAAGCAGAAATAGATATAAATGCTAAAACAAGATATGATCTATTTCAATCATTCAAGAAAAGGTTTGACTTTGCTCAAAATGATTTAGGAACAAATTTTCAATGTTCTTTAAAAGATGTTGAAAAAATGTTTGAAAATAACATCCTAAATGCTGAATGTTATATGAATGATAAATACCAGGTCAATTTATATAGATATGAGAAAGCAGACTTCATGGTTATTGATAGAACCTTAAAAGGTAAAATGATTTATTTATCTATTAAGCGACTTGATAAAAAATCAATACATGATTGGAGAGATCTCCAGGAAATCAAAAATCAATTAACTTCCCCAGAACAAGAAGCAGTAGAAATATATCCTGCTGAATCTAGAAAGGTAGATACTGCTAATCAATATCATTTGTTTGTTTACCCAAAAGGATATTCTGTTGGATTTGGGTATTTAGAAAGACTTGTTGATACTACTGAAAGAAATGGTGGTTTAAATAAAGCAGGTCAAAGAGGTTCATAGAATTAAATCCCCCTACAGTCTTTAAGATTATAGGGGGAAACCTTTAAGAGGGAAGATTTTTACTAATTATTTTCTACTATTTTTTATTAGTATTGTAAACACTAGATATTAATTTTATCAATTTAGGATTATTAAAGAATAAATCAGATAATCCACTACCTAATACTTCGCATACTTTTTCTTCATCTTTTAATTTTAACTCAGCATTAAAATGATCTAGTAAAGCATGAACTATTTCATGTAATAAAGTATTAAGTTTTTTTTCATCTTTTAAGGATTTATCAATTCTTATTAGGTCTTTTTGTGAATCAAAATCTCCATAAATTTTATCTTTATCAGCAGTCTTAGGTGATATTTGTCTTATCTTGATTTTTCTATGACCAATATAAATAATACCTGGAATGTTCATAATTACCCATATAGTTTTTTTAATTTTTTCATGGATATATTATTAACCTCCATGATATGATTATCCCAAATTTCTATTTCGCATATTTGATATGTCCATCCAGTTAAACTATGTTTAGCATAGCCCTCTATATGACCATCTGGTAAAGCACATCCTAAATTTAATATTCTGGTAAAGTCATTTTTTTTATCACTTATTTTTGGGACCCTTGTATCTTGCGCCCTATGACTATGTCCAAAAACAATATCTATTTTTGATTTGTTTGCTATTTGTCTTTCACTAGCTTCACCACCATATTCTTTTCCCATTGGATTGATTGGTGCATGAATAAAACCAACACCACCTAACATAAGATATTCACCATAAGGAATTACTTCCCATTTATATTTTTTACAAATACCAAAAAACTCTTTTTGACACATACCATAGAAAGTTGGATTTTTATCTTCATATCTCCACATTCTTCTTTCATGGTTTCCTAGTGTAATAAATTTTTTGATTTTTGTTTTGCCTAAACCATGAGCAAAATCTTCCATAGCTTCATCAAAAGATTCCATTTCTTTCATAAAAGTTGGTTTTTCTATTCTAGCTGAATAAGTATCATCTGGAATATAATATGTGCAACTATCAAGAGTAATAAAATCTCCTATCTGCACTACATAGTCTGGTTTAACTTTGCTTATATGTTTACCAATCCATCTAAATCTTTCTTTGCTTTTGATGTGTGGTGAATCATGAAGGTCTCCTATAGCTATTATTTTCATACTTTTGTTTTCTCCTGTTCATAGCAAAAAAATTTAGTTGCTAATTTCATTTTGTTAATTTCTGTTTCTGGTATTTCTTCCATTATGAGTTGTGATTTGTTTATTGCATCTTTTACGCATTCATTCCATGTGTCATAATTTTTATCTGCTATACCTGTTACAAGACATGTTCCTGTTACAAGTGAACATATGCTTATAACTAAAATGAAATTCATTTACGCTTAAATATGTCAGCACCTTTAAGACCATAAATAGCTGAACAAATTCCTATGAATAATGCTTGATACCAAAGTGGCAATTGATCAAAATATTGAAAGAATAAATCTACTTTATCTTTTACGCTTGGATCGTCAGAAAAAACAGAATACACCAATACAAGAAAAGGAATAGATACGAGAATAAGGACAATTTCATCTTTAATCCCTTTATCATTAGATGCAATAACTTTTTCTTTATACTCAATTTCGCCTCGTGCCATTTTTTCATAGTGAAGTCTTTGTGCTTGTGATTCAAGCATTTTACTTTCCCTACGATTTTCTATTACTTTGGCACCGATTTTTAATCCAGATGTAATTAAATTCAACCACATAATTTCTCCTAGTGGTTTTATACTATCAATCTATGAGTGAAATGACAAGTTATTCTACTACAACACCATTCTTCCATTTCATTTCTGGAAGATTATTTTCATATTTTTTACCATCATATGTAAGGACTTGTTTTCTGTTATCACCTTTTTCATTATAGCTAACATGAATCCATCCCTTTTGACCATCATCTGGACTATAATACTCTAATATGAGTTGATCAAAATCAACATTATTTTCTATCCAATATGCTACCTGGATATTAGGAACTCCAATAACCTCAAAATCTACTGCTTGACCTTTTGCATGTTGTGATGTTTTTTTGGAACCAATAGCTTCGCATAATTCTTCTGAACGATAACCAGATGTAATAATAACTGGTTTCTCAAATTTTGCTCTTACAGGTTCTAAGATTTCATAACAGACATTTTCCAAATTTTTAATATCTCCTGCACCTGGAGTATTATCTATACCCTTTCTGGTTGCAGTCTGTGATTTGGTAAATTCTTCTAACTTAAAATGTTTTGATAATTGCATTAATTATATTAGCTTGAATATGAGGTATGCCATACCTGTAATTAAAGCCCCTCCAGAAGTGATAACTAATTTTTCTAGCCTTATTACTCTATTCTTAATATCGTTAATTTGATCATTTGTTTGTTTTTGCATAATTCTACAAAGTTTTTCATGTTCGTCAATTCTATGATGTGCCATAGATGCAGTTTGTGATGTTCTTTTTTTGACACTTTTCTTCATTTTCCTTGACCTCTATATTTTTTACAACTTCTCCTTTTATTTTTATTCATAGTGCTAGTTATCGGTTTTCTACCTATACTTGTACCTTTGTTAGTCTTAGTATATTCAACAACTGCACCAAATACATTACCCTTTTTTTTAGCCATTTTTAGCCTTTTTCACTTTCTGTAGTACTCTGACCCACATTTTGAGTTTTCGTCAATTCTGTGAGCTCTGAAAGCGATTTAGAGCATATATTTTTAAGGGTTGGATCTTTTTCTATAACCTGGATAAGTTTAGTTATATAACAGGTAATATCCATAGATTCTTCCCTCGTATCATTTAACCACTCTAGCACAGGTTTGTCATTTTGTACCATAGTTTTTTTAAAAACTTTCATACCCTCATTATGTCTGTTCATATGCAGGAATATGACTTCGTTTATAACTTCATCATTTGTGGGTTTTTTATCATCAAAAAACATTATATCTTATTTACTTCCGCCAATGTAACCACCAATAACACCTATCAATCCTGTAACAGACATCTTCATCAATGTTATTACGGATTCATCTACTGGTCTATTTTCTTCTAGTGCTACCACATAGTCACCTATAATAATAACTCCAAGAAGTAATAATACACCACTTGTTATTAATAAAATCACTATATCTTTAAAATTTCTAATCATTATTTTTCTCCTTAATCAACTATT
>Ga0180120_10000733_pt1 | contig 16888 bp, 21 predicted proteins | sample CPBDNA_3_FD_129677 | JGI IMG/M metagenome (GOLD analysis project Ga0180120, IMG submission 129677) | Freshwater to marine salinity gradient microbial communities from Chesapeake Bay, USA - CPBay_Spr_31_0.2_DNA (version 2) (version 2) | ecosystem: Environmental > Aquatic > Marine > Coastal ... | reverse complement strand
GAAATTTTTCTTTTATCTCATTAACAGCATCATCTAAAAAATCATCATCATCAATTACCTCAGCCAAAAATTGATCGTTGTCCATGTTACTCAAAACTTCTACATCATCTGCTCTGCCCTCAGCTTTTGCTAAATCAACAACATCGTCAAAATACTCTTTAAGTGTAGAAAGATTAGCCAATGAGAAATTATTCGGAATTGCGGATTTTGCAACCTTTGCAAACTTAGCGACTTCATCAACTTTACCCAAAAGCAACTTGCTTAATGCACCTGCGACTGGGGTTGCTGCGATCCCTTTAATAACTGTCCTGCGAGGAACAACTGGACCAGCTGCAGCTATCAATGGTTCTGCGACAGGCTTTGATTTTGCAGCTAAGTTCTTAATGAAGCCTTTGAGTGGTGCAGTTGCTGCTTTGGCCAAAGGCAATGATTCTGCCACGCTTAAACCAACTGTTAGTGCTGGGAAAATATAATCTGTTCCGCTTGAATTAGGGTCATTGCGTATTGCCTTAACTTCGCGACCTGCTTCTTGAACTGCTGTTGGGATTGAGAATGGTGCAGCAAAATCAAGAACCCCAACTCCCAAGCCACCTCTGCTTGAGTCCATTGTGCCTGTGAAACCTATGGCTGAGTCTCTTGCGGATTGCTTTGACATGCCTATGTTCTCAAGAGCACCTGCTATTTTTGACTCTGCATTCTCGCGCATGGTTGGGGTGTATTCTTGAAGTGTGCCTGTGGATTGCTCCATAACTCCAGGAGCAACATAATCAGGATTCATCAACCGAGCTTCTTCAGCGGCAACATCTCCACCTTCAGCAGCAAACCTTGCCTTTGCGATTGTTGGGCCAAGGGCATCCATATATTGTAATTGTTTTGCCATTACACTTGACCTCCTGATAACTCACGAGCGAGTATCTTTAATGTTTCTTGAAAGCCTTTGTCTAGCTCTTTTGCAGCTTTGGCAAACTTGCGTGGGCTGACCTCATCAGACTTTATGCCTCGCTTCTCAAGGAAGCTCTTTGCTGCGCGGATCTCTGCATTAGCTACTTTTTTAATTGCTGCTTTGGCCATCAATCAACATTCCCGATTAATTGTTTTGCTGTTGGAAGCCCAACTTTTTGAACAACCTCATTAACTTGTGATACTGGGAAGTACCTATCTCCAACTTTAACTTCTAAAAGATCTGGCCTAACAGCTCCAGGAACAATAAGCTCTTCAGCATCATATTGAACTCCTGATGGGGTGTCTTTATAAAGGCCATAGTCTTCAAGTATAGGGCTTATGGGTGCTCTGAAAGTTGTAGCTTCTTCTGGTGAAACGTGATAGTAAGTTCCATCAGGACTATAAGCCATATAAACTCCAGAGCTGTCTTTTCCCTCTGATGGAACAAGACCTTTTTCAGCAACACTTTTAAAAGACCCTTCATCTTTAAAAGACCCAGAGTGATATACATATTTATCAGAAAGGCTTTTTAAAAAGTCTGATACATTATTGGTAATTGGTTTCACTAGCTTGCTCAGTGCGGCCATATTACCATGCCTTACACGACCAATATCGTGCCTTTGTTTTTGGTCCAGGAGTGTCACAATTGTGACGGGAGCGGAAGTTGCTCCTGCGACCTTTTTGATTTTTCTTAATACGCATATTCGGGTCGCCAAAAGTAACACGCTTAACTCTGTCACCATCCATTACATAAACAGCTGACTTCTTCTTGCCATAAGACGTTTCGCCTTTTGCGATTCGCCTAGGCTTGTTAAGAGTTACTTTGCGTCCTTTATACTCAGCCATTATGCTCTGGCAACTTTCTTGGCTTTATCAGACAGGTCTTTCATGTGGACTAAAAACTTGCTTGAGCCTGTGTGCGTTTTGCCAGACATCACTCTACCTTTGGCGTCTTTGTGGGTAGCACCTTTGTGCTCTTTGCCGTTTTTAAAATAATGCTTTAAACCTTTTCCCATTACTTCTTTCCTTTTTTCTTTTTCCAATTTACAGGCTTTGCTGATGTTTTCCTTTTGGTTGCTGCTTTGCCAGCTTTTGATTTGCATTGTGCCATTGTTGGGCGGCATGCTGGATACGCACCACCAGCTTTTTTAGACTTGCGACCGCACGCACCACCTGTTTTGCAGTTGACCCAACCTTTGCCTTTGTTCTGGCCAAACCAGTCTTTCAGGCTGTTGCCGCTACTTTTTCTTTTTTTTGCCACTCTTGTTGCCCCAGTTCTTTGCGCCAACTTTTCTGCACTTTACTAATGCCCCAGACCCATAAGCTGATGGCCAAGTCCCACCACCTTTTGTGTAGCGAGCTTTGACCTTTTTATAACAGGCATCTCTTTTCGGCTTTTTTGCAGCCATTAAGCTCTCCGAGTTATCTTTTTCTTATTCCCAAAGCTAGCAGCAGTCGATGGCATCTTAATAATCCATTATTTTTGGACTGCCATGTCCGAGCAACTCATCCATAACACCGCGCATGTCACCGCTGTCAACCTTCATGATTTTGACTTTCATGCCATCATGATCTTCTTCCATCATTTCTTCTTCCTCTTCACCAATGCCATATTCCATCTGGTGACAAAGCAAAAGGAAATTAACAAGCTGGTCTTCACTCAGCTCTAGACCTTCAGTGTCATGAGCAAAACCCATCTTATGCATAAATAGTTCTGCATTATTTTCCATATTGTCTACGCTAACTTCAGCCATTTTCTACTCCTGTTAATTGTAAATCCAATTGCGTAACACAATGGCTCTCCGATATATTTTATCAGTGTGCCTGTTATGCTTTTCTTGCCGCAGATGGTGTTTGACTTATCATATGCCATCTGGTTTGCCCAAGATAACGCAATGGGCTTTGCGATTTTGTAAACTATTTCGTTGCGCTTCATTAACCTAGCGAGGGGTCTTCCCCATAAAGCATAACCGTCAAAAATGTTTTTATCAACTATCGTTCCATAAAATTTGTCATACTTATAGACTGATGGTGGCATGTCGCCTTTTTCATGAAGCACAGTGCATATAAAAGTTAAACCACCACCACCACTATTATCATCTGGTTTTTGAGGTTGATTGCCCACACCTGATGGTGGACCTCCTGTGCCAAAGTCTTTATTTGTAAAATTTGCGGGATTGGTTGGGTTTTGATTTAAACTTGTATCAATGGCTGGGGGTGAAGAGAAAGATGATGTTCCTACACCAGCTCCTTGCGAGAAAGTTCTTGACAAGTTAGTAGTTGGCCTGTCCATATCAATTCCGAGATCGTAAGAAGTCAACCCCTTTGACATTCCGAAATTTTGACTTTCTTTATTTGTTACAACTCCATCCCCATCTGTGTCAGCTTCAGCTCTTGCTAGGGATAATGCTGAGGGTGCCATATTAACCATATTTTGAATCGTTGGGCCAATTAATGTTGCGCCATACTTTGGGTCTGTTTTCATTGCTTCTGCTGCAGCTTGCTCAGACTTTATGTTTCCGTAAATATTGCCTGCGCTAAGCATTGCACCAACAGGTGATGCTTTTTCAACAAGATTACTTCCTAGGGTTGACAGTGCGCCGAAAATATTAGAATTTGTCAAACTCCCAGAAGATGGAGAGAATGGATTTGTCCTGTCAAAACCTCTTTGCAAATTTTGATAATTTTTTAAAGAAAAAGGATCACCATTATTCTCAGCCATTAAATGCTCCTATCTTTGGGGTGGCATGCTGTTCGCCTGAGGCAACGCACCCATTTGTGTTTGGCCGCCTGTTCTGCTTCTGAGCTCTGCAACTTTGTTTTGAAGATACTCAGCCATTTGGTTTTGATCCATGGGAGCTTCTTGAGGCATCATTTGCTTCTCAGCATTTGGAACTTGGCCTTGTGGTAATGCACCTACTTGGCCAGAAAATTGACTTGGGTCAACTTCAGTTGCTATTTGATTGACAGCTTCATCTGGGGTCATACCCATTGATATTAAAGTTTGTATCGCATCTAACATCTCAGGAGGGAGCATTGGCGTTAAAGAAGATTCCATCATTTGAGCTTCTCTGTCGCTAATCGATCCCGATGAAGGAGCTCGCATCATCATTTGAAGTTCTTGATCGCTAATCGATCCCATTTGCATTTTATCAGACATTGCCATTTTTAATCATCTCCATTTGTAGTTTAGCTGAATTTTTCTCTCTTTCAATTTGCAAATCAGCTTCTAGTTTTGCAACCTTGGCTTGAAGATCAGCTTGGGCTTTGGCCATTTCAATCTCCATATCCTGACGAGCTTGTGCTTGCTTAATGTCCATGGCATTTTTAGCTTTGGCCTGATCATTAGCGATTTGTGCTTGAGTTCTCGCCTGAAGTGCTTGGGCTTCAAATTGAGCGAGCTGTTGTGCGTACTCCAATGGATTTTGTTGCTGCTGGCCAGCTAATGCTGTCAAAGGCTTAATAGCTTCCATCTGAGGTGATTTGGCTACTACCTGTGCAGCTTTTTGGCTTATGATCATATCCATCGCAGGATCAATATCCTCAAACTCAAAGTCTGGGTCTCTTAAATTAGGCATTGTTGGCATAGGCACGCCAATAGATGCTTGCATGCGCTGACGATACAACAACGCAACATGCTCAGCAATGTGTGCAACAAGAAGTGGTTGCATGGCTGCAGCTCCAGGATTCCCTGCTAAAGATGGATCCTGCATAAACTGCATGTGCACTGCTATGTGAGAGTCGTGGTCTTGCTCAGGGAAAGCTCTGATAGGCTTGCCATACATAACACTCATATTCTCATCAATTGGATCAAGCCTGACTGCCTCTTTTGGCTCAATGAGGATCTGGTCAATGTTTGGTATGCGAATTGCTTCATACATGCGCTTGTAGGCTTCATATATATTGTGAAGCTGAGGAGCTGCATTGGCCATTTGCAAAATTGATTGGGCTTGTGCGATGCGTTGTGCTGTGCTGAAGATGTTCGGGTCGCTGACTGGGATGACATCAATACGAGCATCAAAATCAGCCGCATAAATCATTTCTGAAGAACCAGACACAGCAAACTCAAACTGGTCAGGCAGATACTTCGCATTCAACTTAGCCAGCAATTTGAACTCTTGGCCTTGTGCGTAGTGCAGGCGTTTGTGAATCGCTGAGAATGATTTGCTACCTTGCTCTATTAAAGCAACTGTCGTGCCAACTGGGGCATTGGGATTGACATCCCCAACATTCATGTCTGAAGTATTAGCAAAACGCTGACCAGCCTCAGTTATAAATCCGAGGAGATTAAACAGCGCACCACTAGGTTCCTTAAATGGCAAAGGCATAATGGCTTTGTTAACATCATCAACAGTCGCATCAAGGTCAGCAAACTCTCCAGGATTAATCTGAAGCTCGCCACCTGTGACTCTGCCTTTTAATTTAAAGCCACCTTGCATGTTTGCGAATGCAGCTGAATCAAGCAAAGCTCTAAGTGAACCTGTTGCAGCTTTGCCTAGGCCACCAATTAAATGATAAAGGCCAAACCCATAAAAACCAACTCCAGGAAGGAATGGGTAGCTCACAAACCAGTCAAGACGCTTCATCTTTTCGTCTTCTGCGTCCCAGTTTCTCCTGACGCTCAAAACTTTCTCTGCGTCATAATCAACTGTTATAACATACGGCACCCCGACAACATTATCATCGCCATCTGAATCTTCAGCACCATCAATGCCATCAAAAGAATCATAAACATGCATCTCAAGAAGAGTCATTGTCTCGTCTGAGTTGCTGTATGGATCAACACCCTCAATGTCTTCAGTTGTATCACCAGATGGGTCAATTCCGTCACCAGAATATTCACTGTTCAGATACCAACCAGCTGCAACATATTTATTAAAGTCATTGCGCGGCATGCGGATTAAATGGGTGTATCTTTGCGATGTGTAAAGGTCTGTGCTTTCTGGCGCAACAACAAAGTCTTCAGCTTTAACAAACTTTGAGCACTGACGATCTAAATTAGCATCCCACCAAACCTTTTTAAAAGCATGGCCAACCAATGGTAGCTGGAAGAGCATCTTGTCTAGGTCAGGGAAATATTCTGGCATCTCCTGAGTGATTTGGTAATTCATGTAATCTTTAACGCGACGAGCTTGCTCTTCAACTTCTTCGTCTGGGTTGCCTACAATTATACTTTTGACAGGACCACCAGATGGATATAGCTCTGCGATTGCTCTTGCATTAAACTGGGTTGCAGCTTCTGCGATCATAGGATGAACAACAGTGCTCAAACCGCGACTGGCTCTGGCATCTTCTTCTTCACTCATGCCGCCATCAGGATCAACAGTACGCAAGCCAGCTTTGTATCGCTCTTCCCAATCAGAGCGAGCCTCTCTGTCTTCTTCATACATCCTTACAAGCGAAGATGCTTTGGCCTTTAATTCTTTTTCGGGAATCTCTTCAGCTAAGTTTGAATCAAACTCGCTATCAACATCTTGCATTATATCTAGCTCTGGGTCGCCAATCAGAACTTCATCATCACCAAAATCTTCAATTTGAAGATCATCTGGGGGAGAGCCTTCAGCGAATGGTATAGGTTGTCTAGCCATACAGAGTTATCCTTCTTGTCTCAGTGGGCTCATCATCCTCATAATCAGTGGAGTGACTAATAAACCAACCTTTGCGCAAACGTAACCATGCTTGAGTGCAAGTATCAACTATATCGTCATTGTCTCCAGCTGGGAACGCAGCACATATGTCTATTAAATCTTTAGCCCATTTTTTGTTTGCAGGAAAGTAAATTCTTCCATCCTCCAACAAAGCTGATGATGCATGGGCACGTGCTTCTTTGTCTCTGTCTGGGTTATACTCAATGACAGGGATGCCAGCCATGCGCAAATCTTGCAACAAACTTTGACCAGATGCTTTCTTTTCAATCATCACTGCGTCTGGTTGCCACTCTTCATAAGCCTCTTGTGCTAATGTTCTCAGCTCAGGATAAGTAACTCTGTCATACCACATCTCAATAACAATAACATTTATCTGGCCATTTTTGCGGAACACACCCCATGTTGTTCTAGCTGAGTAGGAGCTTTTTTCTTTTGTTGAGAATGCAGTATCATAAGATTGCATTACATATTCAATCTCGGGCAGATCATCACTCTCCCATGGAACCCACCATTCAGCTCGCAAGATCCCCCCACCTTTTGGCATTGGGCGTTGCTGCAGTTGACCTGCGGCGGCATATGTACCCAATGACCTCTCGAGGTTGGCAAGTGTTTGCTCATCAATTCTTTCTGGCCAGAGGAGCTCACCTTCTTTTGTTCTGGGGTCTGTGAAGCTGAGTGATGATTTTGTTTCGCTTGGATGCCCGATTTCATATCTAGCAGGTAAGCATAAATGATCCCAATCGTCATGTTCATTCGCCAATATGTGCCCAGTCAAGTCATTCTCGTGCACTCGCTGCATTATAATTACAAAGGCACCAGTCTTTGGATCGTTGAGGCGAGTTTGCATCGCTTGGTCCCACCAATCAAGAACACCTTCTCTAACTGCTGATGACTCAGCTTCACGAACATTGTGCGGGTCGTCAATAACGATGATGTCACCACCCTCACCAGTCAACGCACCATCAACTGAAGTAGCGATACGCATGCCAGTTTTGTCGTTCTCAAATCTTTGCTTTTGGTTCTGGTCTCCTGTTAAATCAAACTTGTCACCAAAGTGATGCTGGTACCATGGGCTTGATATAAGCCTACGACACTTAACCGAATCTCTGACGGAAAGTGATGAAGCGTATGACGCGAACAAGAATCTTTTCTCTGGCTGGATGGTCCAAGTCCAAGCTGGTAAGGCAACTGCAACTGAGATGGACTTCATATGCCGAGGTGGTATGTTTATTATCAGACGCTTGATGTCGCCTTCAACAACAGCCTGTAAATGTTCGCTGATAGCATCAATGTGCCAGTTGTCGTGGAAGTCTCGTCCTGGCTCAATCGTTGGCCATGAGCTCTTCGTAAACTCCTTCAGCGATCTCTTCATCCTCTCCGCTCTCACTTCCTTCAATGACAGCGTGTTCAAGAACTCGTTCAATTGTGGTGAGGTCATTGTCGCTCAATCTGCTGATGTCCAGCACCTTTCTCTCTTCAATTTGTGCAGTAACTTCGACTGCTTTCAAATCAGGGACGCATTTACCGAGAAGAGTTTTAGCGGCCAGAACACGTAGGTCTGGGTCTGCTCCAATCTTCCCGACATTTGAAATTTCCCCACCATCTTCTTTATAAACATTAAAGATCTCTTTCCCTGCCATAACATCCGCAAGGAATCCAACTGGGTCTGCTTGGCCCATGATCCAATTTATTGTTGTGTGGTGGTTCCATTTGTATGGCTTTGATCTTTTGGACTTCTGATTGGCCATTGGCTCAACTGATTTAAACCGCCCATCCCAGTTTTCTGGCTTAACTGGTGGTCCATTCTTAACAGGCCTCTGAACTTGCATCTTCGCATCAGAGCCTTTTTGCTTCTTTGGAGGCATATTTTCTTCCTTTTAACCTTAGTTCCAGTGGTCAACCGTAAAAATAACTGTCACAACTATCGCTGATTTTTTGACAAAAAGAAACCCTCCTTTTCAGGAGGGCTAAGTTTGGGGGAGGAATCCTATGCGAAGATTCCCTTTAACAATAGCGTTCTTTGGCCACTAAGTAAAGTCTTCATCATCATTAAATGGCATGAATGGCCAATTACCTTTTGGATCAACTGGAGTTTTTGCATAACATTCATTACAATACCACTGTCCTTCAGAATAAACTGCCAAGAACAATTCGCCAATGCTTTTAGGTGCGCCACCACAGCTCCTGCAAGGATCACCATGCCAAGTATACCAATAATGACTGCCAATGTTTTCAGTACCGATGTAGTCTGAGAATCCTGTAAGAACCATTGTTCTGGTTTTTGAGTCATGCTCGAGATCACGCCTGAGTTCTGAAAACCTTTTGAAGTCTTGCTTCAGCTCAGCATGACTTTTGTTACAGCAGAGGCACCTGTTCTGGTGCACCCTTTTGCCATCAATAATTTTAAACCATTCACCTTTATGATTGTTTATCATAAAACAAACATCTGAGAAAATTTAACGCATGAGTTCTGCTCAGTCCATAAAGATTCATCCCAAGTCTCGCAACCCAACATAAGATTGATACCACAGAACACAACCATATATATAAAGCCAATGAAAACCAACGTACCAAATAATAACCTAATCATTTTGACCACCCACTGATAGTTGAATAACCGAGCATGTATAAAAGCATGCCACAAGAAGAAAAACCTTCAACACAAGTATCAAAACCAGTTGCTTCAGCGGCATCTTTGGCCTCGCTGAGGTCTCTGAAAACTTTATCTTCAGCTGAAGAGTGCGGGAAATTAACCAAGCGCAATCTATAAATCATAATAAATTCCTTTCTGAAAAGAGAGGGTGAGGCCAATCCCCACCCCCAATCAATAACCTAAAAATTGTAATCGTAAAACTTTCTTGGCTCATCATTAAGCACATGACGACCATGTGAAGACTTCCAACCTTTTTTACCGAGCCTTGCTTTAATAACAACACCCTCATCACAAGACTCATACTTGTAAGTTTGCTTGTGTTGGTTCCTGATGTGGCCAGCAAAGCCTCCAGGAACATAATCAGGCTTGAAGTCTTCATCCAACTTAGCTTTCATAGCACGCAACTCAATGCACTTGGGCGAAACAACACGGACGATTTCAAAAGGATGAACATCAGACCAACCATGCATATTGCAATAACCGTACTTAACAACCCAGACGTCATAATTATGAACACGACGATACTTGCCACCATCAGTATCAACAGGCAAAGTACTCATGCGCTCTTCAGCTTCTTCACGAGTTGAGAAAACATGATCGCCACCATTATACCTCTGGACGAAGTCATGCTGTTCATCTGAAGAAAGACCTGTAGCATTCTCGATGATTTTATAAGTGTCACGAATTTTAAAAACTGTAAGCATTTTATTTTCCTTTCTAAAGAAGAGGGCAACCCTCTACTTAATTAGTATCGCTTATTTATTGATTAAAGTAAACAAATAAAGTGTTTTTCTTTTCCTGTTAAAACAATCACTTACAATATTTTAAGAAAAAAGACCCCAGACTCTGGGTTACTGAAACCTTAATTTAACAACTTTGGGGTGTCGTTTAAGCACCTTGTTTAAGTTAAATTAAACCCAATCCGAAACCAGTGAACCCACACTTTCCATAATTTCAAACATAAAATTTTTTTCCTCGAATTTTTTTCTTATAAGAAGAAGATGAAAACCAAGGACGGGTATGAAAGCAACTGACAACCAAAAGACTGGGTTCTCTGGTTTCTTAACTGTTTTCTTTGAGTAAGACTGGGTTCTTTGAAAAAATCTTCTTTTCTTTTCAATTTTCTTCAGGCATAGTTATTTTGTGGCTCTGATAATGAAGAACACCTGCGCGAACCCTCTAATGTACGCATGATGGGGGTCAATCCTACGGTTCCAGTAGTTATCAGGTCACATTAATACTTTTTGAGAAAGGAACTTTGAAGTGTCAAAAGTTTATGTGGTCAACAGACCGATAAGAAATAAATTTGGGTGGACTCCCGATTTAACTGATGCAACTCGTTATGGTTCACTTGAAATTATTTTTGAGCCTGAAGACAAGCCTCAGTTTCTTCCTGGACCATCAATCCAAAAAGCAAGAAGAATAATGAAAGACTTCTCCGCAGATGATTATCTTCTGTGGCCAGGAGGGGGAGACCCTATTGCTGTCATGATTGTTTGTATGATTGCTGGTGAGGTTTCTCCAACGGTGCGCGTCCTACGTTGGGAGCGTAATATGGAAGAGGGTGAAAGGGATCGCCGTAAAGGTTGGTACATGCCTGTAGCTCTTGAATTGAGAAAGGTATAATATGACAGATATAGATCTGCTTGAGGATGTGGCACCAGCATCCAATGAACTTGGTGCAGTCGCTGATATGGCTCAAAGGATGAGTGATCTTGAACGTGAGATTAATCAACTTGAAGAGGCATTGAAGCAAAAGAAGCAGGATCTCAAGATGTTGGCTGAACAGGACTTGCCTGACTTAATGCAAGAACTGAACATCAAAAACTTTACCCTGAGCAATGGCGCAAAGGTTGAAGTGAAAGATGTGATCACAGCTTCTGTTCCATCACAAGGTGCAATAGACCGCGCCAAAGATGATGCGAAGCAGGAGTTACAGATCCTCCAACAGCAGTGCTTTCAGTGGTTGCGAGATAACAATCTTGGTGACTTAATTAAAAGCAATGTTGAGGTTCAGTTTGGTCGTAATGAAGATGACAAGTGCAATGCCTTTACTGAAGAGTTGCGCGAGAAAAAACTTTATTACAAACGTGCAGTCGGGGTGCATCCGCAGTCACTCAATGCTACATTAAAAGAGCGTCTGAGTGAAGGCAAAGAAGTACCTGTTGAAATGTTCCGTGTTTATATGGGACGCAGAGCCAACATAAGGAGATAATGATATGGCTAATGAAGTAGCGAATAAAAAAGAGTCTAATGTGGTTGCATTTGATGAAAGCATTTTGCTTGAAGATGCAGGTTCAGGTCAGGATGGGATGTCAAAAGACGACATCTTAATGCCAAGACTCGGCATCCTTCAACAGATGTCTGACCAGATTAACAAACGTCACGGTGATTATATTGATGGTGCTGAAGCTGGGCACATTTTCGATAATGTTGCCAAGACTGCTCATGACGGTGAACAAGGCATAACAGTTGTGCCGATTACTTATCGTCGTGCTCATATTGAATGGAAGCCTGATCGTGGTGGCTTGGTTGCTGACCATGGCTCAGATTCTTCTTGCCTTGAAAGCTGCACACGTGGCGAAAAAGGTGAGTACATGACAGCTGATGGCAATCAAATTGTTATCACAGGTGAGTTCTTAGTTTATGTTTTGGATGATAATGGCGGATACTTCCCTGCACTCATCAGCATGAGCGGGTCTCAATTCAAAAAAGCCAAGCAGTGGAATGCAATGATTTCAAGATTGATGGTTCCAATTAAAGGCAAGTCTGAAAACCCAGCCATGTTCTGGACAGCTTACCAGCTATCAACCGTTCCTGAATCAAATGATTTGGGGTCATGGTTCGGCTGGGGAATCAAGATGAAGTTTGATGCTTCATCAGGTGGCTTAATTAAAAATCATGCCGCTGGTTCAGATATTTATTTAGCTGCAAGAGCTATGAAAAAGAGTATCTCATCTGGGGACATTAAAGTCTCACCTGAGTCTAAAGATGATGATGTAATGTAAGTCTGCAAACTATCTGTTACATCATCTAGGGAGAGGGGTTGGTTGTCCAATAAGCCAGACTCTCTCCCGACGACTCAGAAAGGAACCCAATGTCTGAACTAACAAAACAATTTATGAAATTATTTCGCGGCTATGAACAAGCCCATGGCCAATATCGCGTGCAGAAAAAAGAAGCTGATGGCAAGATGTCTGGTCGGGCACTGACTGTTAGCGAGACTGCGACGCTTGATCATTTCCAAACTCACTTAAATGGTGGCGAATATATACTAGGCATAATTATGCTTAGGGAAAATAATTCTTGCAACTTTGGTGTAATTGATATTGATATTCGTGGGGAGGTAAAATTAAATGAAACTCTCGAAGAGCTTGAAGCGAAAATTAAAGACACGCCTCTCGTTATGTGTCGTAGCAAGTCTGGGGGTGCTCATCTATATTTGTTTTGTGAACCTGCTATTGCTGCTATCGACATGGTTTCAAAACTCAACGAGTTTGCAGCACTTTTAGGTTATGGTGGTGCTGAAATATTCCCCAAGCAAATATCTCGCGCTAATGAACGCGACAGAGGCAACTGGATAAATCTTTGCTATTGGGATGGTGATGAAACTGAACGCTACGCAATACACAATGGCAAAAAACTTAATCTTGAGGGATTTATAAAACTTGCCAACAAAAAGATGACAAACTTTGATGAGCTTGAAAAATTCACCCCAGAGCTTACAACTCAATTTGAAGACGGACCACCTTGCCTCCAGCACATAATGACGATGGGCTTTCCTGAAGGTGGAAGAAACATTTCTTTGTTCAATGTAGGCGTTTATTACCGCAAGAAGAATCCTGACGACTGGCAAGAAGATTTGATGCGTTTCAATTATGAGCACCTGACCGAGCCACTACCAGCTGGGGAAGTCAACACTCTTATAAAATCAGTTAGCAAAAAAGAATATGCCTATACCTGCAAGCAATCACCAATATGCAACTATTGCGAGAAAAGCAAATGCATGAAGCGTGAGTATGGCATTGGTGGCATCGGTGGTGGCATGGCTATTGAAGTTGATGCTATAACCAAATATGAAACTGAGAACAGAAGCTCAGTTCGTTGGTACATTGAAATGCAAGGTGAGCGCATAGAAGTGACAACCCAACAACTTTTAGATCAACGCCAGCTTCAAAAGATATGTGTAGAAAAATTAAACAAGTGCCCAAGCACAATGCCATCCCAAAGATGGGAACAACGCATAAATGAATTGCTGGGGTCTGTTGAAGTAATTATTGACCCAGATGACGCAAGTCCACAAGGTCAATTTGAAAAGACTCTTGATGCATTTTTAACAGGCAAAGTTCAAGCACGTCAAAAAGATGAAATAATGAATGCTAAGCCATGGCACGATGCAGATGAGGGCAAAGTATATTTCAGGTCAGAAGATTTGTTCATATATCTTGAGGCAAGAAGGTTCCGCTATCCTTCTCAACACCAAGTGTGGTCTTGGCTGAGAAGTCTTGGTGGTGATAGAAAGACCTTTCGCATTAAATCAAAACCAGTTAAAGTTTGGTCGGTACCAGCTCCTGAGTATTATTCAGATGATGATGAGTTGCCAATCCCCTCAACAGTAACAGAAGAATTTTAAATGACCTCACCATACGATGATTATAAAAAACTTCAAAAAGAAAAGTGTCACAAAAGAGTTAAAGACCTAACTGAATCAAAAGCCAATGAAATGGTTGACAGGACTCTATCTATATTAAAAAATTGTGCAGTCCCCAAAGACCATTTCAAAGATGTTGAGAAGATGACTGAGCTATTCGAGAACCTTAAAAATGGTAATACTGTTTATCCAGGAGGGTTGAGTGAGTGATTATTATCAACACTATGACAGGCATGTGAATTGTGATTTCTGCGGCCAATTGACTCGTGGCAGGGTTTGGGAGTATGACCCAGATAAGGTTAAGTGCGGGTCTTGTCATAGTGTTTTAATTGAGAAAGGAAAAAATAAAAATGTTAAAGTGCCCAAGCTGTAAATCAAAGCGACTTAAAGTCCTAGCTATTAAGCCAACCGCTCCTCAATACAATAAAAGAGGAAAGACAAGAAACAGGCAATGTTTAGATTGTGATAATTGTTTTCTGACTCTTGAAATTGTATTTGAGCCAGTGATGCGAAGAGCCAAGCTAGTCACAATAAAACAACCAACCAAAGAAAAATCTCCTAAGAAATTCAGATCTTCAAAACCTGAGCAGTCTTTAGCTGTTGAGCCTGATTGGGATACTATGACGGATGAAGAGATAGAGGATTTCATATCCTCATGAGAAAGGTGCAAATAATACTTGGACCTCCAGGAACAGGAAAAACTTCAACACTTCTTAATATAGTTGAAGAGGCATTGTCAAGAGGCATACCACCAGAGCGGATAGCTTATCTTGCTTTTACCCGCAAAGCTGCACACGAAGCTCAAGAAAGAGCAATGGCGCAGTTTGGCTTTGAAGAAGGAAGATTCCCATTTTTCAGAACCCTTCACTCTCTTGCTTTTAGAGAGTTGGGAATGCAGCGTGATGAAGTTATGACCAATAGTCATTATCGCAAGTTTGGAAAAGCCATGGGGATAGAGTTCAGGGGAATCTATGACGAGAACATTGGACTTCACACTGGCGATGGACTTGGAGATAAATGTTCAAGAATTGAATCTTTAGCTAGGGTTGGCCTCAGAACAATAGACCAGCAAATGGCAATAACAAATGTCAACGACCTTAACCCGCATGCTGTTAAGCAATATAATTCAGCTTTGCTTTCTTATAAAAAAGAAAATGGGCTTCATGATTTCACAGACATGCTTGAGCAATACAATAGCCAGTTGCCCGTTGACATATGCATTTTTGATGAAGCTCAAGATTTATCATCAGCTCAATATAAAATGGCGATCTTGGCTGCAAGTTTAGCCAGTGAAGTTTATATAGCTGGGGATGATGACCAAGCGATCTTTGGTTGGGCTGGGGCAGATGTGCATAAATTTTTAAATCTTAAAGGGCAAAAATCAACACTTCCCAATAGCCATCGCATACCTAGGAAAGTTCATTTATTGGCCAATGATGTGTCTTCTCGCATTAAAAACAGATATCCAAAAAAGTGGGCTCCGAAGAAAGAAGAAGGTGAAGTTTATTATGTCACAAATGAGCAAGACATAGACTTCAGCAATCCTGGAACATGGATGCTCTTGAGCCGAAGTAAATATCTTTTGCATAGATTAAAACAAGCTGTCAGGCAACAAGGCTTTGCATATTCAATAAACTCCAGAAGCTCACTTGAGTCTGAAGAGACAAGGGCAATACTTGCTTGGGAGAGCATCCGCAAAGGTAAAAACATATCTCAACATGAAGCAAAAAACTTAATCAACTTTTTTGGGTTTTCAGTTAATCTTTTGAAGAAAGATAGCTATGGCATTGAAGATTTAGGGTTACCAGATGCGGCACGTCAATATGACTGGATGACAATGCTCAGAGGCATAGCCCCAGATGAAAGAGAATATTTAAGGTCATGCATGCGCAATGGTGAAAAGTTCTCAGACAAACCAAGAATAACAATCTCAACCATACACCAGTCAAAAGGTGGCGAAGCTGACAACCTAGTTCTCCTCACAGACATGGGAAAGCTAAGTTGGGAAAATCTAGGTGGTGATGAAGAGAACAGAGTTTGGTATGTTGCATTGACCAGAGCTAAAGAGAATCTTTACTTAATTCAGCCCAAGGGACTAAGATATTTTTCAATTTAATTTCTTAAAATATGTTAAGTCATTGAAAGTGTTGAAAACAAAAATGTTTTCTTTTTAATAAAGATGGCGTATAGTAATAAGAGTTAGGAGAGCGTCTCCCAACTTTTTAGAAAGGAATAAAATTATGACTGCATTTGCTATTGACTATAAAAAGAACACCATTCGTGCTTTTAAATCTAAGCGTTCTGCTCTTAAAATGGGTAATGGTTTGGTCGTTTTCAATTCTGTTGATGAGTTGCTTGAGAACAAAAACACAACCAACCAAGGCATCGTTGCTGTTTATAACAACAACACAGATGTTGCAGTGAAAAGATTTTCTGACACCCGCACAGGTGCAGCACGTCTATTAAAATTAGCCCAAGACATTCATGTTGAGTCAACACCATTTGATGAGGCACCAAAGAAAACTCCTCAGGTAGCTCCACTGGAGGGCATGACACCTCTCGGGATTACTCCTAAGTCTGCACCATTCAGCAGAGAGAACATGGGCATGGATGTTGCGAAGATCGTCAAAGATGATGCCAAAAAGCCTCGTGGTGCATTCGCAGGTAAAAAGATTAAGTGCCTAGTGGATGTCAATCCCCGCAAAGAGGGCACTCGTGGTTGGAAGAATTTCAGCTTGTTCTTAGGGCATGGAACAATCTCATATGAAGAGTTTGTTGAACTGGCCGCAGGTCATGGTAGCACAAAAGGTGGTTGCCGAGAAGACCTAGCCCATGATATCAAAAAAGGCAGAGTGGAGTTGGTATGAGGTATCTTGTATTGTTAATTGGTCTGGGTGTGTCAGCTTGTAGCGGCACACCTACCACCGAGCTGATTGTTGACAAAAACATTCACGCACTGTCACGCACCGAGGTCATTAATGCTATTGAAGAATG
>Ga0180120_10000726_pt1 | contig 16949 bp, 30 predicted proteins | sample CPBDNA_3_FD_129677 | JGI IMG/M metagenome (GOLD analysis project Ga0180120, IMG submission 129677) | Freshwater to marine salinity gradient microbial communities from Chesapeake Bay, USA - CPBay_Spr_31_0.2_DNA (version 2) (version 2) | ecosystem: Environmental > Aquatic > Marine > Coastal ... | reverse complement strand
GACTATGTCCCCTTCTTCCGCTTTGATGACGAGGCAGACACCAACGATTTGCAGAATGACGCAGTCAACATCAAGAACGGGTTGATGAATCAGGGCTTGAACATCAAGCGACTAGAAGGCGGTGAAGGCAAGATCAATCCTCTCGAGAGCATGGTCTCACAGCTCACTACGATGATCGACCGAAGCTTCAAGAACGAAGCTATGCGGCGTATTGCTCGAGACAATGCTGAGCTTGGAACGATGGTCGAGGTTACCGCTAGCGACGCGAACATAGAGCTAGCGTCTAACCCTGACAAGTCAGAATTGATCAAGGTTTATGATGGCGGTAAAGCCCGAGTATTCCAGGTCAAAGATCCCATGCTCCTTAGAAGTATCGGTGGTTTGGGCGGATACAAGCTGGACAAGATGGCGCAAGCTTTCGCTATTCCCAAACAGGTCTTGACTCGATCCGTAACAATCGATCCTGGCTTCATGATTGCTAACGCATTCAGAGACATGCTGGCGTCCTCAATTCAGTTCCCAAATGCGCCAAATCCTCTTCTCAACATTGCTAAGGCTATGAAGTACATTGGCGGCGGAATAGCGAACGAGGCGACTGGGGCTGAAATAGACAGCTTTTCGGAAAGCAAGCAGTCGTTAATGAAGATCATGGCTAGCGGCGGACTCGCTATTGGTGACTTCTACGGTACAGGTCAGTCAGACAACATCCGTTCTGACCTTGGTCGAATCAATAGCATGGACAGCACACTCAACACTCCAGATAAGATCGAAGCGTTCTACAAGGACAACCTCGACTTTGCATCTGGCACAGTTAAAAACCTGTGGAACAAGTGGAACCGAGTCGGTCAAACCTTCGAGCAAGCATCTAGAATCAACGTGTTCGAGGGTGCTCTCGCCAACGGTGAGACCCATGCAGAGGCGGTGAGCCAAGCTGCTGACGTTCTAAACTTCTCGATGAGAGGTGATTTCTGGCTCATCAAGCACATTGTTAACAGCTACCCCTTCATGAATGCGCGATTGCAGGGCTTAAACGTTTTGGGTCGCAGCCTGCGGGATAACACTCAGCATGTATTGACTCGAGGCGGCAGTGTTGCAGCGGCAACGGTTGCTCTGTACATGATCAACCAGGACAACGAAGAATACGAAGATCTACCTGACTACGATAAAGATCTGTATTGGCATTTCTTTGTCGGTGGTGAGCACTTCCGTCTTCCAAAACCATTCGAAATCGGGACTGCGTTCGCAACGTACCCTGAGAGATTGGTTCAATACTCGATGGAAGAGGACAAGGGGCATGAGTTCCTCTGGGAAAAATTCAAAGACGGCGTAGTAACCGCCCTGTCATTCGATGCCTTTCCTCAGGTCGTTAAGCCCTTGGTTGATGTGATCAGTAACAAAGATTCGTTCAGGGACATGAAGATCGTTAGCGGAGCCCTTGAAAACGCCCCGCCTGAACAGCAGTTCAACATCTTCACATCAGACACTTCTAAGTCTATTGCTCAGTCCATGCCTGAAGGCGCTCCAGACTACCTACGCTCCCCTATGATGGTTGATTACCTGTTACGGGGATACTTCGCCAGCTGGTCCAGTTTCGGCGCCATGGTCTTGGATCCGTACACCAGAGACCCTTCTCTTCCTGATCGACCTGAGAAGCTGGTTAGTCAGTACCCCGTCGTCAAGCGGTTCTTCCGTAGCGATATGACGACCAGCAAGTACGCTGACCTGTTCTATGACGTTCGCGGTGAGCTGGACAACATGAACCGAGAGTTTAATGGCTTGTTGGAGAATGGCAGGACAAGAGAAGCCAGAGATTACCTGAACGAAATGGGCGGCTTTGACGAAGCCAGAAAGGACATCAGGGGCTACTACAAACAGATCCGAGCAATCAACAAGCAGCGTGACCTTATTTACATGGATTCGAAACTTAGTGCATCTCGCAAACAACAGCTAATCAGCAAGTTGTACGAGAAGCGCAACACGCTATTCAAAGAGGCTTACCTCAAACACAGTCAATTTTACCCAGAATACGGAGACAGATAATGCCAAATGTAAAAGGAAAATCATTCAAGTACACAAAGGAAGGCATGGCAGCAGCCAAAAAACACGCCAAGAAGACTGGCGCCAAGGTTCAGACAAAGAAAAAGAAGTGAAACAAGAAGCGATAGTCCGTGTGACTACGCTTCGCGAGTAGAGCAGAGAACCGCGCAAAAGTGTGTGATTCGAACGGACAATACTGCGCAAAAGTGTGTGAGTTAACGGGGCAAGAATGACTGACGTAAACGAAAACACTGAACTGAATATCCCTCTCAAGTCTTTAATAAGCTTGCTGGCGATAACTGTTATTGCTACGACAGCCTATTTTGCGGTTGAGACTCGGCTAACCAGTATCGAGTATCAGACGGCAATGATCTTGGTCGAGGTAGAGGAAAATGAGAGCTGGATTGACGCCTTCAAGCCACCAAGAGAAGTTCAGGATACGATTGAGCGAGTAAGAGCTATTGAGATCAAATTTGCTCAAATTGAAACAAAGATGGAATTAGCGGATAAGAATTAGGGAGCTCGTTTAGACGTTGTATAAACATGCTCATTGCAGCTGTCGAACAACAGCCACATCCAGACGAACAACGCGACGAAAAAAATTGCAGGGATAAGCGTCAGCCCTGTTAAGGCTTTTGTTACGGCTCTTGCTGCAATCCAAAACATACGCATTCCAAGTTAAAGCGGACACCCCAATGCCTGGGTCAACGGGCAAGTTGGGCGACATCAGAGTGTCCTGTACTGTCTTAACTGTAAAATCACATCTCTGAGAAAGGTACAGGTAGCTTCCTAGAATCCTGCGTGGAATGTGTCGTAAGTTATTGATAAACATAACATTATTGAAAAAATCATGACAAGTACCTTGCCAAGGTACAGGTCGCCAGTTCGAACCTGGTTTCCCGCTCCAATTTCTTATTTATCAACAAGTTAGACTCCAAAATCCACCTGTTTTTCTCGTTTTGAGAGCCTGTACCTGCATAAAGGTACAGGCATCTCAATTCTAGATGTTTAAACGCCCTTCCAGCCTGCTTGTGGCTTTTTTCTGATGCTCAGTAGCGAAATGAAGATAGTGTTCAATGCTCTTCAAATCACTCCAGCCACCAAGATCCTTCAGCTCGGGCAAACTGGTTCCCGCTTCAATGTGCCAACTCGCAAAACAATGTCGAGATGTGTGGAAAACAACCCCTTCCGGAATGCCTGCCGCCTGTCTCGCTCGGTGAAAAGTCTTATTGGTTATGCTATCTGACGCAAGTGGCTTGCCATTTTGCTGAAAAAACACATTCTCAATTTGACCTTTCAGACTCCTATTAGATCGCTCGAGCTTTAATTTCTGATCCCAACGGGACTGCATCAATTCTCTAGCGTCCGCATTCAGCGGAACTCTTAAAGGTTTCTTGTTTTTTGTTTCGCTTGATCTCCACTGCACATTTTCGAAGGAGTCATCCAGATGATTCCAAGTTAAGGTTCTACAGTTTTCCTTCCTAGCGCCTACCATCAAAGCAAATTTAAAGAGATCTCGCCGCAACGGGTCTAATGCTCTTAAAAAATCCCTTGCCTGTTCAGGGCTTAGAAATTCCGACCTTCCTTCTACCTTGGGTATCCTCCCATCGAAGTCGGGCATCTCAAATTTCATACTCAGTTTCTGCTTCGCATATCTCATCACAGCTTTTAGAGCTGCTAAGTATGAGTTGATGCCGTGTTGAGTGAGCTTTCGACCACTTGGACTGTTGCCAGATCGCAAGTCTTTCTCTAGCTTGGTGACCTCGAAGTCATTTATAGCCTCGATATCCCAGTCTCCCCACCGCTTTAGCATGAAATTTAAAGGTGTTGAAAATGATCTAGCTTTTTGCTTGCCTCCTTTCTTTGTTGGCGCACTTAAATAAAAATCTACTGCTGTTTCAAAACTACGTTCTGACATACATCCTCCTTGTGTGAGGACACAATCCACGCGCTAAACATACTAGCGCCCCAATCCCCTCTTGCCTAGGGGGATCCGTTTCTGCCCAAGTGGATCAGTCTTGTCCGAAGTAGGTCGTATGCCCTGTCTGGTAAGGGAGCCAAACACACACAACCATTGGCATCTTAGTGCCGCCATTTGTAGCCACTGGCTGACAGCACACCAGTTCACAAGGCTAGAGCAGCCTTGGCTTAGTCATCAAAAACAACTGGCGCATCTGGAGTTGGATCCGGAACATCTAGCCTAGGCGGCATTACTGTGACCAAATCTGCGATATATACTTCTAGCGTAGCTTGGCTTGCCGAGACTAAATCAGTCGTAATGCGAATGCTGTTGCTCAAGTTCTGGCAAACAACCAGCTTATGTTTCGCATCCTCGCTCATCTCATTAAAACGATACTGGTCGCCTTGAATTACCACTATCGGGTCTCTCTCTTGCTGCTCACTCATTTTGATTTTCTCCATGTTGCGTCGTCGCGGATCCAGCTATAGCTTCGCGGGGCGGTGAGTCCCAGTTTTGCCTGCGGAACCATTTTTCTTTTGTTCTTGGAGCCTCTACCGCAAACTTCGCAGTAAGGTTTAGCCTCTTTCACGTCAAGGTGGATATCCATCAGATTGATTCTGATCTCATCGTCTAGCGTGAAAGGAAGCTGGTCGTTTATTAATACCACTCGGTCGGAGACCCCTGTTTTTGTGCGAACGTGGACCATCGCTGACCCACCATGTCTAAGTTCACTGACCTTCCTCACCCAGAAGGTGTGGTCGGCAGTTGACTCTAGATTCTCCGGATCGAGGTTGTAGCCACCATAAAGCATGGTGTCTGCCGCTCTCGTAATCCGTAACACTTGCCTCTCCTCTGTTTATTAAAAAATATCTGCGAATGGATCTGCATTCTGTTCAGTCGAAGACCTTCCAGACGCGCTTGACCCTTGACTTGATGGCGCCATGACCCAGGTCTTCATTGTCAATTGCGGCTTACCCGCTTTGGTCGTGTTTTGGCAGATCTCAATACCAAGTTTCTTCACAACACCGTCTATCTCAGGCTCAACGAAGCCTTTCCACAACGGAATCAACCCCTGCTTCTCTTCTTTAGATAGGGGGTTGTACCAGTCGTACTTGCTCAAGAACTCATGCTTTTCAACCTTCTGCTCTTGGCTTGTTTCCCACGCCCTGCCTTGGTTAGGCTTAGTTTCAAATTCCGACATTTCACTCTCCTCCTTGCTTGATTACGATTTGTCTGGTGCCAGTTTCCTTGCGGAAGTCCTCAATAGACGCGCCTTTTTCTAACACCTGTTCTTCTCCTCCGAGATATTCGAAGGCTTTTCTGAAGTCTATTTGTGCTCGTTTATCGATAACCGATACAGTTGTAGATCCGTTGGTGACCGAGCCTTTATGCCTGTCTGCAATAACCTTCTTGAGTTCATCGCTCTGCTTTTTAATAAGATCAATAACCTCAAGATCGCCAGATATTCCTTCGGTAACTGTCATTAATCGGACTTGCAGCTCGTGCAATTTGTTCAGGTCAGAGTCGTCTAAGATCAGAGCAGCGTCAGCTTTGACGGGATCCAAATGAGCCTGTCGTTTGACGGGATCTTGAAACTCGTCTTGAATGTGATTGAACCAAGCATGAAACAGGTCTAGCCGTGACAGCTTGCCTTTAGTGGGCTTGGGCAGAAAAGATGATGGCACCTCTTCTAGCAGCCACTTGCGGTTCCGTTTGACCGTTTCTACAATCGTTCGCGGCTTATCTTTAGGAGACTTCTGTAGATAGCAAATGAATATCAAGTCCTCGAGGTCGCAACACTCCATAACCATGTGGCATTGCCACAGGTAATAAGCATATTTATTATCAAACACGCTATATGGGCTTGGAGCCCAGAAGGGGCATTTGACTTCGATGCCGCTGCTGACGCCTTTCAATCCGTCAGGTGAAGCTGCCATCCAGCCGTAAACAGGGTGGGTAACTAAGCCTGTTTCGGTGATCTTGAAGCCATAATTTTTCTCGTACCAGCGGATTGCCGTACTTTCCATTGCACTGCCGTGTCGTACTGCGGGGGTCATTACAAATTCGTTTAGGTCTTCACCTGTAGCGGCGCCGTGCAATGCGCGTACTTTTTCTCGGACCCACTGATCTTTCGTTTTGAAAGGATTTTTTCCTTCAGGGATTGATGCGTCTGTTCCAGTTAGCTTACCTGCACGCGCCCTGAGCCAGCCAAGACCGCCCTGCTGCATGTTCGTTGCATCACCAAAAGGACGGTTCATGATCGCACCGCCGCCACTCGGGCTTCTGAGTCATCCTCTAAGCCTCTAGTCCGCAGCGCGTTTTTATACTGCTGAATAAGCTTTTTGTTTTCTGCCTGAGTCTTCTGCGGAAAACCTAAGCTTGCCCACAGCTCATCTCTCTGGTCCGCTTCAACTGCTGGTTGCGCGAAAGGAAAGCTATCGTCCATCGCCTCTGGCAAGACCTCTTTCTCATCTTCGTCCAGATCGTCTGTCCACAATCTGCTGCCCCAACCAAAGTCCGCATAAGCCTTAACTCGACATCGTTGCTTAGCCGTGTTGATCTCAAATGCGCTGGGGTTTTGGATTGCCTTACCGTTACGGTGGATCGGAAGGCTAACTGTTCTGGTCAGCTGCCCTACTGTCATCTTGCACCGTACTTCTGCGGTCCCATCCTGAAAATAAAAACAAGACTGACCAGCCTCGTTAGTTAGGTACTCATATTCGTAGTCTGGAAACAGACGCGAAAACGCTAGATGTGCGTCCATCCAGGGGATGAAGCGAAGTTTGCTAGTGGGTTCTTTGACGAGATCCGCGACGGGGTCTGCGTAGGCTGAAACAAAAATATCGTGTGCTGAAAGCATATCATAATCACCAATTCCATGTACAAGAGGTGATTATGCATGCTCATATGATACTTTGCAACAATGAATAGATAATTTAATAGATACCTTCTAAAAGCAATCTTGAAACGCTACTATTCCGAAGATCTTTCACATACATCGTCCGTATCGTGCTCGAGTCATGACGCCACATCTTCAACACCCAGGTCACATCTCTATATTGCATATGACACAGGATCACAGCATCATCCGACCCATTCGATATCATATAATTAAACCGGTTACGGTATTTGTCGAGACTGTACAGGTCAAAGAAAACATTAAAATCGTGAACGCTCGATCCGACACCTAGGGTGTCAAACAGAAAAGGAAAACTGTCTATCAAGCTAGGGCAAATTCTCGTTATTGTTTCGGTCTTCTGGTCAATATCGAAAGTGTTCAAACCTTTCGTTGTCTCCAGCATGCTCTTTATCATTCGCGCTCTACTGGGGATCTTTTGCTCGCTGTTTAAAGGGTTTCGGCTCGATGCCCAATTACCAACGGCGAGTTTCATTTCGTTTTCGGTCATGAATCAGTCCTTTTTTTCGTGATTTAATCATTCGTGATGTGTTTATTTTTTTGCACTAAAGGCGAATATCTGCCCCCATTTTTTTACTTTGCTACTGAGGTTCACTTTGCCGTCAAGCAATTCGTCTTCCACAAGTGACATAGCCAGCAAAAACTGTTCGTCTTCAAGCTGAAAACCTAAGCTGCGCTCAAACTCACGGGTAAGCAACACGATCTTTTCATGCCGGTCGCGCAACTGCTTGCTGCCGCTAGCCTCCTTCCGATTGCCAGTTGCCCATTCCCTAAGATCGAGTCCGTACTCATCGCAAAACTCAAAAGCCGTTTCTATATCGCGAGGTAAGCTTCCGTTTAACCACCCAGTTGCTACTGCGTGGCTTACGCCTATAGCACTGGCAATAGCGCTTGCTCGACCAAATGGCTTTGTTGTCTCTCCTAATTTGGCGTCCAGCCAGAGAGCTCTTTCTGCTTTGTTCATGTTTCGCTCCAGTTGTGATTGTTTTTTCCGCATAACACTTCAATGTGTCATACGATCATTGAATGTAGCAGAAAAAGTCCTAACTTAAACCTGTGTTTTTGTACAGCATTTTTTTTACTTAAAAAAATATTTGATTTAATGTGCCACCTTTTTGTAGGATGTAGCGTCCACAAGGAGGATTGATGATTTACCGACGAAGTAAGAAAATATCTAATTACACCGTAATTTCAAACGAAACTCTCAGAGACTCAAGCATCCGACCCGAAAGTCTCGGCGTGTTGAGTTATTTGCTCTCTCATCGTGAAGATTGGCAAGTCACAAACAAAGCTCTTAGTACCCACTTTGGGATTAGCACGGGGAGGGTTAGCAAGATCACCGAAGATTTAGCATCGCATGGATATCTTCGGCGTGACAACACCAGTAACTCAGACGGCAAGATCGTTAGATGGGACTGGATAGTGTTCGATGAGCCACATCGCGAAAAGCCAGATCTTGAAAACCCAGATCTGGAAAACGCTATACAAAGAAGTACTATTTATACAGAAGAACATATAACTAAGAAGTGTTCTTGGAGAGATGACCTTAACTCAGCTAAGCCAGCAGCTGTTAGCCAGTTAGCGTGGGACAAGTGGTGGAACTACAAATCACCCAAACGAAAACCAGCTCAGCGTGTTCTCGCAAATGGGCTGTTACGGTTTGAAGCCCTGGTCAAGGATGGTCATACCGATTTCGATCCAATCATCGACATGGCGATTGCCAATGGTTGGCAGTCAGTCCCCGATCCTGATTGGAACCAGATCAAGCAGCTTAAAAAATCCAGTTGGGATATCTCAATCTTAGCGATGGTGCCCTGATGGATATCGTCGAGCTAAAAAGCGTAGCCGCTCAGCATGTCAATCAAATCTGTTTAGAGCTTTTGCCAGAGGGCATCCGAGAAGGTGATTGCTGGAAAGTCGGCAGCATCAAGGGTGAAAAAGGGCGAAGCCTAAGCTGTTACCTCAGCGGCGCCGACGCGGGGAAGTGGACTGACTTTGCGACTGGCGATCATGGCGATGTCATTGATCTGGTCAGAACGATACACGGCAGCACACTGCTCGATTCGATTGACTGGATCAAAAAGCGGTTTGGCATTCGAGATACTGATCAGGCTAAAAAATTAAAAGCGCCGGTAAAAAAATACAACGCCCCAATTATGCCAGCTGCTAACGAAGCAAGCCCAAATCTGCACAGATACTTAGAGAGCAGAGGCTTCAGAGATGTAGGAGAGATATGCCACAGCTGGAAGCTGTACGAGGCTGGAAATGATGTAAAAGCGGACTTGATCTTCCCGTTTTACAGCTCAGACGACACGCTTACCTGCGGTAAGACTAAGAACATGAACTATGAGCGAACGTCCAAAGGCTCGTTCTGCGGCACTGGCGCTAAGTTAATCCTCTTCGGTTGGCAAGCGATGAACCCTAACGCCCGAACGTTATGGCTAACAGAGGGTGAATTAGATGCCATAGCGCTGTCCGAATTAGGTTTCCCTGCCCTATCGCTGCCTAACGGCGCTGCGGGTTTAACTTGGATTGCCCATGAGCTGCCAAACCTAGACCGCTTTGACGAGATTGTGATCGCCACCGATCAGGACGAGGAAGGTGAGGCTTGCGCTCAGAAGTTAATCGGAAGACTGGGCGAGCGTTGCATGCGAGCGCGGTGGGAAGGTGCAAAAGATGCAAACGAACTACTCCAAAAGCTGGGTTATGACCACGCCAAGCTTGCAGTCCAGAAGGCTTACGACTCGGCTAAATGGATCGATCCAGACCAGCTGAAATCCGTTATGGAATTTCACCAAGTCCTGGACGATTACTTCGACCTTGAGAACAGAGGGCTGCAAGGTTACGAGGCGGGTTGGGAAAAGCTAAACGATCAGCAGATACGATTTCATGGTCTCTGGGGCGTGACTGGAATCAACGGACACGGTAAGTCTATGTGGCTTGGGCAGTTGGTTTTGAACCTGATCAAACAAGGCGGTAAAGCACTGATCGCCTCGATGGAAATGGCGCCGAAGCAAACGATTGGGCGAATGATGCAGCAGGCATCGGGTGGTTCCAAGCCGCCTAAACCGTACAGAGATGCCCTGCTCAACTGGATGAGCGACTCGTTATGGCTTTATGTCGATCAGCTCACACCCAAGCCAGCGCAGCTCATGAAGACGTTCGAGTACGCCTATCGAAGATATGGGATAGACGTTTTTGTGGTGGATTCTTTGACGAACATGGTTAGGCAAGACGATTACGCCGAGCAGCAAAAATTCGTTGAGCGCCTGGTCAATTTCAAACTGCGGCACCCCGTCACTATCTTCTTAGTTACCCACGCCCGAAAGGGCGAGAGTGAAGCCATGGCTCCCAACAAGTTTGATGTCAAGGGATCCGGATCGATTACAGATTTGGCTGATGGGTTCGTCAGCATATGGAAGAACAAAAAGAAATCTGAGCACCTAGAGGTGTGCGAAATCCTCGGGCGAGAGCCAGACGAGGAGATCATGAAAGGCTGGGATATGTACCTCGATGTCCTCAAAAACCGCAACGGCAGTTTCGAGGGAAAGGTCGGATTCGAAATGCATCAGGATTCTTTGCAATACCTCGAGCGTCGAGCGGGTGCGCCAAAAAAATACATCAACTACAGCAAGGAGTCTTCGTGATTGAGGAAGAACGGTTTGCGGAAAACATCCGCAACGCGGGTGCAGAAATAGCACATGCAGAGATGGAAGTAGCCAAAGCTGACGCAAAAGAAAAACAGAAGTTCGCGCAGCTCATGATGATTGGTGAGCACCAAGGCAATAAGACAGCCGCAGCACAAACAAGGTTCGCTGACGCATCAGATGAGATGTATCAGATCAGGCTGGCTAGGGGTGTCGCCAAAGGCGCTCTCGCGGCGGCAAAAGCAAACAGTAATGCAGCAGAAGTGGAGTTCAAACAATGGCAAAGCACAGTAGCAAGCGCACGCATGGAGAGACGAACCTATGGAGCTTAGATTTTGAAAGCAAGGTCCACTTTCAGCTGGCGCCTACTCAAGCAACGAATCCTGATGAATTTGAGGATTTCTGCGTATCGCTTTTCAAACTGGCTGAAGAGTTTGGGTTGGGAATCGAAAACATCAAAATCGAAATGGAACTCGTTAATGAAGAGCCGCACACCCACTAAAGAGGAGCGCGTTTGGATGCAGTGTTTACTCGATCACGGCTGCGTAGTTTGCGAGCGAGAATTCAAGGTCCACACGCCGCCTGAGATCCACCACATCGATGGGAAAACCAAGCCCAACGCCCACCTAAACAGCATCCCGCTTTGCACAAAGCATCATCGGGGAGGAGAAGACAGTGAGATATACACAGCCAGACACCCGTTCAAATTCAGATTTGAGGAGAGATATGGAACAGAAACCGAGCTTCTGGAACACTGCCGATCTAAAATCTTTGGATGATGTAACGCCTGAAGAGTGGGACGAAGTAAGCCGACCAGCTCGCTACACGCAGGGCGACATTGAATCGTGGGACGCTATGCACAGCGCTATGAGCCAAGAAGAATGGAACGGCATGTGCAAAGGCACGATTATGAAATACCTCTGGCGAGAGCAGCATAAGGGCGGCAAAACGGATCTGCTGAAAGCCAAAGCCTGGTTGGAAAAGTGGATTGCGACCTATGACGGATAGTCGAGCGAAGGGTCTCCAGTTCGAGAGAGATTGCGCCAAGATGCTTGGGCTATGGCTGACGGATATTACCGGCAATGAGGTCACGTTACGGCGAATATTGGATCAAACGCGCACCGTTGATCTAGGAGACCTCGAATGGGGACCGCTCAGCTTCGAGTGCAAACGATACAGAGAGGGCAACTGGCACCGTCCAGATTGGTGGACTCAGGTTTGCCGCTCAAGCACCAACAGAGTGCCTATCCTAATCTACAAATTTGATCGTCAGCCTATCCGGTTTGTCTTCCCGTTGTGGTCTATCGGCGACTTCCCAAAAGAAGATTCTGCAACCGCCACGGTCAACCCAGAACAGGCTCGAATCATCATAGAGAGGCTCATTAATGAACCCAAATTCACTGCTAAACGCTTGCAAAGCTGCGGCTGAAAAACCGAGTTACAGTCAGGCGCTCGAGCTGCTCGAACGGAACCTAGATGCTGAATTCTGGGACATTGCCAAAGCGACCCTGCCCTTCTATGTCTGCGGTCATGTGTTGAACCTTTCGACGGCTGCTGAGCGTCGAGAATACATGGCGTCTATCCCTGCATCTGTCTACCCGACAAACGCGAAAGCCCTGATCGAAATGGGTGTGAGGAAGCTTTATGCAGACCTTTCGCGATGATTTACGGCGAGGAGAGGCGATTGAAAAAGATTTTCTCGACCGGTTACTCGTCAGTTTCAAGCACGCGACCAAATCGGTAGGCAAAAATAGCCGATATGACATCCTGATACCTGAATTGGATGCCAAGGTAGAAGTGAAGTTTGATCCTATGTCCCGCGAGACGGGAAACATTGTTGTCGAGTATTTCCACAATCAGCCTAGTGGTTTGCACACCACCGAGAGTGATCATTGGCTTTTTTATGATGGCGTCGATGAGTATTGGCTAACACTGACTGACTTGATCGGAATCTGTGCGAGTCAGAGCCCAACCAGGATTCATGGTCGGGGTGATCGGCACCCAAAGTGGGTGTATCTTGTTCCCGTTGAGGTCATCCGCAAAAACGCGAGGCAATAAAAACCCCGCCGAAGCAGGGTTCTTTTAGGGGCTCAAGACTCAAACTGATCGATAGTACTTTGCTTGCACTTGTACTTTTTAGCTTCAGTTTTAACTGTCATCTTTTCTATCCTTGATTTTGATTTTTAATAGCTCGCTCGCCGTGTTTGGCATCTTGCGGTAATGTGCGCTAGAAGGGCTTCGAGTCCAATTACGCACACTGTCAAACGGCAAATTTAATAGATGTGCGATATCTTGGATGGTGAGTGCCTCACTTTCTAAAAGTGATCGAAGCTCTTCATTATTGTTGTCTGCGGTCATGGGCAAACTCCTTAACCTGCTCAGGTAGCTTGGCTGACTGAATTCTGCGCCAGCTTGTCTTAGCTGCACCGTATGGCTCTTCAAGTGCCGCTGAGTGAATCCTCCGCAGCCGAACCAGCTCATCCAGCATGTCGTGCAGATCCCACAGCAAAACGTGCAGGTCTGGCTCATGCTCTACCTGTCGCCATCGTCCGAGGTGCGCTGTTAACGCCTCAACGGGCGCCAACTTTAAAAACAGCGCGAGATCATCTGCAAATGCCGCCCTGTGATCCTTGAGAATGTGCCTCATTTTTGCCACTTCTACTTCTGCCACTCTACTCATAGCTGCGCCTCCATTTGCCCATCGATCCAAGCCAGCGCGTCCTTTCGATCCGTGCCAAAAGTGACCTGCCTAATAGGCACACCAGTAAAAGCTAGCTCCCGATAAACAACGCCATAACTGTCTTCCTCCAGAGCCTCCGCCTCCTCCATCGCTTCACTCTCAGAGGCGTATGACCAGGTTTCTTTGTTGCGGCTAACCCAAGTGCTCTCCCTGCTAAATTCGACCAGATATCGAATGGGTACTTCCGCATCATGTTCGAGGAGTTCATCCCATGCCCAGCTCACGAAGTGCGGATACTTGACTCGAAGTGCCGCGTATCGGTCGCAGAATTCACTTGCCGTCATGACTTCGCAAACCACGGTGTCATGCGATAAACATGCAACCGCTCCTGCAAGCTGAAAGTCGCAGTCTTCCCACATTTCAAACAAGCAGGAGTTGTAGTCGCCGTCCTCATATGCTGGCACCTCGACCATCTCGATTAACGACTCGCCATCGCTCACGCTCCAAAATTTAGAGCTGCTCTGGTACTGCTGGTACACGACCATCGGCTCTTTTATTCTTCTTAACTGCATTCTTTATCTCCTTTTTTTTCTGGCACCCATCGCATCTGCAATAGGCGGTTGACGCTGCTTTTAGCTGGTTTTTTCATCACGATCAGCCCGTCGTAAAAAAACACTTCGACCTCCTCTCCAACCTCGAACACCAGACCGATAATCTCTGTGTCCAATTTGAGGACAGGTCTATTCACCTGAAAATTGGTTTGGTTTGCGGTTCGCACCGCTGAGATAATCTTTCGGTCACCGTCCGGATGCAGTTCGAGATGCAGCTCTGGCTTTCTGTGCCGCAAGAAAAACCTGCTGCCGATTTCGAAACCAGCCTTTGGCAGTCGTTTGCCTTCAAGCCAAATGCGCTTGCTCCGCTCCGCCTTCTTGACGGTCGTTTTTGTTTTTGCCACAACGCCGCCAATATCGGCTGGCAGTTCCAAACTTTGAATCTGCGCTTCCATTTCTACTCCTTATTTATGACGGGTAAATTCCCACCCCAAAACCCACTCGAGAGAATGGGTGATGGGCTGCTAACTGTGCCGATCGTTTTGTTCTTCGCTCCTGCTGTTTACCCAGTCCTGAACCTCTTCAGCCAGCCAACCTATCGCGCGTCTGCTAATCTTGAGGGGTCTAGGAAACCGTCCGTTTCTTATTTCCGTGTTTAATTTGCCTCGGTTTGCAAACGGGGTTTGCGCTAAAACCTCCTTGAATCTAATGATTTGATAAGGTTTCAATTCATCTGATATCGGCATTTGTCTCTCCTTAAAAAAGTTGATGGCGGGAAAAAGCTCCCACCCCCAAGCTCACTCAGCGAATGAGCAAGGGGCTAGAAACGACCTAAACGGTGAGGAATACCACTTTATTTTTGATGAAATCCTTCTCCGCTTCAGACTTGCCAGTCATCAGCGCGTCCCTGAGTCTGCTAGCAAGCTTGCTGCGAAAAATGATGATCGATGGGTGGTACTCGACGGTGACCTCAGTCCCTGCGGCAAAGGTCCGACCGACTTCCGCGCAGTGCAGGTCAATGATTGCTCTGTCCTTTCCGTTGCGGCTTGCCTTGGTCACTCGACGCTCGCCGTCATCGCTCAACGTCAGCCTGATTTCCCCGTCGCCGTAGACGACCGAGTAACGAGCGTCAGGCGCGAACCCTGCCGCAGCTAACTTTTTACCCTCGACCCAAATCCTGAACGAGCGGTTGGTTTTTTTGACCGTAGTCGTTGACGTCGTCACTGATATCGTTGCGTTCATTTGCATCTCCTTAATTTTTTGTGATGGCGGAAAAAAGTTCCCACCCCCAAGCCCACTCGATGAATGGGCAAGGGGCTGTTAACTTTCAGAGCCTCCGCGAATATTGGTGATATCGGATCGAGATATCCTGAACAGTTCGCCGCACTTGTCGTTGTATTCAGACAGCAGGTTTTGGATGAACTCCTCTTCGCTGATCGCTTCCCTGACAGGGTTCAGGGTTATCGTTATGGTTCCTTCGAAATTGCTCATGCTCCGCACCCCTCTTGAAAAATTCCCAGCTCAGCCAGTAATTGCTCAGCCTCATTGCAGTAATCGATCCAAATGTCATCAGACGCATCAGTTCGCTCGACGTTGCCGAACTCGTCGGGCTGCTTGTATTCAAGAGTCACGCCGTCCCTAAATAGCAAATGCTCCGCAATTCCCGCGTACATCGGTATGTAATCCTCAGCTGGTATGTTCACGCTGCCGCCTCCATTTCTACTTGTTGGTTAATGAGATAATCGACCGCCTTCTGCGCCTCCGCAGCCGCCGAGAAAATGTAGTTTTTGTCGCCCTTGAAGGCTTGGAGCCAGTTGGCGATGTACTGCGCGTGATCAGCTCTGACCTCGGTGGACACGTTCAGGGTGGCGCAGAGAATCGCCGCGCCAATTTCCGCGACCAGTTCCTCAAAGGCGTATCCGTTCTCTTGCTTCTTGGCGAACCGGTCGCAGCGGCTCTTGTGTCCTGACCAGTGAGTGAGTTCATGCAGTAGAGTCGAGTAGTAACTCTCGGTCGCGCTGCTCGTTTCGGTAGCCTTGAACTGCTCACGCAGCAGCATGTGGATATAATCCTCGGACGGGACGTAGTAGCAGCCCCGCTGCGAGCCATGCCGAACATCAGCGCCGGTCGCCTCGACAAAATCATCGACAGCTGCCAGCCGCTCGGTGAGGTCCACGGTCGGCACCTCGGGTGAGGTCCAGCCCTCGACCTGATCGCTCGAGAATACGGTCGCAGACTTAAAGAACAGCCCCTTGTCCTTTCCGGTATCTCGGTCTTTGACGACCATCGGGACGCTGATTGGCGTACCCTTTTCACCCTTTCGGACTTGGCAATCGAGCGCTGCCCATTGCTTATAGGTGGCGACCTCAGCCTTTCCGAGCAGCCCCAGCCAGAACGCATTCATGCCCCTGTATCGCTTGCCTGTGCTGACGTTGGTTGGAACCCCTCCCAGCTCTGCGAATGGCTTGGTCCACCCTGCCCCGTGCTCCTCGATCAGCTCGATGATGCGGGTTGTGATCTCTTGCTTGATGTCCTTCATGTATTGCTCCTAAATTTTTGTGATGGCGGAAATAAAAAACCCACCCCCAACCCCGCTTGATGTAAACGGGGAAGGGGCTAAGCTCTAAAACTCGTCAAGGTTCCAAACGCTGACAAGGCTAGTGGTCTTCCGCAGCTTCCCGTTGCGGACTTCGTATATTGGGAAAAAATCGAAAGCCTTGACTTCTTGCCGATTCCTAACGACCCACTTCGAACCCTCGACCGCTGTTGGATCCTTACTGACAAACTGCGCCATGGTCTTAACGATCCTGCTGAGCCCGATACTTTCCTGCCGTGATATGTAGTACATAAACTGCTCCAATTGTGATTGAGTGATCTGCCTCGTCAGTGGTCGGTGATCATCCCGACCAGACGCCCGAAGGCGTTTCGGCTATGCGTACAGCTCAGCGTTCAATCTTTCCTGAAACGAGTGCTCTATCACGCCGTGTAGCATCGATGAGCCCAGCCGAGGGATGACGTAGCCCTCAGCAGTCCAGCCAGCGTTATCCATGCCCCTAACGATTACCCAGCTCTTGACGTCCCCAATGACCTGATAGTTCGAGGGCAGCAGAGCGGCAACCTCAGCAGCTGTACGGTCATTGCGCTTGGTCACTCGGAT
>Ga0180120_10000723_pt1 | contig 16959 bp, 13 predicted proteins | sample CPBDNA_3_FD_129677 | JGI IMG/M metagenome (GOLD analysis project Ga0180120, IMG submission 129677) | Freshwater to marine salinity gradient microbial communities from Chesapeake Bay, USA - CPBay_Spr_31_0.2_DNA (version 2) (version 2) | ecosystem: Environmental > Aquatic > Marine > Coastal ... | reverse complement strand
AGTCATGTCATCAACAACAAGGTCAATTGTACCATCGCCATCTTGATAAGTAGCAGCAATTCTTGTTTCGGTGTTGCTACTAAACATAGCACCTACTATATCTTGAACTGCTTCAGTAGTTAATTGGGTATTCGTGTCTGTTGCATTTACATTAGTGCCACTTATTGCTAAATTACTGTTAGGTGTTGCAAATACAACAGCACCTGCTGAATCATCCCAAATTAAAAGCCTATCCGCGCCGGGATCGGATAAAGATTCTATTCCTAAATGACTTAAATTTACTGTTGCACTACCGCTTGTAGCACCACCACTAAGACCTGTTCCTGCAACTACGGCAGTAATGTCTCCTGAACCTGCACCAAAACCTTGTGCTGCTATGTAATCGAATACTGCATTACCTGTAACTAATCCACTTTCGCCATTAGATACACCACCCGAACCATCGGTTGCTACTGCCTTTAATGCGGCTGCACCTAATCCTAAATTGCTTCGTGCTGTACCTGCATTGGCTAAATCAGATAAGTTACTTGTCTTTACTAATTTTTCACCTAATGAAGTAGCGGTTGTTGTAGCAAAGTTAGCATCATCTCCCAAAGCGGCGGCTAATTCATCTAGTGTGTTAAGTAAAGACGGCGCACCATTAGTTATCGCTGTTATCGCAGAAGCGTTTGTTGTTATCGCAGAAGCGTTTGTTGCTACTTCTGCATCCACATACGCCTTGACTGATTGCTGAGAAGCAGCAGCAGTAGCACTATTACTAGCCATGTTATCTTCATCTTTTAATGTCAATTGAGTGTTAGTATCGGTTGAAGCAATAGTTACAGCACCACCTGACTCCGTTATTGTTACATTACTACCTGCTGTAAACGCCAAAGTTTCAGTTGATCCTAATGTATTACCTCCTGCGGTAATTGTTCTAAAGGTGTTATCATTTGCCGTCATATCATCTACGACAAAATTGATTCTGCCGTTGGTATCATCATAGGCGACTCCTATCCTTGTTTCTGTTCCTACTAACATACCTCCGACTATATCTTGAACCGCTTCTGTTGTAAGTTGAGTGTTAGTATCCGCAGATGCTATTGTTACAGCACCACCGGATTCAGTAATAGTAATATTTGACCCTGCGGTAAATGCTAATGTTTCAGTAGAGCCTAATGTATTTCCACCCGCAGTAATGGTTCTAAAGGTGTTATCATTTGCTGTCATATCATCCACAACAAAGTTAATACGACCATTAGTATCATCATAAGCAACCCCTATTCTTGTTTCTGTTCCAACAAGCATACCACCCACTATATCTTGAACTTGTTCTGTTGTAAGTTGAGTATCAGAAAGAGAAATAGTGCCGCTACTAGAAGGAATTGTAAGATTAGTAATTACATTACCATCACTACCAACAAAAGATAGACTTGCACCACTTGATGCTGCTGCGCCTGTGGTTACTCTAAAATTAGTGACAGATGCGCCACTTAATTGTACGCTGTTAGCAAGAGTCTTATTTCCGGTAGTGTTCAAGTCTATTGTACCATCATCGTCTTGATATGTTGCTGCAATGCCCGTTTCTGTATTAGATGAAAACATAGCACCTACAATGTCTTGAACTTCTTCAGATGAAAGACTAGCATTTGATGATGCAATAGTTACTGCACCACCCGATTCAGTTATTGTTACGTTACTACCTGCTGTAAAGGCTAAAGTCTCACTAGAACCTAGTGTATTGCCACCTGCGGTAATTGTTCTAAAAGTATTAGTATTAGTGTCTGTTGCATTGACGTTAGTTCCACTTATTGCAAGATTATCATTGGGAGTAGCAAAAACGATAGCCCCTGCGGAGTCATCCCAAATGAGTAATCTATCTGCGCCGGGGTCGGATAAAGACTGAATACCTAAATGATCAAGATTTACAGTTGCTGAACCACTTGTAGCCCCACCCGACAATCCCGTTCCTGCAACTACTGCTGTTATGTCTCCTGCGCCTGTTCCAAAACCTTGCGCCTCTATGTAATCAAAGACAACATCTCCTGTAACTAGCCCTGCATTGCCATTAGCAACAGCACCATCGCCCGCTAATGTCGAAGCCGTTCCTAATCCTAAGTTACTTCTAGCAGTACCTGCATTAGGCAAATCAGATAAATTGCTTGCCTTTACTAATTTTTCACCTAATGAAGTAGAGATAGTAGTTGCAAAACTAGCATCATCGCCTAAAGCCGCCGCTAATTCATTTAATGTGTTCAAAGTATTAGGGGCTGAATCAACCAATCCTGATACTTCCGCATCTACATATGCTTTGATTGATTGTTGGCTTGCTGCTGCCGTAGCACTATTTGATGCAAAGTTATCTTCATCAAGTAATGTCAATTGAGTGTTTGCCGTCATGTCATCTACTACGAAATTAATCCTGCCGTTTGTATCGTCATAGGTTACGCCGATTCTTGTTTCAGTACCAACCAACATACCGCCTACAATATCTTGAACTTGTTCAGTAGATAGTTGAGTGTTTGTATTTGTATCTGTTGAGGCTATTGTTACCGCACCATCACTTTCTGTTATAGTTACATTAGAACCCGCAGTAAAAGCAAGTGTTTCAGATGCGCCAAGCGTATTACCACCTGCTGTAATTGTTCTGAATGTATTATCATTTGCTGTCATATCATCTACTACAAAGTTAATTCTTCCATTAGTATCGTCATAGGTTACGCCGATTCTTGTTTCAGTACCTACTAACATTGCACCTACAATGTCTTGAACTTCTTCAGTAGAAAGTTGCGTATTGGTATCTGTAAGAGAAATTGTTCCGCTTGCATCGGGTAGCAATATTGTTCTATCGGCAGTTAAAGTTGCTTTACTTAGTGTAACGGTATGATTTCCTGAACTTTGAAAATAATTCAAATATTGAGTATTACCTGAATCTGCTAATGTAGTATCAGCAGACGCAAAAGTAATTGTATCGCTACCTGCCGTAGTAGTAATAGTTACATTTGAACCTGCGGCAAACGTAAGTGTATCAGTAGCGGCATCAGCAACTACGTTATCTTGCCCTGATACTGCTACGGTGCTGAAAGCATTCTGATTGTTTTCTCCTCCTGCACCTGCCGCTATCCAAGTGAACCCGGTTGTTACTTGATCGTAACTAAGTAAATAATTATCAGTAGGTGAATTGGTAACTTTGAGATTTGCTTCATCTATTACATTGTCTGCGATAACAGTAGCACCATCAGCAGTAGATGTTACTTCACCACTATGATTAGGATGAACATAATTATTTGCTGATGCGGCTATACCATCAAGTTTAGATTTAAGAGTATTAGTAAAATTGTTTTGAGTTAAACCGCCATCTCCTACTGAATATTCAGTATTTGTATCAGTAGATGCAATTGTTATGTTGTTAGCATCGGTATGAGTCAAAGTAACATTAGTTCCTGCTACAAACTTAATATCTTGTGTTCCACTACTTGCACCACTTTTAGTTAAACGTAATAAGATGTCATTAGTCGAATCAACAAACGATGAAGTAAACACATTTTGAGTATTAGTATCTGATGTGAGTTGGCTTGTTAATGCAACCGTTCCTGTTAAGTCAGGCAAAGTAATTGTTCGATCAGCACTTACTGTTGCCGCCTTGAGAGTTACTTCATTGTCATCTGCATTAGAGCCTTCAAAGACAACACCATTAGATGTCGAAACCGTTTCCACATGGTTTGTAGTTGTAGTTCCTGTAACTACAATTGAACCGGGAAATGTAGTAGTCGTGCTACCATCTCCAATTTGAAGTGCATTACTCCCTATTGCACTTCCCAATGCGGATTTTACGTTAGCAGTATCTGTTACATCGGCAGACGCTTCTACACCATCTAATTTTGATTTAAGAGCATCAGTAAAATTGTTTTGAGTGAGTCCTCCATCTCCAACAGAATATTGAGTGTTGGTATCAGTAGAAGTAATGGTAACTGCCCCACCTGATTCACTTATTGATACGTTAGACCCTGCTGTAAACGCTAAAGTCTCACTAGCACCTAATGTGTTTCCTCCTGCGGTTACTGTTCTGAAAGTGTTAGTGTCTGCTGTCATGTCATCTACAACAAAGTTAATTTTGCCGTTAGTATCATCATAGGTAACTCCTATTCTTGTTTCCGTTCCACCATCAACCATACTGCCAATTATATCTTGAACTGCTTCAGTAGATAATTGGGTGTTGGTTGCTGCTAATGTAATTGTATCTGTTGAATGACTTACAGATATATTTGTTCCTGCTGCAATTTTTACTGTATCTGTTGTGCCGCTTGAATCGGTCAAAACAATATTAGCATCATCACTAGATACTGCGGTACTAATGCTGTAAGTGGTATTTGTATCATTTGAAGAAGTATCTATTGAATCTTGTAAGTTATCAAGAGTCATGTATTTCCATGCTGAACCCGATTCATCCCAAAGGAGTATTTTATCATCAGTAGCATCGGTTGATTCATTTAATTCAGAAAGATTTGCAGGATCTGCAAGAGATAATGTATCTCCTGTTAATACAATAGGGGCAGATACTGCAAGATTGGTATTAGAACTAATATCTATACTAGATAATGTAGCAAGAGAACCCAAACCGAGATTACTTCTTGCAGTTCCCGCATTGGCAAGATCGGATAGATTGCTTGCCTTTGCAAGTTTAGTACCTATGCTCGTAGTAATAGTTGAAGAAAAAGATGCATCGTCATTTAATGCCGCAGCAAGTTCATTCAAAGTATTCAATGCACCCGGCGCAGAATCAATCAATGAAGTTACTTCAGAATCAACATATGCCTTGATAGACTGTTGAGATGCTGCATGAGTTGCAGAATCAGATGCCATGTTATCTTCATCTTTCAAATCCAAAGAAACAGTAACTGTACCGCTTGTACCCCCCCCTGTAAGCCCACTTCCTGCTGTAACTCCTGTAATATCGCCCACCTGTGTTGTATAGCCGTAGGATTCAATTTTATCTGCAATAGCAGCCGATGTCATTATTGATGTATTGTTATCTGCAAAAGATTCACTACTCAATTGTATGGTATTAGCAGCAAATTCGGCAATGGTTAATCCTGATACATCCAATGTAACTGCACCTGATGCACCACCGCCGGATAAACCCGTTCCGGCAGTTATCGCAGTAATGTCTCCTGCAACTGCTGAAGTAATCCATGTAGTGCCATTACCAACTATTGTATGTCCATCAGTAGGGGTAAGGTTTGCTATTGCAGCCAAATCTCCATCATAGGTTTGAAATGTAGTAGAACCAACTACTGCACCTGTTGCAGGATTAACAAATACATCATCTGATGTTGCTAAGGATGCAAAAGTAACAACTTCGCATTGTAATGTATATCTGAATAATTTCTTTGCTCTATCCGACAAATCAGTTCTTGTCTTGTATATTACTCTATCAAAATTAGTTCCATCTCCTTTACGGAACGCATAAAGTATTCTTCTTACCTCATCTCTTAATTCACTAAGTCTCTCTCTACTTTGTGCGGTTCTAACATCAATTGTAATATTGACGTGTTCGTTTACATAGTCATACAATAACTCAGGTTGTGCTTCATTATGTGCTGTTTCAAATATACGAATAATGTCGCCATCAAGCATTCTTACTCTTTTAGCATCTCCTTTATCTAAATCTGCAATATCTTCGATAGAAGGTGCAGGTGGCTTAGACCAATTGGTTACTAGAATATTTCTAAGACCTATAATTGGATCAGCCATTTCCTTTCACCGCCTTCTTATGATTTTCTTGGGCGGTAATCATGTTCCTATACAAAGGCCCGCCTATTATAATTTTATTTACAATCATAGAAATTTCATCATCATTATATTCTATGCCATCGGCTTCAGCCATTTCTCTTTCTTTGACTTCTAAAAGTTGTTTCATAGAAGGATAAGATGTAAGAAATGCATCTATTGCTTGTTGAAGTTGCTTAAGGGCAGCAAGTTCCTTTTTGACATATTCAACTTCTGACACAATGATTAACCACCCATACCTGCTACTATAATGCCCTCTTGATATGGGATTAATATTCTTTTGACCTCTTCTTCTAATTTTTGTATTTTTGAGTTCAAATCAATACCCGCCGCACCTTCAGGGAACATAGCCGTATAGTCATCTGTTAGCATAATATCAACAGCAACTAATTTCGTACAAGCCTCTTCTATCGCTTTATCTAGGTATCTTTCTCCGTATATGTAAGAAATTTTTAGGCTGTGATTTTCAAAGAAAGGATATTGGTTATTGAATAAAATTGCCCCGTTATCTTCCATAGACCACCAATCTTTTTGTCTTTGTTCTTCGGTAGCATCACACGAGAATGTTGTTTGATGTATTTCTAAACCATTAGTTAGGTTTGCTTGGAATGAAGAAGTAAGATCATCTGCTATCGTTATTGAATTCCCGTTTCTTGTGCATCTAGCAACACGCATGGTCGCCCCTGTACCATAATAATACAAACCATTTCCTTGAACAAAGCCCGAAGCATCAGAAAGAACAAACGTACTACCTGTTGAAGTAACTGTTGATTTTGCTGTATTTGCTAATGAAAAGTTAAAACAACTACTATTTGTAACCGCAATTGTTGTTAGGTTTCCTTCATCCAAAGACCTTGTGCTGCTAATCAATACTTTACCATCTCCCTCATCACTGTTGGCAGTAGCAAGAAATTCATGAGTTACATTGAGTGCAGACCCATTTTCAGTCATGCTACCTATTTGTATTGCGGCTTTAGATGATTGAGCATCTTCGTTAATTAGATTAGCAATTTCACCTGCTACTGTTTTTGGGCCGAAGTCTTTGGCCCATGTGCTTGTTGTGTTTCCACTTGTCAAAGTAGCAGTATGAGCAATATTAGGACACAAAAATATTTTATCTGTACCATTAAATAAGTGAGTATTTTCAACATTTAATTTTAATTTAGATGATGCTAATTCTTTGTATTCATCTCCTTGCCATACGCCCAACCTAATAATTCTTTGAATTGGTCTATTTCTTACATAAACTGCACCTACATAGTCAGTATAGTACCTACGGCGATATGGTTTGAATGTAGTAAAGTTTTGATACTCATCTACTATTAGTCTTGGCCGCCAAGCCATTCTACAAATCCTATCAATATAATCTTGCTTTGTTTTAATTAATGTTTCAACGTGGGCTTTACTTACTCCTCTTTGTGAACTGTTAGATAATACAGATGTAGGTTGAACATAAGCACTATTTGCTGTTGTGTAAGCAGTACCTTGATCTGTTGCTTTAAGGTTAATTACTCCCGATGCACCGCCTGATACAATACCTGTTAGCGTGTATGATTTACCTAATGCGTCTGCATCATCATATACAGTAACTACATCTCCTGTTGCAAATCCCCATCTTCTGTAATCTTCGCCGGATATTGGTATTTTGATAACAGTAACTCCGCTTTCTGAACCTGTGCTTGTATTTGCCGCTAGAGCAGTAGGTCTTGGTGCAGGTAATTGTAAAAATGCCTCTACCTTTGCTACTGTTGAATATACTAATTCATCAGGATAAAGGGGTTGATCAGGTCTATGCCCCGGTGAAAATACTCTCGGCATTTGTCATCCCCCTTATCTCCCTAAGTTGTAATCCATGTCTGCATTGCATCCTGCACATCGAGGTGTCCAACAAAAATGTAGGAGGCTGCACTTGGTACATCTAGTTCCCGAACCTATGTTTTGAATATCAAACCTTTCTCTCTTTGATAGTTTTACTCTTACATCTGCTGATTGAGCAAGATTCCTAGAACTGAATGGAGATTCTGATTCTGCTATCGCCCCATCATCTGAAGCAATTTCAGCCATGCGTACTTTACGGCGGCGTTCTATTTGATGTGCTTCTTCAAAGCAAATTTCGCCTAATTCTAATGAGGGCATTTACAAGCCCCCGATTAGGCTCGGCCACCTGTTACGGTGATGTAAATTGTTTGCGCCGAAAGGTTTGTTGCATCTGCTACGGCATCGAGAGCAGCACCATCAGCCCCTGCTTCGTAAGCAAGTATTTTCTTTGCAGATCTATCGTATGCCCAAACATACCCTCCAATGTCAGATTCAATGTGGACTGTTTCAATATTAGAAACATAAGCAGTAAGGTCTAATGATTCCCCTGCTGCTAACCATGAACTATCAGGTGTTACTTTCAAAGCAACAGATAATCTGTTGCCCGTTACATTTGTTCTGCCAAGTTGCTCTACTGTGAGTGCCATACAAACCAATCCTTATGTGCAATCCTATTTAACTACTATTTTTTTTATTACTCGTGGATTACAAGCACTCTTGCTGTCGTACCGCTTGTAAAAAGACCATTTGTAGTTTCTAATTTGAATGTTACAGCACCACATACGAGTCCACTCCACGGTGCAGGTTCATCAATTGTTTTCCCGCCGGTAGTAATACTAGCAGGTGCGCTTACAGTAAAATGAAGTCCACTTGTAGCCCCGCCATCTGCATTCATGTTGCCGCCTTCGGATGTTTGAAAATTATATGCGGCGGTTACAGCAGTTCTAACATCAAAGTTTGCAATCTCATCGCAATAAGTGTAATTCAAAGGTGTTCCTGCTGAATCTTTTAGATCCATCAATATATTGAATTTTCCTGTTGTCGCTGCATTTGCATTACAAGTAAGCCTACTAACATCAAGAACAACCCTGCCTACTTTTCCATTCATTTGAATGGTTTCAGTAATTGTGTTTGTTCCGTCTGCTGTAAGAGTAACCATTTTTCGGTTTACTCTAACCCTGCTTGCATAACGGCCTACGCCATCATCAATATCAAAATCAGCCATCAGTTAGACCCCGCAACGTATTCGCGGGCTAAATCAGTCATAGATGCTTTTGTTGATGTGTTAGCAGTTTTAATATCCCTTGCAGAACACCATGCCATCATTTGCGCTCTTGTCAAAGAAGAAGAAAATCCTTCTGCTTCAAGTAAAGCCTCAATATCTAACATGGTTACTGCTTCAGGAGTAGTAATTACTTCTTCTTCAACAACTTCTTCTACAACAGGTGCTTCTACGACAGGTACTTCAACTACTTCAGGCTCTAATACTTCAAGCATTTTCTTCTGAGTCTTTGTAGTTTTAGCATCTGCCCCTTCAACAACCCATGATTTAGAACCATTTGCTATCATAGGCATGATTTTAGTTGTGATGAAAGTTTCATCAATATCATTTCTTACCATGCCTCTTGAAAACCCAATAGTAAGTCCGTTTATTTTGAACTCAGTATAGGGTCGTGCGCCTACATACCGTAGTGATAGTGCCATTGGTGGCTCACCTCAACGGTATAGGAAGGTAATTCGTACCGTATCTCCATCTTGACCTGCGGAAGCAGGTGTCAGTTTGAGTAAAGTGCTAGTTGATACGTTTCCTGCAACCGTGAAAGCATTTCCAGCCGCAGTTGTAATGTTATGTGCGCCAAGAATGCCGATTAATGCAGTTCCTGTTATTGCGTTTGTTGATAGTGCAAGATCGTATGCGAAAGCCGCATCTCCATCATTCACTACTACATCAACTATGCCCATGCTAATAGTGCCTGTTGCAGCACCTGTTTGCCAAGTAGTATCGTCAGACCCTACTCCTGCCCATAGTCGTGTATCTAGTATTGCTGTTCCGTTTCCGGTTAAATTAGTGTTAGCCATATTTTTTCCTCCGTTTATTTCCTACACTTGCACTTAAGCAGCGATGTCCCTCACTTTTCCATGCGCTCGGTAGAATAGTTGCCATAGTTCACCCATTGTGTGAAACATACCCATTTGTCCTAGTCTGTTGATTCCAAAAGGATCTCCTGTTTCAATACCTGACTCGTGGTATAGGGTTGGTTTTGCTGTGCAGAAATACATATAATCTGTATCCATGAAATACATTCTTGAAAGTTCGCCTGATTCTGCGAAAACGTCTTTGGATGGGATTAGTGGTACACCGTTGTATGTTGCAACTACGAAACCTGCTTCCATACCCGGAACACCCTTTACACCGTTTACACCCGGTACAACTCTCTTCATTTCAGTAAATCTTTGCTGTGGTTGTAAGAGTTGTTGGATTTTCTCTAATGTATCGTATCCTGTAAGGATAACTTTAGGCTGTCCTCCTTTCTCCCATACACTTCTGAACATTCCGTCTAAGATGTTTAGAGACAATGCTCTTGCTGCACCTGCTGAACCTGCATCAACATTAGCATCGTACCATTGAGCAGACCCTGCACCTGCACCGTTACGGGTAATGTTGTATTGGTTGTGATCTGTGATTGCAGATACGAAATCTGTTGCAGATTCTGTAAATGATGATGAAAGAGAACGGTCTAGGCTTTGGAAATTATTTCCTGCTAGTGTATCTACATCTTCTAATAGCATTTTATTGATGTGTTCAGCGTGGTGTTTTGCCATTTCCATCTTCATAACTGCTCTTGCATCTCCAAGACCGTCATCTTTGTCTGCTAGGAACATTGCTGTTTCTGATAGGTCGAAAGTGTGTGCTACTGTTCTTGGTTTTGTGCTGACTTCAGCAAATGTTGGTTTGCTTGTGTCAGGTAGTGTACCGTTTTCTGCAACACCGCCACCGCTTGTGAATGATGGTTTGTCAGTAACGACCCTCCAACCACTCTTTTCCCACGGTTTCTTAGGTAGTATAGAGAACGCATTGAACTCTTGGTTCAGTTGCGACCAAACTTTACGGCCAAATATAGCCTGATAAGTTCCGGTTGTGCTGCTCACTAAAGGCGAGTCAGCCTTCAAAAGGTCTGTACCGGAGTATGCCCATGCGTTAGCACCTGCACCTGCCCCGTAGTATAGCCTTTCCATATCTTCAATTGTGCGTAAGTATCCTCGTGATCCACTCATATTTTTTTCCTCCAATTATCTCCGTACCCGAAAAACGCTTATGCGCCTCTCAAAGCCCTCCTTGCCAAATCTTCAGTAGCAATCCAAGCGTCAAGGTCATTGCCCATAGCGGCAAATTCTTCGTGGGTTGGAATGCGAATATCTGAAACATCAGATTTCTGTATAGATGCTGTGTTGACAGCAGTTGAACGTAGGGAATCAATCTCCGCCTTTAATGTAGCAATTTGGCCGCTATAATCAGATGCTTTCTGAACTTCTAATGCTCTAGCAGTTTCTGAGTCATAACGTGATTCCCAATCTGACTTAACAAGGGATTTCAATGCTTCTTCATCCCTTAGAGATGCGTATGCCCTGTATCCGCGCTCTAATCCTTCAGATGTAACTTCATTCTTAATGATGTTTTTACCGCCGGATGGTGCGTTATATGCCATGTTTGCAACTCCCGGTTGCTTGATGACGTATTTGTTTCCGCCCGGTGCTTCAAGAGATGGTTGAGGTGCAAGTGTTGCATCTTCTCCTGAACCGATTGGATCTCCTTGTCCTCGGTGTGAATATCCGCCGCTACCTTCTTGTAGGTATGCTTTCTCTAATCCGAAGTGGCCTCTTAGACCATCTAAATCTACTCCTTGTTCGTGAGCAAACTTCTCAAGAGTGTCAATGTATGCTACTGCACCATCATTACTCTTTTTGGCTTCTTTATCATCGGATTTCATATCTTTATCCTCTTTGTCGCCTTTATATCCCATTTTCTCATCGGATTTTTCTTCGGTCTTTGTTATCGAGTCCGTGTCAAGATGTTTTAATATCCCTGTCAGACTTTCTCTTATCTCTACTAATGCTTCGCTTTCAGTCATTTTATTTACTTCCTGTATATTTTCATTATCCAATTTGAGGATTGTGTAACGGGCTTCGGGATTAATCCCTTTCTTGCACAAGGTTATCTCGTGCAATTCCAAGTCCGTAATCTCGCGGTGGTTTCCATGTTCAGGTGTATGCTTAGATACACGGAACAATGCTTGTCCACCTATTGAAAAGGCACGAAGATCACCATCTCGTACCTGCTTTTGCACTTCTCGTGCTTTCTGAATATCGCTGCGTATTTTGCATACTACGAATAATCCGTGGTTATCTACCTCAGATTTCCATACGCGACCTTGTGAATCTGTATAGTTATCAACTACTTCCCCTACTTGGATTCCGCTATGTGCTAACTGAACATTACGGAATGCTTTGTTATCCATGAACTTGCCAAACGCCTTGCTTAATGCAGATGTAGGGATTCTATCTCCTTGTTTATCAACCATATCTACACTAGCATATCCTGCTACAAACAAGTCCTCTCCTTTAGACTCTTTTAGAATCCATCTATCTGACGTTTCACCGACAGCAGACCATCCCTGACTCATGCTTGCCGTTGCCATTAATCGAACATACTTTTCTCAATAGTATATGAATAACATCATGACAGGGCTGACAGCCCTCATAGGACATGATCATCACGAGTGGCTTGCACTACATCGTTTTCATCTTCATCATGAGTTTTTTCTTTACCGGGATAACGAAGTATTGCTTTTCCCTCTTTCATATCTAAAACAGCCTCTCCGTCATCCGTTGTTACTCTCATAGATAATGGCTTAAACATATCATCCATAGTTTCTTCACTTTCTTCCCTTTTTGGATTGCCAAAAGTGGTGTTTTCTTCGTCAGTAATTTCAGTTGGCCCTGTTGGTGCAGTAAGATCTGCTTGCATTCCCGACCATGCGCCACCGTCTGCCGATGCCCTGTTCATTCTAGGAAATGCAAATTTTTCTGCAATGTCGTCATCAATAGCCTCATTTACAGTCCATTCTCCACTTTCTGTTCTTTCAAGCCCGTATTCATTACCATACAATTCTAACTTCTTAGATGTCAAACCATCAACAATCCCAATCAATCTTTTCTCTTTCATTGATTCATCGGCATTTGCAATAGCCCTTCTTGCATGACGCATGATGGTTGAAATAGAACCTTTCTCTTCTTCTTCGGTCATAACTTCGGGGGCTTTATCCATTGATTTTCTTTTTATGGGGCGTTTACGAGCAGAATGCAATGGTTGTAATGTTCCGCTATCTGATGACGTAACTGTTCCCGTATTTGCTGCTGCACCACCTGCTGCACCACCTGCTGCACCTTCTTTAAGGAAAATACCTGCAACAGGACTCCAAATCACAAATTGTGCTTTTGCTTGTTTAATTAAATGAGATGGCCCTTCATAATCAACTACAAAAAACCCTTTATCATCCATATCTGTTTTTACAATTACAGGCTCAAATATTGCAGGATATTCTAAGACAACTTGATTGCCCTTCAAACTCATTTCAGGTAAAGGAGGTAAAGGAGATGATTTTGATATATCGTCTTGAGGATAAAGAACCCACTTTGGGTGGACTTCTTTTCCTTTGATAAAGGTAGAATGTGCATCTCTAATTAGTAAATCGCTCTTATCTAAAGTAGCAATTGTTTTCATTAGTCCATCTTCGTCAGTAGTAACGCACGAATTAGGGGATGGGAAATGAACATTGTCTGTTGTTGTATATAGTGTCCTAAGTGTATTTACTCGATCACTTAATGGTTCAACGGCCATGTCTGTATCTTTGTGTACCAACAAATCTACGACAGTAAGCAAATCACCATCAACATAAGCATCAAATGTAGCATCACCCTTGATTGTATCTTTTAGAGACTTCTTTACTTTGGCGGGCAAACTTGTAGGGTCTATGCTTTTGCCCTTTTTCTTAACCATAATTCTTTTTCCTTTTGGTTTCTTTTGAACTACCCATTCTCCACTAAAACCTTTGAGCGTGTCCATATCATCTAAATCTCTTATAACGTGTGCAGGTTCAATTAATGAATCAAAAACACCTGTTTGCTCATAATCATCTGACTTATGCAAATCAGTAGTTAGAGACATACCCCCTGTTGGATGTGCAGATAAAGCATTTATTTCTCTTGTTTTAGGTGTAATAGGATGCATATGATGATTCATGTTTAATCCATTAACTAATCCTTCGTGTGCTGTTCTTTGCAATAGATTGAATGGTTGTTCCTTTACATCAAATGATATATCATTAATCCGAGGATCCCATTTCCACCCTAAGTTAGCACTCATGTTATGACCCCATGCATCAGTATTTCCTGAATTAAAGATAGGTGGGGCTACTCTTTTTGAGGATGGATGCACGTTTCCAAACACGCCTTCTCCGTGTTTTCCTCTCATTAATGCCATGTTAGCAGCCGCAGCCAATTGTTGAATGTTGCCTCTTGCAATAGTATTAGCATTCATATCTTCAGTTGTTGTAGGAGAAAACAATGCATTACCATGCTTTTCTCTAAGTCCTTGAGCCATTTCCATCATTTTCATTCTAAGCGCAGTATCTGTTTCATTGTAATGTGCATTATGCAAGTCATGCCACATAGGGTTAGAGTTGGGGTGGTTTTCCCTAAACATACCCCCTCTTGCTGCCCCTAAATCAGTAACACCTTGCATCGCTCTACCGAATGGGCTAATCGAAAATGCATTTGTTGGTATTGTCATTCTTGCACCTTGACCTCCTATTTGTGAAGGATGAAGATGTTGATGATTTGCTGCATGACTCCAACTTGCCCTTCTTCTTTCAAAATCAACATCTCCTATTGAGGTAGGAGTATGCATATGTGAATTATCAGGCGAATCTCGTGCTAATTCAGGAAAATGACTACCACTAAGCATAGCGGGCGAATCTATTTCCACTCCGTTTGTTAAGAAATCAGACAACCAACCTTCATTAAATATATCGGGATATGATTGTTTTAAGATAGTGTCAAGAGATTTTGTGTCTCGCCCTACACCACCCCAATGCTGAAACGGTTGCCACCAATGATGGTTATGCGATTCTTCATCATCAATAAATGGATGAATCAAATGAGATGTAGGGTCTGATACCATAGGTGATGATGTAGGGCCATGTCTATCGCTTGGCCTCATCCACCATGCTTTCAAAGGAGTAAATCTATCTCGCCAAGATCGTAATACTCTATCCCATGTCATTCCTGCTTTATTTTGCATATTGTTTCTAATGCTTTTTGATTCAGGAGATGAATAACTATCTGTTTTTGAAAGGTCTTTTAACAAATCCATCATTGATTCATTCTTGTCATTACTACTCCATTCTAAACCAAATAGATATGGTAGCATACCAAATTTAGATAGTTGTTCTTTTTTATTCTCTTGCCATTCTTCATAATTGGAATGTCTATTTACGTCTTTTATGTATAAATCTAATATAGATTCATCGGGATTACCATAAATCATAGCCTCATCGGGGGATAAACGATTATTGCGTTCTCCTTCTTTGTGCTTATGAGCCAAAGTTAATCTTTCTGATTTTTCAATATTTTCTTCATCGCCTAGATGAGTAATAAAATCGAATAAGTGATCAACATACAATGGTTCACCCCATGCAGCACCATGAAGTAATGGGCATGAATTTGATTTCATACCAAATGGATGATGTTCTCCAAAACGATTATCCTGTTCAGCCATAGGCCAATCATTCAGATATGTAGTTGATAATTTAGTATGCCCTGCTAAATATTTCTGATATTCTTGAGGAATTACCATTTGAGATGGAGACATAGGAGAACCTAAGTTTCTCATAGAATATGGCGGGCTATCAGCCATCATAGCCAAAGCAGCCATGTCTTGTTTAGTTATTTCAGAATCTTTCAATACAGATAGATATTCATCAAAGGGTGGATTTTGTGCATTAACACAAGAAAGAACAACTTCTGTTCTCAATCGTACTAATTCATCATTCATTTTTCCCACCTCATAGGCGGGCATAGACTTGCTCAATCAAACCCGCAATTTCATCAATTGCACCCAACTGACCTTCTGTTGCGTTTTTCTTCAAATCCATAAGAGAATCCTCAATTGGTTTAACACTTGAAAAATGTCCACCTGCATGAGTAAGATGCATATGTAGTGAAGATGCATTGACATCATAACCTGTTTGTGCTACACTAGGCATTTTTGCAACTTCTGAAATGAATGTTCTTTTTGTTCCTTCTTCAGTATATGGCATTACTTGATTAGTACCAAATCCTGCTGCTCTATTCGATTCACCTGATACTTCATGGAAATGAGGCATACCATTACTTACATCCGGTTCAACTTGATACTTCTCGATTTTCTTAGGTGGGCAGCAATCCTCATCCTTGCATCCCATTTTACAACCCATACGGCTGACATTCTTTTCAATACCTAATTCTTTTTCAATAGATTTTAGTACGCTTAGTAATCTCCCTTCGGGGGTTTCTTTCATTGGGTCAAAATATTTCATCTATATGCCTCCGTATATGCTCTCATTAAATCTCTACCTTTACAGCCTACCAAACGACAAACTTGTTGAACTGCTTCCATAACAGACATACCTTGTTCGACTAAACTTCTAACATCATCAACGTAATCTCCGGCATGAGATTTACCTTCCATCTCTTTAACAATAGTCCACGCATCTTCAAAACTCATTATCTCATCTCACTTTCTAAGTCTTGCCACTCTCTTAATTCATCATGGCGTGATTTAGTAATCATATCGCCACTACCTGAAAATGGGCCAACATTGGTTGCCATTGGATTAACATCTCTATTGAGGGGGTCAAATGTTTCATCTGCATGAGGGGTAACGAATGCTTGCCATCCATTTCTCTTCATCATAATTGTAGGATCTTCTGATGCTTTTATTAAATCCGCATTTTCCAATTCAAGTTGTTGAACTTGAGCCTTTAGAAGTTTTACTTCTTCTATCATCTCTTTTAGTAATTCAACGGATTCTGCTTCTGATGACATTACATTCGCCCCATATTTCCTTGAGGACTTAACATAGGGCTTGCTGAACCCGCCATTAGTCTTTGATTTCCTGTTGGACTCATAGATTGCATAGGGTCATTCATTGTAACTGAACTATCTGTTCCTTGTATCTGCATAACTGCATATTTTAATTGATTCAAAGCCTCATTAACTGCCCCTAATTTACGAGAGATAGGGCGTAATGCTTCAGTAACTACTCCGGCCTTT
>Ga0180120_10000721_pt1 | contig 16967 bp, 20 predicted proteins | sample CPBDNA_3_FD_129677 | JGI IMG/M metagenome (GOLD analysis project Ga0180120, IMG submission 129677) | Freshwater to marine salinity gradient microbial communities from Chesapeake Bay, USA - CPBay_Spr_31_0.2_DNA (version 2) (version 2) | ecosystem: Environmental > Aquatic > Marine > Coastal ... | reverse complement strand
TATTATTTAACTAATGATAGTGATATTGAATTAAATTTTAAAATTAAAGATTTTAAATTACCATATACTATTACTAATGATGATATTGATAATTTATTAAAATTAAATAATAATAATGGACAACCACCTATGCATATGTATATGTAATTATAAATTCCATATAGGGTATATATAATTATAAATTCCATATAGGGTATATGTAATTAATATTTAAGAATCATCTAGTTCAGGTTCATTCATTGATGGTGTTAAATCTTCAGTTGGAGTTATATTTTTTAATGCTTCAATAAATTCTCTATAATTTTTTGAATCACTTCTACCTAATATTTTCATTATTTCAAATAATTCAGGATTACTTAATTCTTTTAAAGAATTAATTCTATTAATTATTATATTTAAAATTTCTTGCATTTTTCTATTAAATGAATCAAAAAAGTTAGTTCCTCTTTCATTTTCATTTAAATATAATAACATTAATTTTATTATTTTTTTCTTCTGTACTAATGATATATTTTCACCAACTGTATGATTTGTTATAATATTATTAATAATTAATTCTTTAAAATCTCTTAATACATATAATTCTATATAACAAATTGTTTTTCCATTTACAATTTCTTCATACCATTTATCTACTAGATACATACAAGGAGATAATATTATTTCTGATTGCCTTGTAGGACCATACATTTCTATCTCCCAAGGACTACCATTAATTAATGTTACATCCCCATTAGCATCTATTTCACCTTTTATTATATATATTACACTTTTAATTTCACCTTTTACCCAGCTTTTAGCAAAATTTAAATTATATGTTGTTGATATAACTGAACATTGTGATATATAAACTTTTGATCCATCGTCAGCTAATTCTAAATCTTTATCTTTTAATTCTAAAAATTGAGGAATTTTTAATAATTGATCCATTAACCAATGATTACCATTTATATATCTTTCTGATCTATATAAATATTTTTCTTCTGGTACAGGTACATCATCAGTTTGAGTTAATAATGTCATCTTCTCATTAGATTTAAATAATTGATAATCAGATGTATCTAATTCCATTTTTAATTGATCTCTTATAGAATTAATACCTTGAAATGGTACATTTAATAAATTATAAAGAATTATTCTCCAAAATGTATAATCTTCAGTTTTTATTTCACCTCTTAAAACTCTTGTCAAAGTTCCACAAAATGTATTTCCACCCAATATTATCACCCAATTCCACCAAACTATTAATTCTGCTAAATTAATATTAGTTTTAAATTTTATTTTCATAGTGCCTAAAGATAAAATAGATGGATTATTCCAATATTTTATAACAGTTGGTTTTCTAACTCTACAAGAATTATTTGTTGATCCTCTTGAACAATTATTTTCCGGATCTTCCCATATTTTTTCAATATCAAAATTTACTGTACTAGTTAATAAATTTTCAAATATATTTTGAATATTATTTGAAAATACTAATTTAGATGATAGTTGAGAAGTTGACATAATAGATTCTAATGAATTACCATATCTTCTATATGATTCTTGTGTATATGATTCTTTTATAATATTATAATTTAAACATGAATATTGACCCATTTTTTTAGATGCTGTCAATAGATCTATCATAAATAATTTTAGTGAATTAATATCACCATCTTTAATTAATTGTATTAATTCTTTTTGTAATTTATCTATATTATGTAAAAATATTTGTCCATTACCACCTTTTTGTTTGTTAGATTTTTTCTTAGATTTTTTCTTAGATTTTTTCTTAGATTTTTTCTTAGATTTTTTCTTAGATTTTTTTATAGATTTTTTTATAGATTTTTGTGATTTCTTTTTTGATTTTTTCTTTTTGAATTTTTTGCTACCCTTTATAGATTTACTAATAGTAGATTTTAAAGAAAGTTTATTTAAATCTGATTGTTCATTCATAATAATAAAACTTAATATTTCTTTTATTTCAATATCTGATATATTAATAGGATGTTTATTATTAACATAATTTAATAAAAAATCATCTGTATATGCATAACAACTATTTTCTTCTGAAAATCCACATTCTGTAAATTGTACATTATCATCTAATATTTCATTATCATCTAATATTTCATTATCATCTAATATTTCATTATCATCTAATATTTCATTATCATCATTATCTATTGTTTTTTCCATATATATATATAAAATAATTTTATTAAAATATTATATATAAATATATAAATGATTATTAATATTGATAAAAATGTATTTATAGTAATTATAGCACAAGTATTATTATCTGTTGCTTTATTTTATAAAAAACCTATACAATTATTTAATTCAGATGGTTCTGTAAAATCATATGGTACTGGTAAAGATCAAACATTATATCCTGTATTTTTAGTAATTTTAATACCATCTATTATTTTATATGTTTTATTAGTTACTAAAAATAATGAGTTTGTTTAAATAAAAAATTTCTATTTATATATTTAATTATGGATAGACCTAAATTGACAGATATTAAAACAGTTACTTTTTTTAATAATATTAATAAAAATATTCATTTAGATAATCCTATTGAAATTAAACCTAAACCTAAATTTACTGGAAAATTTGATTATCTATTAATACATTTATTAATATTTTCTGTATTTTGTATATTTATTTATTTACTTTATCGAAGATATAAATCTAAAGAATTAAATAAAATAATATATAATCATAAAATAAATAAATTATATAATAATATACATAATCATAATGGATGAATATTTAGATTTAATTAAAATTTATTATAGTGAAAAATTATTATTATCTACAAAAGATAAAGATAAAAAATGCAATGAATGTCAACATGATATACAATTTAAAGAAATTTATGGTGAATTAATTTTAAATTGTGGTGATAAATCTAGTTCTAAATGTGGTGATAAAATTAAAATTAAATTACCTATATACAAATCTGATAAAGATTTATTATATTTTAAAAATATTCTTGAAAATTCTATTAATTGGGAAGTTATTAGTAAATATATAGATATTAATCCTAAAAATAAAGAAGATAATATTAAAATAAAAGAAGAATATGAAAAAGAATTAAAATCTATAAAAGATTTATTTAATAAATATAATAATAATTCTGATATAATTAAAAAAAATTATGATCAAATTAAAGAATTAAAAAATAAATCTAAAATTATTTTTGAACAAATGAAATTACCAGAAAATTCTGAAACAATTAATGATTTAAAAAAAGAATATATAGAAAATTTAGATATCATAAATAAATTAACAAGAGAAATTAGAAATATAAATGATAATATTGAATATTATTATATGATTGAAGATCCTAAAATAATATCTAAAGATTATAAACATGATGGACCTATAAAAAAGAAAAAAGCAAAGAAACAAGATACCTCTAAAGTAGATAAACCTAAAGTAGATAAACCTAAAGTTGAAGAATCAGTTGAAGATACATTTAAAAAGGGTGTTGAAGTTAAATGGATGTCTGGTAATAAAGAATTAACTGGTAATATAGATAAAATAACTGATAAATCATATATGATTTGTTGTAAACCAGACGGTAAAATGTATAGAGTTAAAAAAGAATTAGTCAGTTTAAATAAAAAAGAAGAATCTGAAGAAGAAGAAGAAGCATCTGAAGAAGAAGAAGCATCTGAAGAAGAAGATGAACTACAAGAAGAATCTGAAGAAGAAGATAAAGAATCTGAAGAAGAAGATAAAGAATCAGAAGAAGAAGATAAAGAATCTGAAGAAGAAAAAGAATCTGAAGAATCTGAAGAAGAAAAAGAATCTGAAGAAGAAGAGGAAGAACAACCATTAGAAATAGTTATTGGTTCTAAAGTTAAATGGACAAAAGGTGGTGATGATTTTACTGGTACAGTAGAAAAAATAACTGATAAATCATATAAAATATGTTGTAAACCTGGTAAACAATCAGGTGATAAAAGTTCTACATATATGGTACCTAAAGAATTAGTATCTTTAGTTTAATTATTTATTTAAAATAACTAACTCAAATTCAAATGATATTGTCATATGTTCAAAATTTAATTCTACACCATCCATATATAAATGAATTGTTAAAGTGCTTAAATTTATTGGATAAAATAAATTTTCATTATTTATATTATAATCTGATTTATAATGTATAACAGGACCAATTGTACAACTATCTGATGCTTTTGTTATAGGTATTCTAGATATTATATTTATACCGTTAAGATTTTGTTTACATGCTTTATATGGTATTTCATTAACAACTATATCTAAATATGTTCCTACACATAATGAAGGATAAGTATTTGCTGTCAACGAACTGTTAATATCTAATTTATTTTCTTTATCAAAATGGAATCCCATTTTATATATTAATGATTCTTTAGATGTATCTGTGAAAGTTAGACTATTACTACTATTAATCTTAATAGTAAATTTATAATTATATGATGCATTATATGATACTGTATAACTAGCACTAGTAGTAATATTTTCACTTTGTTCATTAATAATAGTTGCCAATTCTTTCATATTATAATAACCTGTTTTAATAGTAATATTTTCTGTTCCACTAGTATTTATTGTATTATTAGGTTCTTTTACATTAAATACTGGTGATGTAAATATACATTCATTTAATCTAAAACCTATAACATTTTTTTTATATTGTATACCACCTGCTTTATCACTATTTAAATTAAATCTTAATGTTTTATTATCATATTTACAATCGTCAGTATCTTTACTTGATAATAAAATATTTTCTCTATATACATCTTTAACTATTAATTTATTAATATCATATAAATTTTTTTGATTATCTTCACATTGAACTAAATTAGTGTTTCTATCTATTATATTATATTCATTTACATAATTATTTTCATTCATTTCTATATTTCCATCTAAAAATATATTATCCATTATTGATTATATTTAGATTTTATTTCTTTTATTTTATCGTTGAATACTTTTTTTATTTCAGGTTCAGTAGATTTAGGCATTTTTTTTCTTAATATTTTATATAATTCTTGTTCATATAATTTAGGATTTTTTGAATAATCTATATCTTCTAAATCACTTTCACTTAATACTGAATCTACACTACTAGCAACTGATAATAATGGTTTTAAATTTAATGATTCATCTGATTTAGATGATTTATTAGATTTAGATGATTTATTAGATTTAGATGATTTATTAGATATAGAAGATTTGGATGATTTATTAGATTTAGAAGATTTATTAGATTTGGATGAAGATGATGGATTAGAAGGTAAATTTAATGATGGTGATTTTGAAGAACTTTTTAGATTATTATCTATTGCTTTTTGTAAATCATCATTATTTTCTTCTAATAATTTTCTTGCTTTTGCTTCATCTATATTTAAAAAGTCCATTAATTTTATAACATTTTTACTATTAGATGATAATGATGATGAAGATTTAGATGAAGATGTAACTTCTTGTTCATCTAATCCTAAACATTTTAATATATTATTATCATATCCTTGAATATTTGTTTTAAGATATGTAAAATGTACGCTATTATTTACTATAAATATTACGTGACCTTTACCAAATTTTTCTTCATGACCTTCTGATTGTTTTCCTTTAAAATCTGGAGTATTTATAAATCTATCAACTTGATATAAACTATCTATATAAGTCATAAATGAATATATTGTAATATCAAATATACTTACAATACCATTTATAACTTCTTCTCTTAACCAATATTTACTTGTGATACTACCTGTATCTTTTATACCACCTTTAATACTATTTACAATACGTTTATTTTTTGTTTGACTTTCTTTTATAAATTCTTTTTTTATTTCTTTTTTAGTATATTTTTCATTTTGTGTATCCCATATATATATAGGCACTTCATCTTCTCTTTCTATAATATGTATATTAGTACCATCTGGCATAAATTTTTTAGGATTAACTATATCTAATATAAATTGTCTAAAATGATTTATAACTTTTCTTGGAATAATAATTTTATTATTTTTTCTATTATCAGATACAATTTGTTTTGGATCTAATTTAAATTTTTCTTTTATATTTTTAATAAATTGTTTTAAATTATCATTAGATTCATTTCCTAAAATATAATAACTTTCTATTAATCCTTGAATAACACTATGATATCCACAATTTCCGTCACCATCAGTTGTAATTTCTTTAAAATGTTTGGATTTTTTTATAAAAGTATCATTTTTAATTAACTCTAAATTATCATCTGTAAATTCTATATGACCACAACCTTCTATTGAACTAAATGGTATACCATGATCAGATGGTTTATCTGATGATTTACTTGTACTTGATTGAGAATTACTTGAAGATTTAATATTCATTATCTTTAATATTCCTTTATTATAATCATTTACTAAATCACCTAAACTAGCACCAAGTTTTTTAGCCTCGCTAATTTTTGTAGCAGTCTTATAATTTTCATATCTTTGATAAGCTTTTGACGATTTTTGTTTTGGATTTATTTGATTATATTCTATAGATTTATCTTGATTACTTTTTTCTTTCATAAATATTTTTATATCACCAATTTCACTATTAGATTTTTTTAATGTTTTTTGTTTTTTAAGGTTTTTATCTATAATAGGTTCAGTTTTAGGTTCGGATTTAGGTTCAGATTTAGGTTCAGATTTAGGTTCAGATTTAGGTTCAGATTTAGGTTCAGATTTAGATTTAGATTTAGATTTAGGTTTAGGTTTAGATTTAGATTTAGATTTAGATTTAATTATTTTTTTAGATAATGTTTTTGGAGGGACATTATATTTCAGATTATTTATTTGCTCGAGTTGTTCTGGACATTTTATTTTAATTTCTTCAAGTAAATCATTTACTGTAGACATTATAAATTATATTATATTTTAATATAATAAAAATATAATAAAATATAATAAATTATATTGAATTAATTCTTTTAGTTTTATTTTTAAAGGATTTTTTATTATTATTTTTAAAGGATTTTTTATTATTATTTTTAAAGGATTTTTTTAATGAATTTACATAAAATGCAAATGATTTTGTTTTTGATTTTCTTTTCTTTTTTATAGTTTTTTTAGGCATCTAATTATACATTAGAAAATATTTTTATTCTTTTTAATAGTTCCGCAAGATATGGCATATCTTCTATTTTTTCTTTTTCTTCAATTACTGTTTTTTTTAATTTAACATTTTGTAAATCTTGTGGATTAATTTTCTTTGGATTATTTTCTAAACGCATCTTTTGTAAAACAGCATCTTTTGGTATACCCATTTTTATCATTTTATCATATTTAGAATTTATTGGTGGTGGTGGAGGAGGTATACCTTTACCTTTACCTTTACCTTTATTAAAGATAGGTTTAACATCATCAATAAAACTATATTCACTTAAATAAATAGGCATATCTAATTTACATTGTAATAATTCCCAATGAAAATATAAAGTATCATTCATTAACCATAAACCATATAAATGAATTATAAAACTCCCATATGTATTATTTATTATTTTATCTATATTTTCTCGTTTTTGATTATAAATTAATATATTTTTTGTGATTTTTAATCTTAATAAATCATTTTTATTATATTTTTTTATAATATCATCAACATCATATTTATAAAATTTATTTATTTTACTATAAATAATATTTAAATTATTATAAAATATTTTTATATTAGTATCATTATCAATATTTTGAAATGAAATATCAATATATTTTTTATTTTTATTATTATAAACAAATTTTTCACCAAATGTTATATATATTTTTATATTTTTAATAATTAAATATTTATTATTATATTTAATATAAATTAATATATAATATTTTGAATATTTTAATTTTTTTTTAATATTAATATTATTTTTATTAATTACTTGATTATAAATCATTTAAGTATATCATTATAATTATTTATATATACTTAAATATTATGAGTTGTATTATTTGTGGAGAATGTTTAGGAGATAAATATTCAATTAAATTAGAATGTAATTGTAATTATGAATATCATTATGAATGTATTGCTACAACATTAAAACAAGATAAATATAATAGATGTCCATATTGTGCTACACCATATCAATTATTACCATTAATAAATGGATTAAAAAAAATAGATACTAAAATACATATAATAGATTCAGATAATCCATATGAAATTATAATGTGTAATACTATATTAAAATCTGGAAAAAATAAAGGTAATGAATGTGGTAAATATTGTAAGTTAGGATATTTTCAATGTAATAGACATATTAAATAATATATTAACATGCACCTCGATGTTTTTTAGTAAATTCTTTAAGATATTCTTCTACAGTAATATTTTTTTTCCATCTTCTATTGTAATCATCTACAATAGATTTAATAGAATAGTTATATTTAGTTGTTAATGATGAATGATAAATAGTATTATTATGTGAATCAATATTTTCATAATTATTATTATTAATAGCAAAATTAATATTTGGTTTAAGATCACCGCATACACGATCTCCACAATTATCAATATTTGCTAAATCAACTTTTCTATCAATATTATCATTACGATTCCATCTTCCTAGAAGTGGAGAGGTGTTCATAGTCCATGGACGTGATTGACGAATAAAGTTTCGGATCATTTTAATATATTTTATTTTAATTTTTATATATATTTAAATCAAAATTCAAATTTATTTAAAACTAATTCTTTAATAATAAATGTAAACGAATATGGAGACTTGTTCTATATGTTTAGAAGAATTAAATGATAATCATATTATAAAAACATTAAGTTGTGGTCATAAATATCATTTTAATTGTTTTAAAAAATTAGTATATTTAAATAATAATTTTTATATTAAATGTCCATTATGTAGAGAATATAATACAAATATTGATAAACCTTTTAAAAATAATCATTATGAAAATATAAAATTAATGTTACATCAAGGAATTAGAACAAATAAATGTATATGTAAAACTAAAAAAGGATTACAATGTAAAAATAAACCTATTTTATTAAATTATGGACAATGTTATATTCATAATAAAGAAATAATAGATAAAAAATATTATAGATTATATTCAGATTATTTATATTATTTATTTTGTTTAAATTATAAATTTAATTCAATATTATATTTATTAGATTTAGGAAAAAAGATAATTATGAAATATTTTAAAGGGACTGATAATGAACATATACATGAAGTATTTGAATATTATTATCGTTTTATAAATATAAAAAATGATAAAAATGAACAATTTAATATGAAAAATATATATGATTATTATGAATTAGAAAAACCATTGGATAATTGGTTAAATTATTGTAATGATAAAAATATTATTATATAATATATATTATATTATATAATGTCAGCAGTGGTTGATATGTTGGTTAAACCTATTTTAATGATACCTCCCTTTTTTATATTTCCACCCGTATCAAGTGTTATATGTGGTGCTGTAGAATTAATAAGAGGTGGTGAAATTGAAAATATACCAGGTATAGGACAAATTATAAAATATGGACGAGAAAGTGTATTGATTGTTGTATTATTAATAGTATTATATGTAAAATCATGGCAATATATTGGTCCTAAATTATGGCATTTTATAGAAAAATATCTTAAAGTCCCTGAACATAACCCAGGTGATAAACCAAGTGATTGCGGAGTAGTAGGTTGTGGACCAGTTGATTGGACTAAATTTGTATTTTATAAAGCATTATATGGTATAGAATTATTAATTAATGGTATAATTACATTTTTATTACAAATACCTATAGATATAATGTCTTGGGATATGGAATCATTATCATTAGATTTTGGAAATTTATGGGCTTCTGATGAAGACTTTTTTAGAGATGATTGTAGAAGATTTGTAAATGGTAGTTATGCCGGAGATTATAGTTTATATGAAAAAGAAACTAGTGCTTCATATGTAGGTGATACTTATACAGGGACTTTTAATGATCAATATAAGCATTCTCCTGAAAAATATCTATGTACGCATGGCAATTATTGTCCTGAAATGTCTGATGTTTTTGGTCGAACTATGATGGGAAAAAATGCCTCTTTAACAAAAGATAAATCACCTACAAATGGATATGTAAATGGTATAAATATAACAAGTGCCCCCAGAAAATATGCTGTATGTTGTGATAGTATTAAAGGTAGTGGTTTATATCAAGATTGTCCTAAATTATGCGAGGGAAGATATCCATTGCCCAATTTGGGAAATGGTAATCCTTTTACTGATTTAAGTTGGGAAGATATAAAAAATATAGCACATAATCCTATAAATACTATTGAAGGACCAATAAAAGCAATAGTAGATTTTCCAGATGATTTTAATGCTGCTAAATGTCATATGCATAATTTCTTCTATGATATGTGGCATGATTTATGTAATTTTCCTGGTGTTCCTTGTCCTGATGGTAATAAATGGCCTTGGTACTTTCAATTTTATAGAAGAGATGATGGAGGACCATATAATGGTTGTAAAAAAAGTAATTCTGAAATTATATCTGATATTGGTAGAAATATTAATATATTAATATCTAAATGTAAAGAAAATTGTGAAAGTGAAAATGACACATTTTTAAGAACAAGGGGTTGTAATCATGATTATATGGAAAAAGCAAAACGATCTGCTCTTAAAAATAGAAATGATGTATTACAAGCAGCGATACCAAGTGATTATGAAGATAATAAAATAAAAGATAGAGCAATTAAAAGAACACCATGGAAATCAGGTGAAAGACCATCTGGTTTAAACCCAGAAAATACTGAATATAATAGAGGTCAGCAAGCAACAATATCTGCCAGTTGTACAATGGACAATGGGACGAATTGTTGTAGAGATGACTTAAGCGAAGCAGAATTAGATAATTGTTTTGGTCCTTTCAGACCAATGACTGCTAAAGAATATCCTGTATTATTCTATAAAATAACTAAAGATTTTATGGGGTCTATATTATGGACTTTATTTGGTATATTTTTATTCTTTATAATACTTTATATTTTATGTTTGTTTAACCCAATAGGTAGAGCAGCATATAAATTAAATAAGGAAGCGGGTTCAGTAGAAGGTGGTATGAAAAGTATGGGTATGAATATGGATGACATTACTAAAATGATTAAATAATTAACTTACTGTATAATCACTTGCTACTACACCAGGATTTCCAAAATGACTAAACAACCATGTATATTCACTAGTATTTTTTCCATCATTTAATACCCCAGGAGCGTCATACGGGTGATTTAATATTCTTGTTAATGAATTATTATTTGCAATACATGCTTCGGGTATATTATTATTTTCTACAGGGTTACCATTAGAATCCCATTGTTTTTCATTATATTTATCACAAAATGAAGGTGAATATAAATTTTTAGTATTTTCTGATATATAATATTTACTTAAATTATCTAATTCAAAAAAATTATATGTAGTGTTTTGAATATCTTTAAAATCTAATATTTTATTGTTTGATTCATATAAATTATTTAATGTATTTTCTAAATCTTCATTTACCATATCATAATTTAATAATATACCTTTAGAAAAATCTACTTGTCTTACATCATATGTATTTAATATATTATTAGTAGATCTTTCATCTATATTTAAATAATTCAAGTAATATTTATTATTAAAGAATACTAAATCCATTACAAATTTTACTGAATAATAATTTTTAACATCATGTAACATAGATATTGTAATTATTCTGTAATTATTTTTATCATCTTTTACAATATATAAACCTTCCATATCATTTACATAATATTCATTTTTTTGTAATATATTATTTAAATCTGTTATAACTCTTTTTAAAATATTATTCACTTTGGTTTTTAAATCTGTATCTATTGTTTGTCTATTTAAATAACATTTAGATTGTACATTTTCTAAAATAATTTTATCAGAAGTTTTAATATCATTTAATACATTAAAAAATTTAAATTGTGGATCATTAAAATCTGTTGTATTAAAACTTTCAACTATTTTGTTATTTAAAGAATTATTTATTAATTTAGATTTTTTAAAAAAATGATAACATACAAATAATGATATAATAACTATAATAGGATAAATTATTTTCATATATATATAATTTATATTTTTTTTAATAAAATCTTCAACATCAGTTGATTTTATTGTTAATAAAATCTTCAATAAAACATTTACAAGTAATTAATTGTTCTTGTTTTCTAGCACCTGTTATTAGTATTTTACCTTTTTCAAATGCTGCTATAGTTACTCCTTTACACTCACCTTCTCCATCACCTGTACCCTTACCTTTACATATTTCTGAACATCTACATATTCCTGTATTATTATTATTTGTATTAAAATAATATTTAATATTTACACCTGGATACCAATCTGGTTCAAATGTTGAATAATATCCTGCATCTGTTATTTTATCTTGTAATAAATCTCTATCTATATTTTTCTTAATATCAAAATCACTATTCATCATTACAATTCTATAATTATTAATTTCTTTAACATCATTATCAAATATATCATTAAAATTATTAAATAAAGGTAATAGTTTTTCATTTAATAATTTAATACCTTGATTTTCATATTTTAAACCTGTCATTTGAATCTTACCATTATTAAAGAACTTTACATTTACTAATTTATTATCATAATAACAATGTAATGTTAATTGATTAAAGAATGTTCTTTTTGGTTTTTCTTTTCTTTTCTTTTTATCATTCTTTTTAGCATAACCTTTATAATTATTATCACCATGTTCAGCATATTTTATAAAATCATCTATAGATATTTGAGAATATAAATTTTTTAACTCTATATTACTATTTACTTGAGTGCAAGCAGTCATTGTTGATAAACGTAGACCTTCCATTCTTTAAGTATTACAATTAATTATATTAATATTTCTTTAAGTATTTTCAAATTTTATTTTAATAATACAATCATATGAATAAATTTCATTACTAAAAAATAAATTTGAAATTTGGATTTGAAAGAATTTAAATTTAAAAATACAAACAATGTCTGTATCTCTAATCACCACAGCAACTTGTATGGCATGCACTACTCCGTTCAACAATACAACATCTTCAAATATGAATGTTGTATCATCAAATAATAAAATTTATACAACAAAATATTATAGTATTCCCATCAAAAATAAAAATGTAGTGTTTCTACAAGACAAACATCTATATGATATGAATAATTACAATTATAGTAATTATATGAATAAACCTGTATCTAATTATAGAACTATGAAAATTTCAAGAAAGAATCGTAAGATTCATAATATCCATCAACCTGGACGGACTAACTGTACTCAAAGATATCAAAAATAAATTTAAGATAATTTAATAAATATAATATAAAACTTTTTTTTGTATAATTATTTAAAAAATTCTTAATTAAGTATAAATAATGGAAAATGAAAATACAAAATATAAAGATGGAGATCATAATTCATTTATAAAATATGTTTTTACAAAAGAACCTAAAGAAAATAACTCTATAAAATTAGAATTAGATTCACCTGATAAAAATAATAATATTAATAAACATATTTTTGAACAATTATTACAAATATTCACAGATGGTATGAAATATTTATATTCAGATAATGACAATAAAGTTGATATAGTATCTTTAGAAATTGATTCTATTTTAAAAATGAAAGAATATTTTGAATCTTTTGGTGTAGAATTAATTTTTAATATGTATGATCAAACAAATTATGTTCTAAAACCATATATTTATAATAATCCAGAATTATATAATAAAAGTAAATCTGTAAATGATTTTTATTATGAAATACCTTTAGAAAAAAATAATCAAATGTTAGTTTACAGAATTAGTTTTAATTTATAAATTAACTATATAAATGTTTGTAAAATTTAATTATGATAATTTTCCAAATGTTTATGTAACTTTTGGTAAATTAAATTCAAATGAAGAATTTAATATTTTAACAAATGAATGGTTAAAACTATATGAACAAAAAATACCTTTTACGTTTATTTTTGATTCAAGTAATTTAGAAGTTTATAATATAAAATATAGTTTCAAAATGACAGAATTTATTTATAAATTAAAGAAAGAACCTATACAATATTTAGAAAAAAGTATTATAATAGTAAATAATTCATTTATACAATCATTATTAGATTTAATATTTTTTATACAATCACCTGTAGCACCTGTATATATTATTAAAGATCCTAATTCAGTTCAAAAAATACTAGATAATAATTTAAATGATATTGATTATAAATATATTATCTAGATATTTGTAAGATTTTATAATAAATAAATAATCCATAGAAATTCTTTGAAATTATATCTAAAATATTATAAGATATATTTTTTGTTTTCAAATCTGTCATAGCCGCAACACCATATAATCCCCATATAACTACTAAAAATGTAAATAATTTCTTACCTAATTCAGACTTTTTAGCATATTCTTGATATATTAAATTAAATGATAAATAAAAGAATATAAATCCAACTGGAATACCTAATCTTTTATCTATAATACCTGCTTCACCTAAAAATCCACATAATAACATTAATCCATTATAAATGAATATTTTGAATATATTTGTTTTATTATTTTTAAAGAAATCAACCATTTTAAAGTTTGTATTTTTATTTTGTTCTTTAAATTCTTGATATTTCATAAATACAATAGTTGATATTAACATAATTGGTGTTGAAAATGTCCAATCTATATATCTTCTAGGTGTGACACTATTTAAATTATGAATAGCAAATATAACCCAAATATAAAAACATGATTCAATTAATTGAACAATACCTTCCAATAAAAGTATTTCTTTAAGAACATAATCTTTATCATTTATTTTTCTAAATAAACCTTCAAAACTAATTAAAGTTGATATTATTTGAACAACTAATGAAAAATATATAGTTTTAGATACTAATGTATTTGGTTTTAATAACATTATATAAATATATTATAAAAAAAATATTATTAAAGAAAATATATATATTAAATATTTCTAAGCATATTACCAAGTGATACTGATGGATTATCTACAATAGCATTTATAATATCATTATCTTTAAATGTAAATATTCTATTTTGATAATTATATTTAGTTGCTAATTTAGTACAAGATTTACAACAAGTACTAGTTTTAATATCACCAGTTTTACCATATCTCCAAATATAAATATCAAACTTATTTTTAATATCATTTTCTCTACAATATTTAATTGCAAGTTCCTCAGCATGACAAGTTATTTTAGAAGATCCATGACCATTTGCTCTACAATACCCAGTTTTAACTATATTCTTCTTTTTTCGGTCGTAAAACACAATACTGGACACATACACCACACACAGCGTAACAATAAAGATTTGACATATCATAATTATTACGCAAATTCAAAGGAATTTCTGACAAGATTACCTTAGACATTTTAAGAATATATTTATTTATAAATTGATTATTATTATTCGTTAAGAATGTATTTTAATTTAAAATCATATAAAAAAAAATTTTCAAATTTATTTACCATCATATAATTCTCTTGCTCTTTTATATAAAGGTGTACCTTTTTTAATAGCTAAAAAACCTTCTATACCTAATTCTTTTCTTGCTTTGGCAACACAAGCTACCCATGATTTTTTACCTTTCATAGAAGATTTTTTAGATAATTTTTTAGATGATGATTTTTTACCTCTTTTTAAGGATTTCTTGGAACTTTTAGGTTTCTTAACGTGAACAGAGAATTTGTAAGCAGTAGATTTTGATTTTTTGGAACTTCTTTTTTTAGCTGGCATGTTTTTATAATATATATTAGAAAAAAAAAATCTAAAATGGAAGATTTTGATTTGATAAATTAATATTTTCACCCATACTTGGAGAAGGATATCTATCAGAATTTAATGATATAATTCTTTTTTCAAATTGTTTATCATTATGAATAATTAATATTTGTGGTTTTCTATATTTATTATATCCACAATCATCTTGTTTACCAAATGCTCTACTCATACCAACATCAATTCTCCATAATCTATCATTATACATAGAATTTAAAAATTTATCTTCCATAAATTGTGGAGTATGTGAAATAACCATACCTTTAATTGGCATTAATTTTTTATTTTTTTTATTAATTATTTCAATTAAATTATTAAACATTTTAAGACTATTATCAGGATTATCTTCTTCATCATAATCTTCGCCATAAATTCTACACCAAAATGGAGACATATCATCATCTTTTCTAAATATTTCATCAAATAATTCTGATTCAGTTTTTGTATCAGTTTTTAATAACCATTTTCGAACAATTTCATTAATTTCTGCAATAGTATATTTATCCATTAATTGTACACTTAATCCACCATGAACAAAAATATATGAACCAATTATTATTATAGATTTTTTCTTTTCAGCATATAATTTAGAAATATTAGAACCTCTTTCAAATGCTTTAGTTCTATGCCAATATCCCAGAGGATATCCATCATCCGTAAATTTAGAAGTTCTTTGATCTTGAGGAACAAATTCTAAAAATTCTTTAGGTGAAACATATCTAAAATCTTTATCTACATTCATTAATTCATGATTACCTAATGTTCCTAATACTCTACCACCATATTGTTTTGCTTCTTCATCTAATCTTAAAAATAATTTAATTATTGCCATATTACTACCTTCATCTTCAATAACATCATTAAAATCTTCTATACAATTATTATCAGCCCATCCATCCGGACGACATCTATCTATTTGATCACCCAATTGTATTACCCAAGAATCTCCACCGCACCAATGAATATTATTAATATTTGTAATTAAACTATCTTGAGGTATTACTTCTGCTAATTTTAATACTTTTAATGTTACTTTCATATCGCCATGTAAATCACCTATACATACTAATCTATTT
>Ga0180120_10000716_pt1 | contig 17007 bp, 11 predicted proteins | sample CPBDNA_3_FD_129677 | JGI IMG/M metagenome (GOLD analysis project Ga0180120, IMG submission 129677) | Freshwater to marine salinity gradient microbial communities from Chesapeake Bay, USA - CPBay_Spr_31_0.2_DNA (version 2) (version 2) | ecosystem: Environmental > Aquatic > Marine > Coastal ... | reverse complement strand
AGCTGTAAGCAGAACAACATACGCCGCCTTGTTTGCTGCGTTGGGGGTTGTCTATGGCGCAGGTGATGGCTCTACTACCTTTAACCTGCCTGACCTCCGTGGTCGCGTCATTGCTGGCAAAGACGACATGGGTGCGACTAGTGCCAACCGTCTAACTAACCAAACTGGCGGTCTCGATGGTGACGTACTGGGTGCCACAGGTGGTACAGAGACGCACACCCTCACCACAGCGGAACTGCCAGCGCATACGCATAGTGTCCCTTCTGGTGCTAACGCTGGGTCTAACTATGCGTTGGGTGGGTCTGGTAGTTCGCAAACTGCCACACAAACCACAGGTTCAACAGGTAACGGTGATGCACATAACAACGTACAGCCAACCCTGATACTCAACTACATCATAAAGACATAGCTCATGGCAATCTTACCAATCAGGGACTTAGGGTCTGCTGGAGTTATCACAGACACAAGTCCATATAACATTCCCATCAATGCTTTTGACCGTGGCTTTAATGTACGCTTTGACGAGGGCAAGGTTTTACGTGCGCCTGTCTTCCGTAAAATTAAGGACAGCCTAGGTTTTTTACCACGATTCATATACGGTATTGTCCCAGCCACGGGCTTCGATACTGTTGTTATGCTGTCTGATGATTGGGTAATTAATGAATACATTTCGGGTGTCGTCAGTAATCGTTCTGGTTCCATCACCGGTACTACAGACCCCCGGCCTTACACCGGGACATCTCTTGCTGATCTAACGTATGTAAACCGTCCAGACCGCGTACCAGTGTACCGGGGGCCGTCTGGGACTAACTTCGCTGACCTACCTAACTGGGATGCGTCATGGCGTTGTAGTTCGTTAAGGTCATTCGGTGACTTCCTGATTGGCCTTAACATGAGCGAGGGTGCAAACTCATTCCCTTCCCGGGTGAGGTGGTCGGACCTAACCTTAGCAAACCAATACCCAGGATCTTGGGATGATACAGACCCTACAGTGTCAGCCGGTTTTAATGACCTAGTGCAGACCAAGACTGAGATCATCGATGGCGAAACCTTAGGATCTAACTTTGTTATCTATTCCAACGACCAGGTTTGGCTGATGGAATACGTTGGCGGCACGTTTATCTTTAACTTCCGCAAGCTATTTACAGATGTTGGCATTCTCAACCAGAACTGCGCTGTCGAGGTTGAGGGTAAGCATTACGTCTTCGATTCCTTCGATATATACATGCACGATGGAACATCAAAACAAAGTATCTGCGATGAGCGGGTGAAGAACTTCATCTTCTCGACCTTAAACAACCAGGCGTCCGATGTTTGCTATGTTCAGCATAACCCTACACTAAACGAAATCTACTTTTGTTACCAGTCCGGGGATCAATACGTTAACTTCCCTAACGCTGAAAGATGCAACCGTGCAGCTGTCTACAACTACCGTAACAACACCTGGTCGTTTATGGACCTACCAAACACAAGTTCCGGGACAATAGCTAACGTCAATTCAGTGGCAACCTATAACACCAGTACTGGAACCTATGCCCTGACCGGTGGTACTTACTACCAGCAGCAAGATAGTTTTGCCAGGCATACCCTCATGGTAGGTGATACCTTAACAGTTGACGGTATTACCTCAGATAAGCTTTACGGTATTGATTTGTCGGATGCAGGGCAGATTGCCTTCCAATTAGATACTGAGGCTACCAAGCCTGTGTACCTCGAGAGAACCGGGCTAGACTTAGATGAGGCCGGATCAGCGGTGCGTCAGTATACCGTAGTGACCAGAATCTATCCTCAGGCCTACACAGTGAACACGGCAGACACAACATTGAACTTTGAGTTTGGTGCGTCTGACTTACCTAACGCGACACCTAACTACAGTAGCCTAGCTACCTTCGATATAGCGGCAGACCATAAGATCGACAGTCGCGCTGCCGGTCGTTACCTAAGCTATCGCGTGACACTTAACGACAACAAGGACTTCGAGATCTCAGGGTTTGACCTGGAGATCACACCGACAGGAGCAAGATAATGGCCTTAAGTGATAAGACCAACCTCCTTGTTCAGCCTTACGTTAGAACCCAATACCCGGTGTTAGATGAGGGTATCAAAAGATACATCCAGGATGAGCTACAACGGATCGAGAGTTCCGTTAGGTCTCTCAGTCAAGCAGCCATCCAGGTGACCGAAGACCCCCCAGAACAACCAGTAAAAGGCATGGTCAGGTATGCTGTATCCCCATGGAACCCAGGTTCCGGGGATGGCCTTTATATCTATAATGGCACTGCCTGGGTCCTAGTTTAAAAGCATATGACTGACATCAAAATGAGAGCGGCGGTCTCAGCCCTGGAGGCGAGTATCGTTGAGGGTATTGCGTCTGGTGACTTTGTTGACGCCATGGACCAGTGTCCTGTCGTCCACCATTTTGCTCCAACCATAGAAGAATATGGCTGCGGCACATACGCCAGGCAACTAACGATGCCAAAAGGTGCAACCATTGTCGGTAAGTTACACCGACATGCTCACCTGGCTTTTCTATTGAAAGGGAAGGTCGCAGTCGTGTCTGAGTTTGGTAAAGAGATCATGGAAGCACCTCACACGTTTTTGTCGCCTCTAGGTGCAAAGAGGGCGTTTCATGCCTTAGAGGATTCTATCCTAACTACAATACATCTAACGAAACACACACAAGAAGAAGCTCTCGAGGATATCGAGGCTGAGGTCATATCAGAGACCTACACCGCCTTAGGTATGGAAGAGCCGGACATGAAGATGTTCTACAAAGAACTGGAGAAGATTCAATGGCATGGGTAGCAGCAGCAATGATAGGTGGGTCCCTAATTGGGGGCTATGCCGGTAATAGTGCAGCCAAGAAACAAGCGGGTGCAAGCAAGTACGCAACAGATATGCAAATGCGTCCCTACGAAGACGCAAGTCCATTTATCAGAGATATGTATAAAGGCGGTCAAGCAGGTCTCGATAATGCACTGGCTATGGGTACGTACAGTGGCGCAGGTAACCCAACCTACGCAGGTTTAAGCCCCGATCAGGTTGCATCCCTAAACGCCCAGCGGAACTTTGGTAACACAGGTTTCGGCTACGGTAGCAACCTTGCAGCAGGTGCCGCTGGCTTCGGGAACAACTACAACAACCTATATAACCAGGCATCTTCTGGTAACGCTATGAACAACGCCATGAACTTTGCGGCAAACAATAGCAACCCTTTGGTAAATGCTGCCATGCGTGGTGCCAACCGTAACTTAAACGAAGTCCAGCTGACCGGTAACAACAATCGCGCATCAGGATCTGGCAACATGAATAGCTCCAGAGCGGGTGTCGCTGAAGCTCTACTACGCCGTAGTAACTCAGAGCTAGAAGCCGACACAAGAGCGAATGTCGAAGATAACCTAATGCGGCGTTCTCTTGGTCAGTCAAACACTGACTTCAGTAACGCTATGGGTGCAAATGCTGGCATGGCGGGTGCTTTTGGTACTGGTATGTCCACAGGCTTCAGTGGCATCAGCAACATGCTGAACTCTGGATCTGCTTTCCAGAAAGATCTCCAGAACCAGTACAATGACGGTAAAGCCAACTTCAACGAAGACCGTGACTTTATGATGGATCAGTACGGTAAGTTTAACTCCTCTATCCTAAACAACGCCCCTCAAACCCCTGGTCAAATCACGCCTAACTATGTTGACCCAACAATGTCTGCCATTAGTGGCGCAATGATGGGCGGTGGTTGGGGTAACCAGTTTGCCCAATACATGAACCAACCTCAACAGCAGCCAACAAACCAGGGTATGAGCTATATACAAGCCCCAGCTTACACTGGGTATGGTTACACTTCTGGAAGGTAAGGGGTTGAATATGAATGGCGTCCTTTATGACCCCACAAAGCCGATGCCCCTCATACAAATGGTTAACTCGCCTCAATGGATAGGCGTAAAGCCTACTGTAGGGCAGCGTAACAACAACCCAGGCAACCTCAGATCCTTTGACGACTTCCAGGGTAAAACCGGGCAGGGCAAAGGTGGCTACGACATCTATGACACGTTGGACAACGGAGCCAGGGCGTTAGCCAGGGATCTCCACACAAAGTCCAAGCGTGGCGTCAAGACTGTCCGGGAACTTATGACCGGCTATGCGCCACCCTCAGATAACAACCCCACAGGTAGTTACATTGACTATTTAGCCAACGATCTTGGCGTGGACCCAGATCAAGAGATTGACATCGCAAAAATGCGTCCAATTATCATGCGGTCAATCACCAAGTTCGAGAACAAGAACCGCGACATCCTGTCTGACGATATGATTGCTCAGGCCATAGCGGCAGCAGATGGAGAAAGTCCCGATATGCCTAATCAACAAAAGCCCCCTGGTGGTTACCCATCAATTGCAGGTCCCTTAGGTGATGGACGCGTATCATTTAAAGATGCGACTGATCAAGCAAACCGCTTGCTAGCCCCCGATGGTTATTATGCTGATCAAATCCCTTTAGTTGACATGGAGCGTCTTAAAGCTAACCCATACCCTGTCGCCGAATATGATGGCCCGGCATTAACCTTTGATGACGTCATGGCCCGGCAGGGTGACGCACGTCAAGCGTTCCAGGACCAGTACACAGCAGCCACTAACCCTGCCTTGACCATACCAGGTAATGACACACAGACACCACCCACTAACCCTGCTTTGACCATGCCAGGTAATGACACACAGACATCACCAGGTATCCTCGCAAATGCTGGTAACTTTACCAATAACACACGCTCCCAGACACCGTTGTCTATCACACCTCCAAACCAAGGCATTGACTTTGCAGAACGCATGGTTCGCATGGGTGCCGCCGGTCTTGGTGCTATGGATAGAGGTCCAGGCGCACAGATGGCTGCCATGGGTGATACGGATGGTAAGATTGCTGATTACAATCGCGCACGTTCCCTGGAGCTTTATGAACAGTCCCTGGAGCGTCAGAAAGCCCAAGCAAAAACCTACGAAGATGACGCTGACACAATTCTAAAGTACGACCAAACCCTCGCAAAGTTCGACCGTGGTTTGGGGTATGTCCAAGGCCAAGGGTTGACCGGACCATGGGATGGTTTTGCCCAGGGTTTCCTCGACCAGGTGAATGGTAACGAAGATGCAGCGAAGCGTCTACTTCTCCAAGAGCTAAAAGTAGATGATGTTCTTATCCGTATTGCCCAAACAAAAGGTGCAATCTCGAACAAAGAGATGGAAATCTTCATGAAGCCAGCCCCAAGCGTTGAGCTTAGTGATGAACGCGTCTGGCGTACATGGATTGCAGAAAAAGCCGAAGCAATGCGTTCTGTCCGTAACAAACTAGCCCAACGTAGTGGTGTAGCGTTAAATACCGGCCCTATCTCAGGTGCAGGTAATCAAGCTGCCTCCAGTAACTTAGCCGCAGCCCGCGCTATTATCTCACAACGCTAATCCTTAAAGATTGGAGAACCAATGTCTCAGCAAGATCTGAATGCCTTCGCTGATTGGCTAGTTGCTAACCAGTCTAAAAAAGGCACACCGGAATACGATACGGTAGCAAAAGCCTTTTCTGAGTTAGATACGCAAAACCAGGACACTAGTCTTAGTACCGCCTACCAGTTTGGCGACAAGATGGTACAAGCGAACTCTGCTGATTACACCGCAGATCTAAACCAACGAATGGACGATGGTTTCCTAGGCGACATGACACGCATGGGCCAGAAATACATTGGTAACCCTATCCGTAATGCTCTTGGTTTCGATGATATCCAACAAGACCAGGCTAATCGTGAGTTCGAGGCAGCTAATCGCGCTAAAGCCACCCAGATGCGCGGGGAGGCCGATGCTCTTAATTACCGCTCATTAACTGCCGATGATATTGATGGTGTCGGTTCAGCTATTCACTATGGCGCACAGGCTGTTGCTGAATCCTTACCACAAATGTTACCGGCCCTAGCTAATCCAACGGTCGGTGGTGCTTTAAACATGGGCATCATTATGCCTGGCGAGTTAAATGCAGAGTTAAAAGAGATTGAAGGCCTAGACGATAACACCCGGATGAACCTAGCCGCATCTGGTGGTGCCTTGATGGGTGCCTTAGAAACACTTGGTGTTGGTATCCTCTTTAAAGGTGTTCCAACCGAAGTCCTGGGTAAGATGGGTGTCAAACGTATTGCCTCAGCCCTCGAGAAAAAGGGTATGGGCCGTGTTGCTAACCGCTTTGTCTCAGGTTTTGCAGGTGAGGGTGTTACAGAAGTAGGTCAGAATGAAATCAGCATGACCTTCGAGGGCTTTGGTGGCAAAGATATCAGCGATGAGGAGGCCTACCTACGCCGCCGCGAGAGCTTCCTAAAAGGTGGCGCAGCTGGTGGTATGATCCGTGGTGGTGGTTCCGCTGTAGCCGAAACAGCTAGTGGCATTAAGAACGCTGCAACCTCTCCAGAGATTGCCAATGATTCCGAAGCTGCTGCTGACTTTGCGAGAGATCTAAAGGAACTCTCTGATACCCAAGGCTACGACCTCGCGGATGTCAATACTGGGTCAGAGGTAGGTGCCAGAGCCGCTATTGATGATTTACACTCAGACTATGGAAGTAAGATTGAGTTTGAAATTAATGAGTTAAAGTCACGGCTGAAGATAGATGATGCTGACCCACGTATCGAAGCTTTGAAAAAGGTTCAAGCAAACAATGCGAAGCGCAAGGCCAAAAATAAGGTAAAAAGCCGTGTAGATCCACGTGATTTTGAAGTCATCGAAGACTTAACAGCGGGTACTGAAGAAGGTGCCAGCTTACTTTCCTTGATGCGTAAATCTAACGAACTATCTGCCCTTGCTAATAAGTCGCTAAAAGGTGGTTTGTCACAATACTTAGACTTCCTCAACCCATTAGATACAGACGGACGTTATAACATCGGAAGAACCGTTGCCGCACCTATCTCTACCTTAGGCGCATATGGTACATACGGCGCATCAATCCTCCCAGCGGTCGCAGGTCGCGCTGTAGACGCCATGACAGGCCGTAGAAGCCGTGTTGCGCGTTACGTGCGTGAGAACCAAGCCAACCCAGGCATCCAGGTCCCAACAGAGCCTAGCCTCCGGGATCAGGACCAGGAAGCTACAGCAAACGCAGAGCGTGATGCACTCCGGGTAAACAACGAAGAACGTCAGACAGCTGAGTTCTTGGATTCCATTGACGCACCACCATCTGCTAATCCAAATAACCCTAGCCCACAAGCTCAGCTTGAGGATGCTACCGGTTTTGACAAGCAGACAGCTATCGATGTTGCAGCCATGATTGGCAACAGCAACTTCTACCCTGAAGCACTCCGCAGGTTTGCTACTGACTACATTGCTAGTGTTCGCCAAGGCGGCACTGTCGGTAAAAAAGGCGAGGGTGGCCTATCATCTCTTATCCGACTGATGAACCGCCTGGCTGATTCAGATCCAGATAACTACCCACGTGCTAACCCACAAAACCAGTTAGCCATCCAGGCAGCCGGAGGCGGTGGTCCAACTATTATGACCCGGGCTGCCATGCAACGTGAGCAAGGACGTGCGGATAACCAAGCTTTTAACGATGAGCTACAAGCAGCTGTAAATGCTGACACATCTATAGATCCACAAACCAAGGCTTTGGTCCTAGCAGGTCTAATTCAAGCACGTAAAAGCCTGGGATCTAATCCAGTCGAAGCTGTCGAAGCAATCTACCTCGATGTAGCTACCCGGGCCAAGAACCCACAGTACGCCGACCAATACATAATGCCGTATGTCGAGAGGGTAACGGCCCAGCAACAGCAACAGGCCGCCACAGAGCAACCTGCGGCGACTGAGGCCCCATCGTCACCTGGCCCAATCAACAGAATGGCTGTCCCAGACTTTGGTGAAGGTCTTAGTATCTTCCCAAAGACAAAGGCTCTTTATTCAAAGATTGATGGCATCGATGTTGACCAGGGTAACTACCAGGCGGGTCCTGATGACGTCACTGGAAACACGTATGGCGGTGCCAGGGTTTATATTGGTGATAATGGTCGTGGCCGCCTTGAGGTCGATCCAAACCAAGCTGCATCTCCAAATAAGGCAGATGGTAAGCGTTGGAACTCAAACCTAGTTAGACCAAACCTCTATGAGTGGACCTCTAATCCAGGCAACCGCCAACAGTCGTTTATTGTGACTGTCGAGCAAGGCCCTGATCATTTTTATGCCTTACAGTATGAAGCCGATGTACCAACAGAGCTTTACCGCAAGCCTTTGAAAGCTGATGGAACCAAAGCTGATGAACCCACTATGCGTCCTCGAGGCTTTGGTAACGTGGTCCCCGGTCGTCAGATCGGCACCATAAAAATAAAATCATCGGGGAAAGAACACCCTATATATGAAACTGTTCGGATTGAGCCAAAACCAAATGCACCTATATTCCGTAACCAAGGTCCTGTTCTATCTTTAGCACCTGGAACCCCTTTATCAACAGACACAACTGCCCGGACAGGTACAGCTTATGGTTTGTTGCCATACTTACGGACTGTAAGTGGCAAAACTTATGATCATCCAAGAAAGATCCTTGCTGCATCCAACCCCAAAAACGCCCAGCAGCAAATAGACAATCTTGATGGACTGTTGATTGACCATCCAAACACATTGGCTTCTCCCGAAGCGTTTACTGATTATCTTTCTGATGCAATGGGTAAGGCAAATAAAGACGGATCTGTTCCATTAATCCCTTACCGGGCCTTACAAATGATACAAGATCCTTCGATTATTGAGGATCAACTTCTAAACCTGTCTGAAGGACAGAAATCTCTGGCAGCTGAAGGTTTTGCCGCAGCTGACAGCTTTAAACAAGCGTATGCTGAAGGTGCCGCAACCCCGGCAATTACCGGAAAGCTACTTTTATGGGGTATCTTAAGTCGCGGAGTGTCACCATTCATCCAAGAAGGTTTGTTTCTTGATGTTGTGGTTGGCGAAGGTAAAACCAACATTGCACCGTGGATTGAAGCCGCTGCCGAAGGTAAGTTTGATGTAAACGCTTATCTTGAGTGGGTAAAAGAAACCGTTCCTGAGTATTCACCAGGACGCGGCACCACATCAAACCTCAATTCATTCGGTAAAGACCTCCTTCGTAAAATGTCCGTAAAAGATGAAAACGGACTTACATCCATGCAAAAGCTTCATGATCTAATAGCTAACCCAGAGTTGTCTGGAAAAGATATTAGGCGCGAGTTTCACAAGCTAAACGATAAAGTTGGCATCAATAATAAAGTGCTATCTTTCATTTTACTTGTGACTGGTCGTCAGGATGTCTTTGTCCTTGACCGGGTACAGATGCGTAACTTGTTTGATGATGGAACATTTGGTGATTTTAACCTTTATGATGCATCTAAAAATGAAGAAGGCAAAGCTATCACTGGTTCTAATATGGCCCCATTAGGTGATGACACCATGGGCCTCCTTTATTATGAGGCACTAGAACGTGATCTTGCTCCGGTTATTAAGCAGGTCTATGAAAAGCTTGGTCGCGGCGATGACTTTTCTATAGGACGTTACCACTGGGAAAGTTGGGTTTCACAGTCCTTTCAAGAAGTTGACCATGGTACTATAGCTGGCTTGTTAAATGAGTCTTTGGGTTTGGAAAATCCTTTCTCTGGGATAACAACTAAAGAAGGCCGCTATAACCGTTTTGATAGTGGTGCAATCTATGGATATGACGACAATTTAAATCAATATGTCATCCTTCCAGATGGTCTTGGCAATTCTTTTAAGTTAACGCCTGAGGGGGCAAACAATGTCCTCAAAAGAGTTAGACTTAAGAGTGTAAAAAATGTTATTGTTCCAAAGAACTTCTCAGTCAGTGAAAGCAAGGATAAACCTTATTATGAGCAACCGGAAATCAACAGAGAAGCCCTCTCAAGCGTCATCCAAGAAGAGGGTGGACAACTTGTTACGACAGGGGTTCCAGAGACTAGCGAAGGTAACTCCGATGTCGCCGGAAGTGGGTCAAGGCCCGAAGGTGTCACATACAACCGTGGCCCCGACACCCCAACGCCGGGGACCAATAATGGACGCAGGTCCGAGCCTGGCACCGTTTATCAAACGTCCATAGCTGGCAGCAGACCCGCCACTCCAACTGAATCCAAAGCTCAACAAGAGCCAGTCAAAGCTCTTTTTGAGATAGGTAAAAAAGGGTCGCCATATGAGTTTGGCATAAAAGACATGGCAGAGGCTCGAAAACTAGCCAAAGCTTTGTTCCATTCTCTAACCTTATACAAAGATAAGAAGTCTTTTGAAGAAGCACTTGGTGGTCCAGCTGGGTCAACCAGAGCATTTCGTATGCCTGATGGGGATGGCCCAGGTCAAGGTGGTCAGATTGCGGTACTCGATACCGGGGATGCCTTACAAAACCTATTCCTGGCCCTGCATGAGGTTGGTCACCCACTAGAAGCAGATTATAGCCCTGCCTACGCCCGGTCAGAGCCTATGGTGGAACGTAACTACTATACGTCCCCTAATGACGGTCAAGAGCGGCGCGGTGAAATCGATACATCTGATGGCTTAAATGGTGGTTTTAAAACTTACAAAGGAACTATTCGGGACTTTGTTGCCACCCTACAAGATGGGGCAGCTGCCTTTAGGTCTGGTCGTATTAAAGATAAAGACACAAAACAAGCTGATGCCATTATCGAGGAAATAACTAACTTCCAACGGTTTTATAAAGTTGGGGGAACAGTTCCTGTTCGAGAAGGGTATAGCCAAGCGCAGCAAGCTGTTAGCGAGGGTGCTTTAACACTATCCGAAGCACAAGATAGCATTACGGACTATGAAAACGAATATCTCCACATGCCCTACGAAATGGCAGCTGATGTTATTGCGGCCTATCTATTCGATCCAAGAATGGCAAAGCGGGAGATGCCTAAAACAACAGCTGTTTTACAAGTGTTGTTTGAAGGTAACCCGACTGTGCAGTTGTTCTCATTACCGTTTGCATCAGTGTTGGCTGTAATCATGGCAAACATGCTTATTGCTGAGCGTGAAGAAGAAGAAAAGAAGATGCCACCTCCAGGAGCTTTATCCTTAGGACAAGCACCAGGGGCATTATCGATATAGGAGTATCCAATGGGATCACCAAAAGTACCCAGGGCCAAGTCAAAGCCCAAAGTAGGAAATGGTCCAGAACCCCACAAAGCACCTAAACAAAACTATTTCTCGACCCTCATGGAAACCGCAGAGGGTCGGGAGCTACGGCGTCAATGGTCTACAAAGAAACGTAAGAACCCAGGACGTCCAAGGGGAGTACCAGACGGCTATCGAAAACATGAGATAGACCCGATCAGAGAGAAGATTCAAAAGGAAGCAGAGAAGGTAGTAAAGATTATGTCAGAAAAGTATGGCGTAGAAGATGAATATGCAAAGGAAGCACTAACGACAGCCGTAGAGGTTATGCGTGTCCCTGGTGAAACCAGAGAACGTCTAGCAGCAGCCCGGCTTGTCCTGGACTTCACTAAGCAGAAGCCGGTAGCAAAGTCAGAAGTGGCTGTAGCAAAAGCAGAGGACTTCCTCGCAAGCTTACTGACCGAAGACGATAATGGACCCGAAACTCAAAGCGGTTCGTAAACGCCTTTACACTGACTTTCCTTTTTATGCCAAAGCGGCACTCTCAATCCGAACCAAAGAAGGCGAGATTGCTCCCCTAAAGCTAAATCCCGCCCAACAGATCCTGGACGATGCCGTCCAAAAACAACTCCAAACAGAAGGTAAAATAAGGATCATTATCCTTAAAGCGAGGCAGCAAGGTCTAAGCACCTACACTGGCGGCTACCTTTATTATGCCGTGTCACAAGAAAAGGCGCGTAAGGCCATGGTTATTACTCACCATGCCGATAGCACCAGGGCGTTGTTTGACCTAACGAAACGCTTTCACGAACATTGCCCTGAGATCCTTAAACCTCATACGAAGTACAGCTCAAGAAGGGAATTATCTTTTGATGCACTTGATAGCAGCTATGTCGTTGCCACAGCCGGTGGTGATTCCGTTGGACGCGGTGAGACCCTCACCCACGCACACTGTAGTGAACAGGCCTTCTGGCCGAAATCAACGGCTCAAGACATTTGGAACGGACTGCTGCAAGCAATACCGAATGCTCCTAAAACTGCTGTATTTGTCGAGAGTACGGCAAACGGTGTAACCGGTATCTATCATTCCTTATGGGAAGGTGCAGTAAATGGAACCAACGGTTTCGTGCCTGTGTTTATTCCTTGGTATGTGGACCCCACATACGTAGAGGATGTCCCTGAGACCTTCGAGCGTACTCCTGATGAAGAAGACCTGGCCGAAGAATACAACCTTAGCGATGAACAGCTTATGTTTAGACGCCGTAAGATTGCACAAAACGGCATAGATCTATTTCGACAGGAGTACCCTGCCTACCCTGAAGAGGCTTTCCTAACGACCGGTCGCCCGGTGTTTAATCCAGAGCAACTTCAGAAATGCCTTACCGAAGCAAAAGATGTGAAAGAACGCATGGCCCTCGAGGGTGATGAGTTCATCAACAATGCTCGAGGTGAGCTTACAACCTATCTTAAACATGATCCAGGAGGTCAGTATGTTATCGGTGCTGATGTGGCAATGGGTGTGCGTAACGGAGACTACTCAGTCGCCCAGGTCCTCGATAGCAAGAAAAGGCAAGTCGCCACATGGCGAGGACACGTCCACCCGGACTACTTCGCTGAGGTCTTATTTGCCTTGGGTGAATACTACAACACCGCCCACATCATCGTAGAGAACAACAGCCATGGCATCCTAACGTGTACCAGGCTGGGTAAAGATATGGCCTACCCATCGTTCTATCAGGAAATCCAGGTAGACAAGATTACAGACCGTGAAACTGTCAAGTTAGGTTTCACAACAACAAGCAAAACAAAGCCCCTGGTCATTGACCAACTTCGTGCCGCGATGCGTGAGGGCGAGTTAACTCTAAATGACAAAACGACTATCCGTGAAATGATGACTTATATCGTTACGGAGAGCGGAGCCATGGAAGCTGAGCCTTCATGCTTCGATGACTGTGTCATGTCCTTAGCCCTGGCAAACCACGTTCACGAAGGTGCCTGGGAACCTGTCGAGACCCCCGAAGAACTATATGTAGAAATGGTATAATCAATGGCAAAGATCGAAGATTATGAAAAGCTCGAAGAGAGCGATATCGTAACGATAGTTGACACTAACATCCGTCAATCTATTGGCTACTACGATAGCGATCTCAGCCGTGAGCGTAAGCGTGTAATGGACTATTACAACGGTACGCTTCCAAAACCAGCCCATGACGGTAATAGCAAATACGTAAGCCAGGACTGTTTCAACCAGGTTGAATCAATGAAGGCTGCGCTACTTGAAACCTTCAGTGCAGGTAACCGCATCTGTAAGTTTGCACCACAAGGACCTGAAGATACAACAATGGCGGCTGTATGCTCCGCGTACACTGATTATGTAGTCTTCCGGCAAAATGATTTCTTTGGTGTTCTTCGGTCAGTGATTCACGATGGGTTGGTTGCACGTGTAGGTACAGCCAAAGTGTTCTGGCAAGAATCCACACAAACCGACATGGAGACATTTGAGAACATCACACAAGATGAACTCGATATGCTCCTGGCCCAGGATGAGAACATCGAGCTAGAAGACAGTGAGACAGATGATTTCGGGATGCTCAGCGGAACAATCGCTGTAACCCGGGACACCAGTCAAGTTGTTATTGAAGCTATACCACCTGAGGAGCTATTAGTCGAAAGCCAGGCAGTTAGCCTGGACATCGATAGTATTAACTTTGTTGCCCACCGCACACGTAAGACGCTCACTGAGCTTCGGGAAATGGGCTATGATGAAGAAAAGCTCCAGGAGATAGGTGACGGTCATGAGGATGTGGAACTCGAGACTGACCCAGAGATCCTTGCACGTCACGATGATATTGGCGCAGACCGTGGTCACTCTAACCATGGCTACCAGGATCAAATCCGTAACATCATGGTCTATGAGGCCTATATTAAACTAGATGTCGAAGGCACCGGTATTGCTAAAATGCACCGGGTTGTTAAAGCAGGTAACGCACTCCTGGACATCGAGCCGGTTAATCGCTTGCCGTTTGTGACCTTTGCGCCGCTGCCGGTCCCACATAGCTTCTATGGATCTAACTTTGCTGAGAAGCTTATAGCCACCCAGAACGCCAGGACAGTCCTGACCAGGTCGATCCTCGATCACTCTATGATTACCAATAACCCGCGTTACATGGTTGTTAAAGGTGGCTTGAGTAACCCCCGGGAACTGATTTCGTCACGCTTAGGTGGCCTTGTAAACGTAACAAGACCTGATGCTGTCACACCAATGCAGCAAGCGTCACTCAATCCGTTTGTCTTCCAAACCATCGACATGCTTGATCGAAACGCAGAAGACAACACAGGCACTAGCCGTCTTTCACAAGGCCTCTCAAAAGATGCAGTGAGCAAGCAAAACTCAGCTGCAATGGTCGAACAACTCGCCACTATGTCTCAGCAGCGGCAAAAGATTATCGCACGTAATCTGGCCTCTCAGTTCGTTAAGCCTCTTTTCCACATGGTTTATCAGATCTGTCTTGAAAATGAATCTCAAGAGAAGATCGTAGAATTGTCTGGGCAGTATGTAAGTGTCGATCCTTCACGTTGGGAAGATAAGCGTGATGTCATGGTCGAGCTTAGGCTTGGTTATGGTGAACAAGAGAAAGAAGCTCAGAAGCTTCTAGCCTTGCACCAAATGTTTAGCCAGGACCCGACTATCCAACCTTTATATTCACCACAGAACCGATACCAAATGCTCAAGCAAATCCTCGAGCAACAGGGTATCTTGAATGTTGAGGACTACCTAACACCACCTGATCAACTACCACCACCTGAACCAGATCAAGCCCAGCAGATGCAAATGCAGATGGCCCAGAAGCAACTCGAGCTTCAAGAGCGTCAACAAGCCCTGGCAGAACAGAAGGCTCAGATGGATGCACAAATGGATCAGATGAAGATGCAAATGGAGCAAATGAAAGCCCAGGCATCACACGCCCTTCAAGCAGATAACATGGATCTTAAGGAAGCTCAGCTTGCTCATAAGAGACGTATCGATGAAGGCGAACTGGCAATCCTCAAGAGAACTGAGGACGTCAGGGGCATCGTTAGCCCGACAGGATAAAACGCTAATTAAGGAGAGCAAACTATCATGTTCGATGAAAAAGAAGAACAGCTCATCAATATGGGCAATTCGGCTGAAGCACTTCTCAACACTGAAGTCTTTACCCAAACAGTTAATACCATGGTGGATGGTTCGTTCCAGGCCTTCTGTAATTCAAAACCTGAAGAAACAGCGGTCCGGGAACGCACCTACAACCACTATCGAGCGTTGGTCGATATCGTCAGTACGCTACAGCAACGTGTAGCCATTAAAGACGAAATCGTAGCGAAAGCTGCCAACGACAGTGACAACAACGAAGAGGATGCTTAGCACCATGTCAGACGTGCAACAAAACACCCCCTTAGATATCGAAGATGCCATTCTGGCAAAGTGGGAGGACGCTGAGACCCAGCTATCCGAAGACACGACAGAGGCAACACCTCAGGATGATCAAGAAGAGACTACAGACATCCAAGAGGTTGATGAGGATACAGACGAAGACCTAGAAGACGAAAGTCAAGAAACCGACCTTGATGAAGATGAGGAAACCGAAACCGATGATGATGAAACAGATGCTGAAGATGAAGAAGAGGATGACGCAGATCGTCCAACGCTTGATGATGAAGCTGAAGTTGAAGTTCTGGTGGATGGAGACGCTCGTAAAGTATCGGTTTCAGAGCTTAAGCGTCTCTATGGACAGGAAGCTGCCCTCACGCGCAAGTCTCAAGAAACAGCTAAGCAACGTAAAGAAGCTGACGCTGCAATGGAAAAAAGTCACGTTGTGTTCCAAAAGATGCTTGAAAAAGCTCAGGAACGCTACAAGCCGTATAGTGAAGTCGATATGCTTGTTGCTAGTAGAAGCATGGCAACAGAAGACTTTACACAACTTCGTAAAGAGGCTCAGGCGGCGTATGACGACCTAAAGTTTCTTAATGAAGAGGCAGACGCCTTCTACGGATCAATCAAAGAGCAACAGCAAGCCCTACAACAGGACGCTGCAAAACAATGTGTTAAGTCACTCCAGGAAAACATTCCCGAGTGGTCTAACCAGCTTTATAACGACATCCGTGGTTACGCTATTAGTCAAGGTTTACCTGAAGACCAGGTTAACAATTATGTCGATCCGACAGTCATCACTCTGATTAACAAAGCCAGACTGTATGACCAAGGTAAGCAGGTAGCAACAACCAAGAAAAAGGCCGCGACCACTAAAAAGGTCCTTCAGAGCAAACGCTCCCCAGACCCTCAGGCATCCAAGAAAGCCCAAGCTGAAAAGGCCCGGCAGAGGATGGTTAAAAGTGGTGGTCGAGACTTAGATGATATTGCAGACGCCATCCTCCAGCGTTGGGAAGCATAATAATATACCCACAACGCCAAATCGAAGAGGATTAACTCACAATGGCTATTTATCAAACCTATCAACAAATCGGTATCGCTGAGGACATTTCCAGTTTAATTTCGGACGTGACACCCTCAGACACACCTTTTTATAGCATGATCAAATCTGAGAAGGTACACAATCGTGTGTATCAGTATCAGACAGACTCACTTGCCGCCGCCGCAGCCAATGCACAAGTCGAGGGATTTACCGCTACATCAGGCACAGCAATCCCAACAACCATGATCAGTGGTAACACTCAGATCCTGGCAAAGACCTTTGCTGTAAGTGCCACGGCAGATGCTATTAAGGCATACGGTAGGGCTAAAGAGACAGCATATCAGCTATCAAAAGCCCTAAAAGAAATCAAGAAAGACGTAGAGTTCGCCTTTGTTGGTTCATCAAATGCCGGTACAGCCGGTAACGCAACGACTGCACGTGAGATGGATTCAGCTGACCAGCT
>Ga0180120_10000702_pt1 | contig 17156 bp, 31 predicted proteins | sample CPBDNA_3_FD_129677 | JGI IMG/M metagenome (GOLD analysis project Ga0180120, IMG submission 129677) | Freshwater to marine salinity gradient microbial communities from Chesapeake Bay, USA - CPBay_Spr_31_0.2_DNA (version 2) (version 2) | ecosystem: Environmental > Aquatic > Marine > Coastal ... | reverse complement strand
TTCTGCGAAAGATGATCCCTCAGCTGCTGCTTGTAAACCTGCAGCCTCTAAAGTATCAGTTGACCACTCATGTAGAGTAGCTGATGCTTTACCCTTGCCGATTGATGACACGAATGGTGTCATATCACGAGAAATTGTTGATATCCAGTTCGCTAGGTCTTCTCGTTGACCGCCCTGCGTACTAGTTGTAAAGTTTGTAGCCATTATATTTCCTATGGTTAGTAAGGTCTAACTCTCATCAAAAATGTTATCAATTACATTATTAAAAAGGATTGACTGGTCTTTCTCAGAAGCCCTTCCTTTACTAACATTCTTTCTGGCAGCGTCCACCTTATTGGATTTTTTATTTTTAGCAGCCACAGGTTTTTTAGTAGGCACTCGTTTAACTGGAGTCTTCTTGCGTTTAGCTGTTCCTTTATCAGAGTTTTCAGAAAGTCTCCTAAAGCTATCAATAGCTTTAATCATCATAGGGTCAACTATTGTGTCAACCATGTTTTCATCTAATCCAATGCTTAATGCAAATTTTCGATTTGACATAGCAACTTCTTCAGACCAATCTGGTATCAACTCAGGAACGACTTCATTAAAGTATTCCACTTGTGCAGCAAATTGTTCTTCTTGTTGTTGTCCTAATTGTTGTGACATGCCTTGTAATAGATTGTCACGACTTAACTTTCTTGATGAATACTCTTCTTTTGCCTTCGTAAGTTTATTGTTTAACTTACTAGCTTCAAAATCGTCTTCATCAAATGCTTTGTCAACTTGCGCTTGAAGATGTTTTAAAACGCTTTGGTCTTTAGCATCTTCTCGTTGCAGTAACTCTGCATTTACTCTTGCATAAATCTCAGCCTGTTCTCTAGTTTCATCGAGAATCTTTGCCTGCTCTGCTAGTTCATCCCCTTTTTTTGACTGGCTCTGCTTTGTTTGATAATTTGCGACAAGCTCTTCCATAGATACTTCAGATTTTTCTCCGTCAATTTTAACGGGAACCTTAAAGTCCATGTCAATCTCATCTAAGTCATCCGATTCAGGTTGTTGGGTAGCGTCTTCTGCAGACTCATCCTCCTCCTCCTCTTCTTCCTCTATGTTATCATCCTCTGCTTCATCAACTTCATCAGCGTCCTCGTCCGTGTGTGGATCATCACTTTCGAGTTCTTCTGTCGCTTCGTTGCTTTCTTGGGTAGCCACTTCAGGCTCTAAACCTAAAACCTCATCCGCCAATGCATCGAAATCGAAATCAGTAACGTTCGACTCATCCGTTTGGGTAGCTTCGTTATTTGTTTCTGACATATTGTCTCCTATAAATAAGAGAGTTTATTACAACTCTCTGTCATCAAACATTCATCAAAGGTTTGTAATAAAACCTCTTATCATTTCTTGCTTGTCTTTGTTACATTAGCTGCAAGTAAGCTTTCTATATACTCCTTAGTTTTCATTAAATTATTAAAATCAAACGAGTTGCCATTCATGCTACGCCCTCCAGAGAGTACAGCAATTGTTGCTTCAATTTGAATATTAATTTTATCTAACGATTTTTTTAGGTTGTCTTCATTCATCATTCATCACCTTTTGTTTGTTGAACTTTATTGTCTTTTGCCATAATTGCATTTTCTATATTGCTCATTACAGCGCCCTGACTTATTGCTAACTTATAAATAAACTCTCTGCGTTCTGTTTCAAAATGTTTTGTTTCTAACCATTCACGAAACAGTGCATTAAGTATATCTTCAGTTACCATAGTCATAGTATCTTTTATTTCTGTACACTGATAGCCTTTGTTAAGAACTCTTTGTGCATCATCATATGGCGATACTTTTTTTGGTTTGCCATTGTCTCCAGTTTTATAAGCTGGTTGTCTTTTATAATTGCTCATCTGTCATCTCACATGTTTAGATATTGATCTATAGATATACTTTTAAAACCAATTCTCTGGAGTATACCTAAAGTTTTTAAAGCTGCTTCAGAACTTACAAGAATATCCATGTCTTCACTTTCGGAAGCTAGTTCTTTAATTCTATCAATAGCTTCCGCTATCAACATTGTTTTGTTGGGCATATTGTTGCTCCTGCATCATCTGTTGTTCTTGCATCATTCTCTCTTGTTCAGCTTCTATCTGCTCTGATTCTTCAGTGTCTTGATATAAAGACAAGAAATCAGTTGGCGGTTGTGAAGGAACTTGTGCACCATCTTTTTGAGCTTTAACACTAAGCTCAGCCCACTCTCTATTAGAATCATCAGCTGCTTGTAATAATTGACGTTTGTTATCAATCTTTTTGTTATCAGCCTCTGCTTTAATTAAACTTACGTTAGCTTGTTTAGTTGCTAAGTCAAGGTCAATAGAAGCTTGTTGAGCATCGTCTTCTCTTTGTCTTTTGTCTTTTTTCTTTTGTTGAGCTTGTTGCTGTGCTTGTTGAAACTCTTGAGTAGATGGATCGTTTAAGAATCTAGTTGGGTCCATGCCCATATTTTTAAGAATGTCTACAGCTAAGTTATAAGAAGACATCGGATTAATAAATGCTTCTGAAGCTTCACTTTGTGCCATCTGTGGCAATAACTGTGTAAGCTGCATTAACTTCTCAGCCAAAGAAGAGTTTGAATTTTCTCCGATGTTTGCCTGAATATCTAAGTCCATATTGCCGGGCATCATTTGTAACTCTTGCGGAGTTAGTGATGCATACCCTTTGTCTGTCTTATACATTGTAGGATTCTTAAGATTACTTTTCATTTCTCTAAGCACTCCACGGCACAAGTCTTTGATACCTGTTTCTACAAATCTACGTGCAATATGTTCTACTCTTATTTGTGCAGCGTTTTGTGCGCCTGCCATTTTTTGCTCAGAGTTACCAGATACATACAACGTATCATTTAAGCCCATAGCCGTTTTACTTAAACCTGTAGACTGCTCTTTTTGAAGCCCCAGGAATTCTAACATTCCAGTTGTACCAGCACTCATTGGCTCTGGCTGGAGTTGTTGTACTGCTGCTGCAGGATTTCCATTGGTAGGAATAATCTGCTTTGGTACAGGGTTTTGTAATGCTGAAAAATCTACAACGTTAGGGTCTGCTAATGTTCTGCCGTAGTTACCAAAATACACATTCTCTACAAATCCTCTTAGGATTGCTGTAGTTGCTTGTGTTTGTGGGCGAGCCATATCAAGAAGTGACAACCCATAAAACTCATGAGGTATTTCAATAGGATTAAGTACTGCTACTGGAACATATGCCACATCATCTTCTTCTAAGATTGTGTTTCCTGCTTTAATAACGTGTTTAAGCTCAGCAATGCCATCACCATCTCTGTCAGAACGAATCCAACATTCAACAACAGTAATGCTTATATTAGCTTCATCTTCATCGTCATCATTGTTAGTTACCCAGTTCTGTATGCCACCTGCATCTTTTCTTGCAAATGCTTCATATGAAAAACCAGATGACCTAACAGTAGACTCTTCTCCAATTTCATCAAAGTCGATGTCTTGGTCAGACCATGTTCGTCTAACGTCAGAGCGTGTCATTTCTGTAACGATTCCAACAAATGTTGCATCAATTACTGAAGACGCTGCACGATCAATTAAAAATGATTCAGGCGGTATAGTTCTTAACTTAACGCCAGACTTATCAATCTTTCTACGAAGTCTTACATCTACAAAAGAAAAATAACTAGTTCCGTCTGGATTAACTGTTGGCTCTTCAGCAACTAACAAGTCACCAATAACCTCAACGTTTGAGTCAGAAAGAATTTGGTCTAATACACCTTCTTCAATTGTTTCGTATTCTTCAACAACATAATCGTAATGTTCTTCCCAGCCCCATGTAAGGGCACTATTACCAAACACAACTGCTGACTTTATCCACGTGGAAAGTTTGGACCATCCATCAGGATTTGAGTTGAATAGACAATAGTTGACAACATCCGATGCAATTTGTGAGGCTTTAACTGAAGCCATATCATTGCTATACGGTGTAAATAAAGCCAACTTGTTGTTGTCTAATAATAATTTTGTTAATAGTGCTGTATATCCCTCGGCAATCTCTGCTGAGTCGGAGGATACAATTTTAGAAACACCTTGCGGTTTTAAATCGCCTTGTGCCTCTAAACTCATTTCGTATACTGCATTTTCTCTACGTTTGCTTACGTCTGATGAATTGGTATTGCCACCAGTAGCATTCCGCATGTGACGATCAATTGATTCAATCAACGCATCGTCATCAATCTTTTCGATTTCTGATTTCATTCTCGCTCTCTCTGTTATCTGCTGTTTAAAAATGTTGCCATAGAATCAGCAAATGTTTTATTAAGGTTTCTTGTATTGTTGCTAAACCCTTCATCGTAACGTTGTGGTCTCATTAATGGACCACCTGCCCTTGCAAATGTTTCACTTGGACTTAAATAATAATCTTTTTTTTCAGGATTTCTTCTCACCGCTGTAGTTTTGTAATCATTGTCAGTCATTGCTGTAGAAAGATATTCTCCAAAACCTTCTCTCGGATTGACAACACCGCCATGATGTGACCTATTTCGTAAAAGTGTTCTCAACCCTGTGTTATTTGGATCATTTAAATTAAGATGTTTTGTTCTTGGGTCGTTCATCCACATGTCTTGCAATTTTTCTTGCGTAACTTCCTCTCCAGAAAATTCTAAATATTTTTTGAAGCTGTCCATTATTTTGCTTGCAGTGCTTTGATTCTGTCCAACTATAGCATCGTCCCAATAGTGAGTTAATTCATGAGTGCCAATAGATGCAAAGGGCTGCAATCTTTCAGAATCAAGCTCTCCTACTGGTCGCATTTGTTTTACTGCAGAATCGCTCAATGCTAAAGTTGGTCTATCTAATTTGTCATCAAAAATTTTTGAACTACCTGAATCATATGGGTCTCTATATATGCCAGCATTCCCAGATGCAGACTTTGGGTCAAAACCAAAAGTAGAAAAATAATCATCACCTTCAGTTAATTGTTTTGGGTTATTGCTTTGATAATAACTACGTTTGTCTTCAGCAATTAAATTAACATCGTCAGGCAAGTATCTGTTTCTATTAACTGGAATTGTTTCATATGTATTCCATATAGTATCAACAGCATCAATTGTTGGCTCCCAATATTTTTCTGAGCCATCCCAAAAATGTCCTGTTTGTCCTAAACCTAAAGCCGAATAACCTCTATTATCCATAGCGTCTCCTTACAACCACTTAGTATCTGGCTGCTCATATAATGTGTTCATCTCTCCCCAACTAAACGACTTGTTAGTTAAAGCATGACCATGTGTTCTGTAAGCTTCACAAGCAATAGCAAGTGACATAACCATATCATCGTAATGTCCAGTAGAAGCTTCTGCTTTACCAGACTCAGTAATAATAAAGTTTCTTAATTCTTCAAGCAAAATACTTGAAGGTATTGTTATGTCTTCATCATCAATCATCCGTCTAAGATTAGATATGATTGGTGGTCTTGTAGACATAGTAGTCTTAAAACCTAAATGATTGACATTATCACCAGCTGTGTTAGCTGTTTTCTTTTGTTGATATATGTTTGGATAGTTCATACCAAACAATTGTTGTACTGTTGCTAAACCAATAGAGTTACTCTCAGGACACACTAAAGCATTGTTATACCATCTGCCAAGATAAAATATCATTTTGCCGTAGCTTACTGGATCAATTCTATTGCTTCTATATATTGCACACACTTCTCTGTCTTGATTTAAAACAGTAGCTACTGAGTAGTCACCTTTAACACCAAGAGCTACGTCAGCACCAATGATATACTTATCATCTTTCTTTGGTGCATTCCAAACCTGTAAAGAACCTTCTTGTGATTCATCAAACGAACTAAACGGCTCGTTGTATTCTCTAATAGATTCTGGAGACATAGGTAAGTATTTGTCTAATGTCTCTTTACTAAATACAGAAGAACCAGATTGTATAAAAGATTCTTCAGCAGTAAACGGATATTCCTGTTTAAATGTTGAAGTAGACGTTTCAGATATTTTGATACGCCTCCAATACACTTGACCATTAGTCAAACTGTACTGTTCTTTTAGTTTCTTTTCTTCTAGTGTAAACTCTAAACCATCAGGTGCGTCTAATGTATACTCGTCTTGCAAGTACCATGGAACAAATAAGGGTTTAAATATACCTTCACCTTTTTCTGCTTTGTTCCATAACTCATAGTAAATACCCTGCGCACCGTGTGATGTACTATTGATAATAATAATACTTCCCGGTAGCAGTGCGATAGACTGAAACATACCGGCAAGTATTCTCTCACCGTTTAACCAAAACGCAGCCTCATCAGCCAGCAAACAAGTGTTTGTTGTTCCACGTCCCGGGTTGTCTGCACCTGCAGTCCACACCCTGTACTTACTTCCATTTTCTTGGAAGCTCATCTCACGGACGTTTGATTTGTCTAGCGCTGGTTGTATGTCTTTAGGCAGCTCAGCCCAAAACGTTTGCGACATGCTAAAAATACTTTCAGTTGTCGGCTTGTCTAACGATATGATTACAGCTTTTGTATTCCCATAAAACAATGCTCTGTGGAATATATACGCAGAGCTAATTGTAGAAAATCCTGCTTGACGATACTTAGATATTATTAATCTAACATACCCAGTATCTTTCATTTGCTGGTCAAGAGCCTCAACAACTAACTTTTGAGCACTATTAATCTGAAGCGGTATTAATCCTAGCGAGGCATCTTTCGGATATATTTGTAAGCAATCTTCAAAGAATGCTTCGGGATTATTTTTCCAATGCTCCCACCTCTTCCTCTTTTCAAGTTCAGCTAACAGCTTAGAGGCTTCTTTAGTTTTTGACATAATTTATCCAAAGTATAAAGGCTGCAATCCATGTGCGTTATAACGATACCCACTATTATAAGAACGATACGGGTCTTCTTTAAACATATCATTTGAATGACCAGTATGTTCTGGCACATTAGGCGCAACTACATTTCCGGGAACCATAGCTAACGGTGGTCTTTTACCGGTTTTTTTTCCAGCCATCGCAGTCATGCTGCCAACATAATCCATAATAGGTACTGGCACAGTACTTGTATCTTTAAGTACAGGTCGCTGCTGTATAAGCTTTCCATTTTTATCGTACATTGGTCGTCTGTTTCCAAAATCAACTCCAGCTAATCTTGGATTACCCATAGGTCCTTGTCGACTATAATATCTTTCGCCTATATGTACATTGTTCGGATTGTGTTGTTTTTCTGCTACTAATCTTCCACGGTCATCCATAGTAAAATAACCGCCTCTTGGATTTTGAAAGGGTGTTTCTCTCATAATATCTCCTAATGTTTCGACTCGTCTAACGCTTCGTCAGTTAGCTCAAGTATACGTGCTAACAACTCGTCTTCAGAAAGTTCTTCAACTTTTTCTTCAGCAGCCGTCTTAGCATCTTGTGTTGGTTCAATGTATTTGTTAGCTTCAGTAATAGCTTTAATAGCCATAGCGTCACCTGCAGCAGTTGACTGTGCAAACTGTCGTTGTGCTATCATTGCTAACATCTCACCCGGAGATAAACCAGCAACTTCTTCGAAAGCTTCTTTTGTTAATCTAATTTTATTTTTTGCTCCAAGTGGGCGACCATTAGGATTGCCAGACTCCCCCGGCTTCCAAGCAAACTTTTTTAAATGACCTGCTGGGTCTTCTTTTTTTGGCATCTTATCTCCTTCCAGATTTAGTAGAGTCTTTCCATTTTTGCCAGTCAGACCTCATGTCATCAGACGGACTAAAAGAATCATATCCTTCATTAACCATCCTGTCAAAGCCCGGTGTTAAGTGTGAAGGCAATGGTCGATTAGGAAACTTGTATGCTGTATGTGGATGACCTTCAGAAACAAAACCTTGATAATCTCTTGCTTCTTGTGCTGCAGGAGTCAGGCTTGCATTAGCAGGAATAATATAACCACCGGGGTGATGTCGGTATCCGTTCCTAGACATTGGACCACCAGTCATTTTTGGCGGAGAACGATCAAATAAATCACCGACTCTTGCCAAGCCTTCATCTAAATAATCTTCAGTAGTGTTGTACATATCTCTAAGTTTTCTACCGCCCTCTATAACTCCAACTGCAGTATCCGCAAGCATCTCTCCCGGTCTTGCAATAAGTGTGTCAAAGTAACTAGGGGGTATGTCTGTATATCCAGCCATTTGTATTTCTCCAAAATAAATTATTTCGCATCTTTAAGTATTACATTAAGTTAACGAAAGTAAAAATAAAAAGCATCTTTAAGTAATCATATAAACAGTAACGAACCTTTCGATTCCGTTGCTTTCCCTTTATGTATCTAGGGCATTCAACGGAATACGCTAGTGGGCATTTAGATTCACAAAAATCTGTATGTGTTTATATGATTACTTAAAGATACTATGATGTGTCTATGATGTGTCCATGAGGTAGCAAGCCTCTCAGCCAAGAAGTATCAATCGAGTGATGCAAAACTTGACTTTACATTAGCAGGGACATCTATAGTAGTAGTCAACCAACCGTGCTTGTCATCACGGATAATGCCCTGCAACCAACTCAACGGCTATTGGTGATTACCATGTTGAGCCAGAAAAAAAAACGTTTTTGTTTTCCCTATAGGGGGCTAATCAAAATTTTCAGGGTTTTTACCCCCTTTAAAACTATGATCTCTCTGTCGTATATGAGTTATTATTATATACGGGTAGCCTCCAAGTATTCGGCTACCCCCCTTGAAAACGCAAGCGTTTTCTGCAGAGCAACAGCAAGCACCACAAGGGTGCTCCGTACAGCAAAGGCAAGATAATCGCAAGGATTATCTGTAAAGATAACAGCAAGAGCAACAGCAGTTCAACATTGCGTGTTCTTTGGGTGTTCTCATAGTTATACATCGAGTTGCTATGGCACTAGGGTTTCACCTCATGTTATCGTAAAGGATAACGTAAACGTTATCCGTCAAGAATAATATATTAATACATAGGAGCAACATATGAAAATAATAGAACAAAACGGCTGGTACGATGTTACACATAACGGTGTAACTAAGAAATACAACTATCAATGGGCTTTCGAGCAATCATTATCTGAGCTAGTTAATGAGTTGATTGATACAATAGATAGTCTAGATGACATGATGAAAGATGAATCTATTGGCAGAATGCATAACGCATATGAATATGCTTGGGAACGTTATGGTGATACCATGACAGCACTAAAACATATTCATGGGGTTGTAGTTGAAGATAAACTTAACTATGACTATGAGTATAAAGATGGCGGATACATTCGTCATTACCATAAAGATTAGAGTAAAAGTCAAGGCTATTCATACGAGTAGCCTTTATCGTTTACTTTGCTACTGATTAAACCTCAGTAGGTCTCAAATCTCTCAACAAGAGAAGATATAGTAGCAAGGTGAACGTCCAACAGAAAATCGCAAGCGATTTTCGTAATGTAAATCTTATAATGCTAATAAGGAGTAATCTATGGCAAGAACTAACAAGTCACTTGTGTCAGACTTTATAAAAGACGCTCTATTTAATGGTGGTGAATTAACAGAAGTTACTGATGCACCATTAAAGAAGAAGATGCAAAAGGTTCTCAGTGCTTCACCTAACTGGAAATCTGCTACTGTCAGCAAAGATAATCAAAAGTCTATTGCTGATAATATTTGCTTACCTGTAAATATAGGTGATGTTGTTGCATTCAATGATACTGCAATCAATGTTCGTAAACATACGAATACTAATGGTTGCACGCTTGTTGCTAATGTTAAACGTGGCAAGCTAATCTCAGTCACGCACGCCAAAGATAACAAGCAAGTCTTGTTTTGTCTTTAATTTAATTGTTTCTTTCAGCTATGGTCATAACGTGAGTGCTATAGCTGTCATATAACTAGCTCACTAAGGAGTAATGTATGAACATTGCAATCGTAAGTGGTAACTTAGGTGGAAGTGCTAAAACTTCCGTATTTTCTAATGGCAATACTAAATATGCGTTTAGTCTTGCAACATCTGGTGGATATACTGACGCTAAAGGCGAATGGGTAGACCAGACTGAGTGGCATACTGTAGAGACAATTGTTTCTGCTAAAGCTACTGAGAAATTGCACAACTACTATAAAAATGGTTTAGTCAAAGGTGCAAAAGTATCCGTTAAAGGTATGAATCGTACTTCCAAATGGAAAGACGAGCAAGGCGTTGATGTGTATAAACGCTTCATATCTGTTGAGTATAGTGATGGTGGTAAGATTGAAATCAATTCTGCCAACGCTATGCAAGAACAAACAGTAGAAAATGCTGTCGAAGATGTACCGTTTTAAATAGCTGTTAAGTAGCATTCACCTGAGTGCTACTTATAGAGTTATTTACAAAGTCTATAGGCTACGACAATAAACCAGCCTTAATATCTAATCCGTTGTGTCTTAGACGACCCGAAAGCCTCTTTATAAAAAGCAAGTAGGCATCCGAAATTCCGTGATTGGAACTCCTAGCTATGAGTCTAAACTAGCTCTTTTTTTCAATAAAAAACAATAAAAATATTAATGCGAACTCTTAGCTAATAAGGGTATTTGCACAATATTTTTCATAGGAAGACGTTAGATTGACACAATCCTATAGTGTCATGGCTTGTCTTCTCTCCTAGGTGCTGAGTATCACCATAAAGTGCTCCCAAATTTCAAAGAAAGGTAATACCGGGACGCTGGTATTGTGGGTTCGAATCCCACCGCATTAACCAAACTTCTGACTAACTAGCTGTATACGGAACCGAGTCCTGTCAGAAATAGTAAAGCTATTAACACTAGTGGGCTTTACGATTCATCATCAATATGCGGTGATGTCTAAAACAACAGGTGCTGAGCAACCACCTAAAACTGCTCACCTAATTTGTAGAAGCGAGGGCTCTACATCTTACAAGTGCTGAGTATCACTAGGTGGAAGTCCTAAAAAGTGCTCATTTCATAATAATAAATAGGAGTTAATATGATAGACCTACGTAAAATAAAAAGAACCGACTTTCATTTGTCTTGGCAACATCCAGACACAATTGCAAAGTTTAATAAAGTGATTGACAAAAAGTTTGACATTGGCTCAGCTGAAATGTTATACAAGCTACATCTAATATCATACAAACGTCAATTCTGGGAATTCTGTACTAAAAATCACTATCAAGTTGTTGTTGACTCAATACAACGTGATGCGATCAATCGTGATATTTGGCTATCCAATATGCCAGAACGTAATACAGAAGAACATTTAACCTATGGCGATGCGACAATGCGCCATTCTAACTAGGAGTAAATATGATAGAAAATATACTGTTAGGTATCATGCTATTTTTATGTGCATTAATAGGTACAGCTTGTGCCTTAGCTCCATTCTTTGCACATCTTAATAATAAAATAAACAAAAAATATAACTTGGAGGATAAGTAATGGGCTTAGATATGTATGCTTGGAAAACAAAAACTGAAGACATAACTGTTGATGACAGTGAGCATGTAGAATTAGCTTACTGGCGTAAACACAACAGATTACATGGTTGGATGGGTGACTTGTGGGAAAAGAAAGGCTTTCCACTGCAACGTGGTAATGATATGCAGTTCAATTGTATACCAATGGAGCTAACTAAACGTGACCTCCTAGACTTGCGAAAAGCAATCAAAAACAAAGAAATGCCAAACACATCTGGCTTCTTCTTTGGACATGATAGCTATGACGCTGCTGATTATCGTGAAGAAATTGATAAATATGATTTAAAATTTGTATCAGCAGGTATACGTGCAATCAAAGACGGCTATAAAGTTGTCTATGACTCGTGGTGGTAACAAACATCATCGACATAATAATGCTACTCTTATCGGGTAGCGTTATTATTTTATTTTACTACTTTATTAATAAGGAATTAAATAATGACTAATAAGGATATATACAAAGAATATGGGTACAACAAAAAAGATGTACCATTTAGTGAAGGCATGATGGTAGGCAAAGACCATGAAACTGTCGCCAATAGATTTACAGGTGTAAAAGTAAAACTAAACCCTGTAGAAGTAGCTGTCTATGATGTACTCATGGGCAGTTACAACTTACATCTTCAAGTGGGTAAAGATGATGTAATACAAGCACGTGAATTATACAATGACTTTGTGAAAGGTAAAAACTGGTTCATTGATAACAATCCACAAGCATACTTTGATTTAATTGACTAAGGAATATTATGACAACTAATGAAATAATCAAAAAAGCTATTGATAGTAGCGACATGAGAGAACTAAAAAGCATCGGTGACTTAATAAAACAACGCAAAGAAAACATATCAAAATCAATCATGCGTGACCTCAAAGTTGGCGACCGTGTACAGTTCGAAAACAGATACGGTGAAATACAAATAGGCACTGTGCGTAAGAAAAACATCAAACGATGTGTAATTGACACACCAGAAGGTGGTTGGAATGTACCAGCAAGTATGCTCCAATCAGTAGAATGGGACGAATAATAATAATAATGTTGTTGTTATCATCATGTAGCTCGTTAGATCAAAAGCTACGTGATGCACAACACCTAGAATGTGCACCATCTGATGCAATAGGTTGCATTGGATTTGTATCACATAACGACGGGGAATAAAATGCAAAATGTAGATGACTACAATCTAGCACTAACAAGTGCAAACATAAATAATCTAATGCAAAAAACACTAGATGATGTGGGATTTAACGTAAATAATAATATAGGTGAAACACTTGCAGACGCACTAAATCGTAACATGCGTGAGCTAGCACAAATAATAGATGATAAAGAAATAAAAGAAATAAAACAATATGAATTCTCTTGTGAAATAGAATTGTACCCAATGGTGCAATATATAAATGCAAATACTGCTGAAGAAGCAATAGAACTGATGGAAAAACAAATCAGTGATGAATCATTCTTACATGATTTAGATACAAGAGACTTCCATTGCACAAGTGCAAACATTGTAAAAGAAACTAAAGAATATAAAAACTGGCGTGAATCACATAAGGAGCAATCATGAAAATACATATAGAACCAAAAGACGAAATGACAACATACGAATTGTCAAACATATTCAGGTTGAACTACGAAAATGTAGAATGTACACATCAAACACTAAAATCAAAAGATGATGAAGATGTATCTGTCTTAACTGTTGAACCTAGATTCCACGATGATGATGGGAAATATGATGTACAAAGAAAAGTAGAAAAATTGTTAGATACGATACAACTAGCACATAAATTAGGAGTAATCAAATAATGGGCAGATATTACGATGGTGACATAGAAGGTAAGTTTTGGTTCGCTGTTCAATCAAGTGATGACGGTGAACACTTTGGTTCAGAAGAATGTGATAGCAATGTAATAGAATATAGACAAGACCGTGAAGTATTTGAAGACGTAGGCACAAAACAAATAAAACAATTGCACAAAAACCTAGCATTCAAACACAAAATACATAATGGTAACGGTAGAAAATGGGTTGACTATGACTACTATACACTTTGGCAAGAATGGGATGACTGGGCAACAGAATGGGCTAGACAACATCATGACACGCCAAAACAATTTCGATATATGGACTTTCAAAACTGGCTATTTAAGTTCAAACAAATTGGCAAGGAAAAACCAGATATCTCAGACAAACCAGCTTACAATGAAAACGAAGCTAAATGGATGCCAATATGGGAATGGATAGCAAGATTACACATGGGTTATAAAATGCAGAAATTCTTTGATGACAACCCAGATGCAGACGAACTTTACTACACAGCAGAATGTTAAATGCTGTTGTTCTTTCAGCTATTCATACTTACTATGATAGCCATAATAATATATCAAATAATAAGGTTTTAATATGTATACAAAATTAATAGAAATGCGTGTAGGTATTGTAATATGGGACATTGTAAAAAACTTTATAGACGACAAATGTCCAGAAATAGAAGAACTGTCACAAATAGAACAAGAACGTATTTATGGAAGTGTCGTTCAAGGTGTGTCAGAAATAATCCTAGATGATGTGCTTGAACGCACACACGATATAATTGATGAACTACAACGTGATTACAAATGGGGTGCTTATCAATTAGATGAAGAAGATAAAAAACTATCATATGAAGAAATGTCAAGAGGTTACTAATGGAAATAATTCAAAGAGAATATATATACCCAACTGGTATGCAGACTCATCCAAATGAAGAAGTGTACTATGACCATGCGTCAAAGCGACCATTCAAAGAAATCTACCCAAGTATGTACAAAGAAGGCTGGGCTTTCATTGGCACTTATGTAGAAGATGAAGGTATATATTTTGTAAATGATGAAGATGCTGCAGAATATATCCGCAAGAAATATCGTATTAAACTAGAAACAAGTTACGACAGAGGATATCACTACTATTCAGAATGGATGCGAGAAGCATGGATATAAATACACAATGTAATGATTGTGAAGAAGAACTTTACTATGATATAGAAGTAGATTCAGACCATGAAAACTGGTACTGTCCAACTTGTGACAATAATTATTTAGTGCCGATTGAAACACATCGGTACTTTCACCTCAAGGAAAAACAATGAGCACAGAAGAAACCGAATGGAAATTATTAGAAAAAAGATTAAATGATGAAAAACACACACCTGTTGCACAACCGTTAAGACGTGCAAATATTAACCTTGATGAATCATTACAAGATATGCTCATAGAATTATTCAATGGCGACAGACATGTTGTAACAATAAACACAACATTAATAGAAGGTATGTTAAAAACAGATAAACGTATAGAAATCAATATAACTATAACAGATGGTGATGAATCGTGATCGTATATCAAGTAACAAATAACTGGTGTCAAGACAAAGACATCACAGAAGATGACAAATTTTTATATTTTTCATCTTACTATTCAACTAAAGAAGAAGCTTTAGCAATCCCCACTAAAGGTACACATATATACAAAATAACAATCGATACTCTTGGCAGAGATGAGGTTGCGTCTTTGCTAAACATGGGACATGTGAGCTTCGAACATTCAAGACTTGCTGGTGGTTATCATGAGATACATGACATCAGCAAGATTTCAAAACATAGGGAGTTAATCAAATGAGAAACTGGTCAGCAGATGCAACAAAACTATTTAAAGGCAAAACAATCGCCAGAATAGGATACTTAAACAACATGGAACAAGAAGCAATGGGATGGAGTGCAACACCATTTATAGAATTCACAGACGGTCATTCAATTATAGCTAGTAGCGATGACGAAGGTAACTCTGGTGGTGCATTCTATACATCTATGGAAGAAATGTTGATTATTCCTCAAGGTGGACAATAATGTATCGTGACTGGCGTGATAATGCTTTGCAAATGGTAGAAGAAGGTCGTGTAACGTCTGACCATCTTCTACTATGTTGCTTAAAATATATGTCAAATGATGATGTCTTTGATATGCTAGATTGTAATGAACTAACAGAGAGGTTCAATGATGATGAAGAAGAAGACTAAATGGAAAAGTATGTTAACAGGTAAAGAAATCAAAAAATATATTGTGTGGGTTGACGGTGAACGTATGTCACCTAAAATGCTGACATATACAGATGCTAAAGCATTACTATTAAAATATCAACAAGATGGTTACTACGATGTAATCATAACAGGAGCAAGATAATGGCAAAAAATAAACAATTAAAACATTACCATGTAGAAATAAGTAAAGTATGTCATGTAACATTTGAAGATGTGTTTGCTTTTAGTAAAGCAGAAGCAGAAGAAGCAGCTGAAAGTAGTGCTTATGGTGGTGCAGGACAAGACTGTTTTGATGACTACCATTTTGAAATGAAAGCACACATGCAAACAAAAGACCCAGAAGAAGTAAAAGCAGAATGGATATCTTTCTTTGGTGATGAAGATGCAGATGATATGTTTGTAAGGGGTTAGTATGACTGATAAATTATTACTTGACGAATACCAACGTAAATACTACGATGTCGAAATACAATATCAATGCATTGTAACAGTAAACAAAAGAATATATGTTGATGAAATGGAACAATTTGTTGACGAATACTATGATAAAGAATACCTAAAAAAGAAAAATATAAAGCATAATCACATAGGGTTAGATGAATTCAATAAACATAATATGTTGTTTGCAGAAATGGTTGCACCAGACAGAGTAGAAGATGAAGAACTTCACCATGGATTAGAAATAACAGACACTTTTGTAGCTGGTTCAACGGAAGGTAGTGAACGTGAAGGCAAAGAAATATGGGAATGTGTAATATGTAATGAACACTTTACAGGCTTTGGTAATAATCCAGACCCTGTAAAAAATAGTGGTGATTGTTGTGATGCGTGTAACACCAATCATGTAATACCAGCACGCATGCAAGAGTTGTTTGCATAATGCTTTTCTTAAGCTTTGTAGTATTTTGTGCGTGGCTAACATTATTTAGTTACGAATTATATAAAGAGAAAAAAAGGGAAAACGACTGGAAAGGCAAATAGATCAAAAACACGAATGGTTCGTAAAACATTTGTGTTTTTTTTAAACCATTCTTTTCTAATAAGGGTATTTGCTTTCTTTAATAAGGGTATAGTATAAAGGTAAAAATTAACTATAGGAGGTGTATGAAACAAAATAGTATAAACAATGAAGCAGATATACTAGAATACAGAATCTCAAACAGAAACAACAATGCATCTGGTGCTGCTCAAATATTTCGTGATGCTCAATGTGTGTATAACGACTTTAGAACTGTAAGAATACTCAACACAGTATTCGTTTATCTCGTACAAAAGTTTAAACAAAACGAAGGAATCATCAAATTAACCAACACATCTAAAAATATTGGTGCATCTACTTTAAATATACTAAACGTCGGAGGATTCGATTCTAGCGACAATCTTTGTTTAATGGTAGGGGACTTCATCTTAGACCAATTAATTGATAATAGATACCTTATCCTTACTCGTGAGCCGTTTTTTCGTGTGGAAGAAGTGTACCAAGATAAAATCAAACAAAAAATCAACTATAATCCATATGTTTTAGAAATTGGAGAAAACTTTACAAAAATATCTATTGACCCACAAGACCGTATTGGAATTTCTAAGTACCCATATAAACCTTGGATAAAAGGACAAAGGAAAACAAACGGTATAACTGAA
>Ga0180120_10000694_pt1 | contig 17213 bp, 38 predicted proteins | sample CPBDNA_3_FD_129677 | JGI IMG/M metagenome (GOLD analysis project Ga0180120, IMG submission 129677) | Freshwater to marine salinity gradient microbial communities from Chesapeake Bay, USA - CPBay_Spr_31_0.2_DNA (version 2) (version 2) | ecosystem: Environmental > Aquatic > Marine > Coastal ... | reverse complement strand
CTTATTCTGGCGTTATAGAATCTATAAGGAGATTTTATGGAGTTTCATATTGAATATTGGGAGCAGTCTACCGCATTTGGCTCATCTTGGTTTTTGGATAGCACGTTTTTAGATTTGGGTGAAGCCCAAAAAGTGTTTGAAAAAAATGTGTCTGAGTTTGATACTTTAACTTGGAGAATGATAGTCGTACTCAACGCCCACGGCTTATAGAATCTATAAGGGGATTTAAATGGATAAATTTAAACTTGAAGTTTTCAATACCGATTCAGGTATAAGAAAATTATATATCTGTGACAATGGCTGGATGCTCTCAGCAATACTCAATCCAACCAAAAAATTTATTGACATTGAGTGGGATGAGCGAGGGGGCTATACCATAGAGGATGAGCCAAATAAAACCTGTCACAGTTATGGGGGCGATGGGGGTCTGTGGGAAGTAGCCTTGATTGGGCCTACTGGCGACATACGCTATGACACGCCCGTGACTGATGATGTTCTTGGTCATCTCACAGATGATGAAGTACTTGACCTTGCCGATATTGTATCTGGCTGGGAAACTGAGATTATTATAACTACCAAATATGTGGGGCGTACTTGGAAGCGACACGCCCTTCCCGATAGCTTATAGAATCTATAAGGAGATTAAAAATGGAAGATACAGAAATAGTTTTAGAAGCTGATGATGCTGTCGAGCAGTATGATGATCTTGACAGCGAATCACCCCTTGACTTTAATTAAAAATAAATGTAGTATCTTAAGTGGCTTATAGATTCTATAAGCTTTTTTCGTGTAGTAAAACCAACTAAGGAGACAGTAATGTCTAATGTACTTTCGATGTTCCAAAGACCCACACCTTCAGTTTTTAACGAGGGTTATGGTGATGCTAACTTTGATGTAGCTTCAGTACCCCTCATGTACTTCAATGAGGATGGCGAGTGGCATCATTCCTCAAAAGTTGCAGTAGTCCGTACTGACACCATGCAAGAGTTAGGTGTGCATGGTCAAAGCTACAAGCCTGTTGCACCTAAAGAGCTTATCCAAGCCCAGCGCGATATCATCATGCGTAGTGACTTGGAAACTGGCGGTATAACTGAGCGTATTGAGACTGCCTATCACGGCGCGGCTACGTTTGTAAAGTATCGCTTACCTGAGCATACTTACACTACGCCTGACGGTGACACGGCTTGTCTGACCCTGCTGGGTGTAACCTCGTTGAACAGTACATTTTCTTTTCTTATGTCTGCGGGGGCTCTTCAATCCGCTTGCTTCAACGGGCAAGTATTTGTTGGTGGGGCGGCGGCTTTGTTCAAGGCTCGACACACCAAGAACCTTGATATACAAGCGGCGGCTAGGTCTATCACAAAATCTCTAGAGGTTTTCCAGAATGAGCAAGAGCTATGGGCTGAGATGTATCGCACTGAGGTTACAGCCAAGCAAGCCATGTTTGTTTTTGCAGAGGCCGCAGGGTGTTTGGATCTGGTGCGTACCATTGTGGCTGAGTGTGGTGTGTCATGGTCAGCAGTGTTTGACCAGCTACCCAGACTCAATAGCTCGCTGACCTATCTTGCGAATGCTTGGAATCAGTACTCAGATAAAATGGGCCGCAATCAATGGGCTGTCTACAATACTCTAACGGATTGGTCTACTCATGCTCCAGCGGCTACTAAAAAGACTCAGGCCAATATCGCCTCAGTTAATCACAAGCGCCAAGAAATTGTACGCAACGTGTGCAACTCTGATGTATTCCGTATCGCGGCCTGATGATGTTGATATTGAATCTCTTGTTCAGCTTTATATTTATATCAGGCCTAATCCTGATTATTCAGGCTTGGCTCAAAAGCTGAGAGACTTGCACTTCACAGAGTCTGAGATCTTTAACGTCCTTCACAGAGTGCGTGAAGGTTATTACTAATCAAGGCCCTTCGGGGCCTTTTCTTTTGCTTATAGAATCTATAAGGAGTTATTAGTGCCAAAGGAAAAAGAAAAAATATTAAATGTTCAAAGACTAATCAGATCAGCGATGACCGATGAAGATTACTGTTCTTTTATTCTGGATTGTTTGCATGAAGAACAAAGTAAGTTTTCTTTAGAGAGACTAAATAAATTCTGGGGCGATGCCGCAAAGTCTAGCGACACCGTTGAAGAATGGATCAACAACCATAGAGGAAAGTAATATGTATTACGTAGCATCCCGCAGTCAACGTGCCAACGATATGATTATCTGGCGTCACATCAAAAGATTAAAGTCTTTCAAGGCTACTGATGGTGTGGAATATATCGTGGCTAAAAATAAAAAAGAAATGCACCAATCGCTACCTATCTACATTGGCGTGGGTGATAAGCTTGTTAAGACCAGACGCTATGAGATCAATTGGCTTGATGCTTTCTTTCGGTAGGAGATAGTTATGTTGTTCAACAATGAGTGCCATCACCCAGAAGAAAACTATTTGTTTTCTATGGAGATTGAGGGCGAGAACTGTGACGTTTGGGTAGTGCAGAAAGATGACCAGAAGTTTTACAAAGGCTATTACGAATTTTGTTTGCGCTATGGCAATGAAGATCACGAGTATCGTAGCAGTTGGGATTGTGCCTTGATTGAGCGTAGCATTTGTCACCACTCTAAATTTGCTTATGACTTTCAGGGGTCTGGTATAGCCCGTGACCAACTCATTGAACTCAAGAGGCGCTTGCAGGACGCAGGCTTTTGGGATCTGGAATGGAATTTAGATAGTGAAATCAGAGACTTGCGTGTTGAAGTTGAACAATATAATGACTCGCCACGTTTCAAAACTGTATAGCTTATAGAATCTATAAGGAGATCTTATGTACAATATTCATGCAAAAGCTGTGCAAGATTACTCTAGATTATCTAGTGACAATCTTTCGGATGTGATTCTGATGGTGGTGCTGAGTATTCAACAGCCTTGGTACGCTGTAGGTGATCAGCTAAAAGATGTCAAGAAACTTGGGCGCGACTCTAGATTTATCTGGGGTAACAAGATCAAGACCTTTGACTCGTTACAGTCTAAGAAAGATTTTATTTATTCACAGTATCTGGCAGTCCTTAACTCATCTAAGTCTGATGATGACAGGGCGCTGTCTTTGATGAACGTATTCCTTCAGATCGACGGGCTTGGTCTAGCCAAGGCTGGCTTTGTCTGCCAGCTAACAGCGGGGCTAGTCGGGTGCATTGATGTGCATAACATTCGGATGTACAACATCCCTCAGAAGGACTTGACATTCTCTAAGTCTATTAAGTCTAAGGCATTGAAGGATAAGAAGATTTCTAATTATATATCTGTCTGCCACACCATTGGCACAGAGAGTTTGTGGGATACTTGGTGCTGTTCACTGGCTACCAAGACCAAAAGATTTGAAGATGGTTTTCATGTATCAAAAGTACATTATGACTTTCTTCAAGATGCGGTAAACATTTAACTAACTAACGGAGAACTATCATGGCTTATGCCTCTGGCTACATTACGGTTGAAACAGAAGTAGATATCAATGACTACGACAGTGAATTTGAAATAGAGTTTGATGGCATCACTGATGTTATTGAAACTGCTAGATCAAACGGTTATAGCCCAGAAGAAATTATTGACTACTGCTTTGATGAATGTATGGTTGATCCCACAAAATTTATGCAGGAATACATGACAATTGAGCAGATCACTCAGCTATATCGACGGGCTGTTATTGAGAAAATGGATGAACAGGGCCTTACAATATCTAATCTGCGCGATAGAATTAAAGAGCTTGAAGAACAGCTTACAAATGATACTAAAACTGACGAGGAGTTAGTTAAGAATGTCGCATACTAGATTCATCTGTTGCTTAACTGACGATCATCCAAAGGTTGTGGAGTTGCCTACAACCCTTGAGGAGCTTGATGATTGGCAGAAAGGTCGCAAGGATCTTGGGGTAGCAATGCCCCAACTTTCCCCTGCGGAAATGGACTTCTTAATTTATGGTATTTTTTCTAGTGGACTGAAGGAGATTAAAGATGGAGAATGAGACATTAATTGTTTGGGTGATGGAGTACTATGATACAGTCGCAGGAGAAAAGTCACTTGATCTGTACAAGACAGAAGATATGGCTCAAGAAGATAAAAGAAAGCTGACGGCTGACGGCACTATTTCTGATGTTTTAATTTATCAAAGGATGGTATGGCAATGAGTATCTTAAATAGTATTGAGTTGGCTAATCATTGGCGCGGTCATCTTAGAAATAACTGTGCGGATTCAATAAAAGCACGGCGCAGATATTCAAGGAGGTATGGCGAGAACTCTGCTCTTGTAAATTATTTTGAGGGTAAAGAGTCAGCGACTAGAGAAGCCATTAGGATATTGGAATATATGGTCGAGTATCAGGAGATCTATCATGGGAACAGCTAGTATGTATGGATCATTTGTTCTAGATGCAGAGCTAGATTGTGCTTGGGCGACAATGGATGTTAGAATCTTTTACACAAATCATTCAGAAGGAGTAGAGCTTGATAAAGTCGAGATGGTTGGAGGCCACTTGGCAGGATTGGATGTCAGTAGCTATTTCAATACTGATTATATATTTGATCTTATTGCTGATGAGATGAGCAATGCAGACTACCATTGGTCAGATCACGGAGACTAACATGAATATCTTTTATCTTAATGACTGTCCACGCAGGGCCGCTGAAGAGCAATGCGATCAGCATATTGTCAAGATGCCGCTTGAGACTGCACAGATTTTGTCCACGGCGCATCGTGTTGTCGATGGTACAATAGTGATCGGACAGACTTCTTCAGGCCGTAAAGCTAAACGCTGGGTGCTAGATAAATATGATGATAAGTTTTATCTTGCGGCCTATGTCAATCATCCAAGCACTGTCTGGGCTAGACAAAGTAAACAACATTATCAATGGTTGTATGAACATTTTGAAGCACTAAGTATAGAGTTTCAAAGACGCTTCAAACACAACCACAAAAGCTGGAACAAACTAAAGTTCTTTACGAGCAAAGCCCCACAAAACATTGAAGTCTCTGGGTTTATTGAGCCACCTCAATGTATGCCAGATGAGTACAAAGATCCTGATACTATCAAGGCTTACAAAAAATATTATGACTTTAAGTTTCATGATTGGATAGAGAAAGGGAGGCCAATGAGGTGGACAAATGTACTTTAAATTGAATCCTAAAGACCATCACGACTCTATCCTTATGGGGCAGGATACTGTTAGGCTTTGTGAAATGCAGGGTATTGTTCCAAGAATGACAGATAAAAAAGGCATGGACACGAGAACTAAAAATAATATACTCGCTTTCAAGGCAGAGTTTTTATTTGCTCGCCTCTTTAATTTACCTCTGCCCGTTGTGAATGTTTTGTCTGATGGAGGTATAGATTTTTGGTTGGGTGAAACATCAGTAGATGTTAAGTGTAGCTCACACACTGATGGCCCTTTAATATTTGACTCTGAAAAATCCTTTGCGGCCAAAGTTGCAGTTCTTTACGGCGCAACTGATGAAACTGAAATTTTAAAACTACATGGCTGTATCGGCAGAAAAACTTTTTTTGAAAAAGCCTACAAAAAAGACTTTGGCTATGGAGAAAGGTTTGTAATGGATGCAGACAGTTTAGATCCCATTGAAAAACTATGGAGGTTTTATGTTGAAAAAAACTTGGTTGTTAATTAGAGAATCGCCAGAGTACCTGTTTGCTTTGGTGATAGTAAGTTTCTTTTCTATTGGTATTACAATCGGCGAGTATCTAAAAGATGGAGGATACCTATGAGCATTGATGACGTAGCCCCAGCAGAATGGGATCGTATATCTAAGAGCAACACGGTCTATGGAAAACTTTATCACCCTGAAGATAAACATGATGTGGTAAATAAACCAGATCATTACAACAAGGGGGCTATTGAAGCTATTCAAGCTATCAAGGCTTCTATGCACCCACAAGAATTCAAAGGATATCTCAAGGGTAACTGCTTAAAATACCTTTGGAGGTACGAGTACAAGAATGGGAAGGAGGATCTTAAAAAAGCACAGGTCTATCTGGGCTGGCTAATCAAGGAGCTTGAATAATGAGAGAAACAATTGTCACTGATGATGGCAAGGAATATTCTGTTGATGAGATCGTACACAGTACCCGCATTCAAAAGAGTGCCACACCCAAAGGCACGATTGATTGGTATCTAAAATGGATTGCTAGTGTCTGGTTACTGGTTGCCATATCTATGCGTAGCACAGGCCTACCAGAGCTTCAGGTTTATGATATGTTACTGAGCTTTGCAGGCACTGCGCTGTGGGCTGTGGTTGGTTTCATATGGCGAGATCGTGCCATCATCATGATTAATGTAGTCGCCTCCATAATGTTGCTTGGTGGGCTTCTCACAAAGATCATGGGAGGGGCTTGACACCGGCAACGATACGTGGTAAAATCAACCTTTAAAGTCTTTTGACTTGGAGATATAAATTGAAAATCATACAAGGCAACTTTAATAAGAGTACTAAGAAGTCTTTAAATGATAAAGTCTTAGAAGGTCTTCAAAATCTTAGAGATCAATCTAACGATGAAGAAATTAGATACCCCTTTATTCTTATTGTTGACACAGGTGAGGAGTTGAAAGTAGTATCTGATGTAGAGATGGAGAAGTTTAATCTCTTACTAGATTTAGTAAAGCACACCATACTCACAGGGGATTACTAATCATGTCGGACTACGATATTGAAGACACTTTGTGTAAGGCTTTTGTCATGACGTTGGGTAGTGGTATGCCCAACTACAGAACAGTGAGCGATATGATCGGTTGGATCAGGCGGCAAGCCAGTATAGAAGGCGAGCGGATATCCGAAGATTATATCTATGGCTGTATCCCGTTGTACATTAACTTTCTTTTTAATAAAGCTTAGGAGAAAATATACTATGGCTATTGTTGAAGGCGTAGCAATGTGGGCATCCGTTACCACACCCAACACAACATTCACCCCCGTCTACACAGTGAACCTTGTGGTCGATGAGGAGATTGCCAATGACTTCCGCTCACGCGGGTTCAAGGTAAAGGACATGGACGAGGGGCCATCCATTATCATAAAGCGTAAGGTTACTGGAAAGAACGGTCAGCCTAACTCCGCGCCCAAGCTGATGGATCGCAACAAAGAGCCGCTGAATACCAGCGTAGGTAATGGCTCCAAGGTGCGAGTGCAATACAAGGAGTGGGAGTCAACTTGGAATGGCACTGTTTATCGTGGCTTGGATTTCCAAGCTATGCAAGTGCTGGAGCTTGTTGAATATGCCAGCCCTGATGGTGCTGAGTTTGAAGCGTTTGATGATGGTGATGCTGGGAGTGAGTTCTGATGTGGAGATATACCAACGAAGATAAGATTTATGATGTAGAAAAGATCTCTCCAGAGGGTCAGGCGACATTCATGTTGATTGCCGATGTTCAAAAGAGAATTGAAGATCTTGAAACAAACATGACCATTAATCAAGCGGCGGCAGTAGCACTGCATCAAAAGATGCAGGAGCTTCTTGTTGATGAGGCAATCGTAGAGGACGATGAAACGGAGGACTAAACAATGGGCGACTTTGTGGAGTACCACAAGCCCTGTCCTGAATGTGGAGGCAGTGATCCTGTCTCCATAAATTCAGATGGCACTGCTAAATGTTTTAGTTGTGGAACATTTTTCAAGGACTACGAATCTGCAATGGGAGGCAACGTGGCAGACTTTAATAGCTTCAAAAGAACCAACGACAATGCACCCTTCTCTCAAAACCAAACCTTCTATCACGCACTAACAGACCGTTCAATCTCACTAGAGACTGCAAAGAAATATGGAGTTCGCTCAGTTAAAGATGAGTCGGGCAAGGTCATTGAACACCACTACCCTGCGTACATAAACAATGAAGAAGTCGCTACAAAAATCCGTCGAGAAAATAAAGTATTTAATTGGATCGGTTCTGCCAAGGGAACTGGACTTTTTGGTCAGCAGATTGCACAGGCAGGCGGCAAATACATTACGGTCACTGAAGGTGAGTGTGATGCTATGGCGGCATACGAACTTCTGGGGAGTAAATGGCCGGTTGTATCTGTTAAGAATGGAGCGCAGGGTGCAGTCAAAGACGTTCAAGAAAATCTTGAATTCCTTGAATCGTTTGATACTGTGGTTATTTCTTTCGACAACGACAAGCCCGGACGAGAAGCCTCAAAGAAGGTGGCGCGTATCCTGAAGCCGGGGAAGGCTAAAATACTTTCACTACCTACTGAATTCAAAGATCCTAATGAGATGCTCAAACTGGGTCACCACAAAGCTTATGTTACTGCGTGGTGGGCTTCAAAACTTTATACACCGTCTGGGATTCTGAATGTTAGTGAAGAGCGTGAGAGCTACAAGAAGCGTGAGAGAAAAGAATCTGTTGCCTACCCGTGGCAGGGACTAAACGAAAAGCTAGACGGGTTACGACAGGGCGAGCTAATCACACTGACGGGCGGCACAGGCTTGGGTAAATCTAGTGTTACTCGTGAGCTTGAACACTGGCTCATCACCAATACCAACGACAAGGTAGGCGTCATTGCTCTTGAGGAGGATTGGCGTAGGACTGTTGATGGTATCTTATCTATTGAGGCTAATGACCGCTTACATATTGATAGCGTTAGAGCCAAGTACAGTGAAGAAGAGATAGATAATTTCTTTAATGTTCTTTATGACGGGCAGAACAAGAACCGCGTCTTTGTCCATGCCCATCTTGGGATGAACGATGTTGATAGTGTGTTCTCTAAACTACGCTTTATGGCGATGGGCCTTGAGTGTAAGTGGATAGTTTTTGACCACTTGCATATGCTCCTGTCCATGACAACGGACGGTGATGAACGCCGCAATATAGATTCTATAATGCACAACTTCAGAACGCTGGTAGAAGAGACAGGCGTAGGCCTCATCCTTGTATCACACCTCAGAAGGATTGATGGTAATCGTGGTCACGAGAACGGTATTGAGACAGGACTTAACCACCTACGTGGCTCACAAAGTATTGCTCAGTTGTCAGACTGTGTAATATCTTTGGAGCGTAACCAGCAATCAGAAGATCCTGTGGAGGCCAGTACCACACGGGTTCGTGTCCTTAAGTCTAGATATACTGGTGATGTAGGTCTAGCCACGCACTTGTTTTATGACAAGGACAGTGGTAGGCTCAGTGAGATATCAATGGAAGTAGAAGAACAAGATGAGATTGAATTATGATTGGATGGGTAATAGTATTAGCAGTGTGGATGACTTACATTGAAGTCGAACACCCTAACCGTATGCACGAAATAGAAGCTGGGGCTGATTATGAAGAGCATAGTCTTTGACATAGAAGCAGACAGCCTAGAGCCTACGAAGATCTGGTGCATAGCGGCTGTCGATCCTGACTCTGGAGAGACAAAGACCTTTGGCCCTACTGAGATTGTTCAGGGCTTGGCTCACCTCTCCAATGCAGACAAACTGATAGGTCACAACATTATTGGTTATGACTTACCAGCCATTAAGAAGATACACAATATTGATCTGACTCAGAACACAGCTATTGTAGACACGCTGGTATTGTCTCGACTCTTTAACCCAACACGCGAGGGTGGACACAGCCTTGAGTCTTGGGGTTATCGTATTGGGCTACAGAAAATAGATCACACAGAGTTTGGAGAATACTCTCCAGAGATGCTGAACTACTGCCGCAATGATGCAGTTCTCAATGCCAAGATGTTTAATAATCTTAAAGCAGAATCACGAGGCTTCAGCCGACAGTCTGTAGTGCTAGAGCATGAGGCACTGAAGATTATTGCAGATCAAAGAGAGCATGGTTTTCTTCTGAATGTACAGACCGCAACACTACTTGTCGCTGAACTAACTGATCGCCTCAAGGAAGTGGAGCGTGAGGTGCAGAAGACCTTCAGACCCAAGCAACTTAAAACTGTTTTGCTACCACACTTCACAAAGACAGGGGCGCTTTCTAAGATGGGTCTTATACAAGGCTCAGAAAAGAAAAGCCGCCTAACTCAAGAAGAGTTTGAAGAGCTTGCCACCAAGCGTAAGGCTGTACGGATTGAAGAAGTACCTTTTAATCTTGGCTCGCGCAAACAGATAGGCGAGTACCTGATTGACTTTGGTTGGAAGCCTAAGCGGTTCACGCCTACAGGACAGCCAATCGTTGATGAGTCTACGCTCAGTAAGATTAAAGATATTCCAGAGGCCACACTGATTGCTGAGTACCTTTTGCTTCAGAAGCGAATAGCACAGGTGTCCTCTTGGCTTGAGGCTTGTCACGACGATGATCGTGTTCGTGGCTTTGTTAATCCAAACGGAACTATCACAGGCCGCATGACACACAACAGCCCCAACATGGCACAGGTTCCTAACCTCTCAGCGCCCTACGGCAAAGAGTGTCGGGCTTGTTGGACTGTGGCAGACGGCTACAAGTTAGTCGGTATTGATGCCAGCGGCCTTGAGTTACGTATGCTGGCACACTACATGAAGGACGAGGGATTCAAAGATGAAATATTGCACGGAGACATACACTCAGCTAACCAACGACTTGCAGGGCTTGAATCGCGAAATCAAGCAAAGACATTTATCTATGCCCTCTTATACGGAGCAGGAGATGCAAAGCTTGGCAGTGTGGTTGGAGGAAACAAGCGTGATGGTGCGGAACTTAGAAAGCGTTTCTTCGATAATCTCCCTGCATTTAAACATCTTAAAGACACAGTTGGAAGAGCGGCTTCAAAAGGTTTCCTCAAAGGACTAGATGGTCGCAAGCTATATGTCCGATCTGAACACGCCGCACTGAACACACTACTTCAAAGTGCTGGTGCTATCGTCATGAAGCAGGCGATGATAGGACTCAATCAGTTAATCAGGCTCAACACTCTTGACGCACACTTTGTTTGTAACGTGCATGATGAGTGGCAGTTAGAAGTAAAAGAATCTGTGGCTGATTCAACAGGAATGCTGGGGGTTGATGCAATAAAGAAGTCGGGTGAGGAGCTAGAATTATTCTGCCCTCTTGATGGTGAGTACAAGATAGGAGATAACTGGAGTGACACGCATTGAAGATTTAGACATTTCAGATCCCATGACAGTAAGCTGTGTGTTAGAAGAAGCAACATTCCTTATTAATAATCGCGTCGATAAAGAAAGTTTAGAGCCTGTTGCAGAAAAATTAAGAGAACTTTCTTTGTATTATGAGGCAAGATCCAGCGACAACAGGCCGCAACCCTGCTCACAGACTAAAAAGTTAATGATTTTTTATGAGGCCTGTAGATTTTTAGAGGTCGATAGAGATTTCAAAATAGACTGTAACTTTAATACTGGCTTGATTACTTTTAATGATAATTTTTTTGTCGCACCTAGAAACCATAAGTGGCGAATCAAAGGTATGAGAAGTTGGGTCAGGTACGGTCTTAGTGACCAAGAAAAAGTTATAAAGCAATATTTATTGGGGGAAGAATACTGGAATGAAAAAAAAGCACGAGCCTAACAGAGTCGGTGACCTAGCAGAACACTATGCCGTTACATGGTTGTGGGACAACGGCTATCATGTGTTCAAGAACTGTGGCTGTACAGGGCCGGTAGATATTGTTGCCCTAAACCCAGAGGGAGAGGTCACTTTGATAGATGTCAAGTCTTATAAGGATGGCAGACTATCTGCAAAGACTCCTCTTCAGAAGGAACTTGGTGTACAGTATCTACACTACAATTCAAAGACACGGAAGTGTCGATTCGTAAGGCACAGGAAATGAAACTTGACACACTAATTGACGATATTTATGGACAGCTTTCAGAGCTATCCGAAGGTCGTAAATTTAATTTAAGTGATGAAGATCTGGACTTCACGTTGGCTCGTATCAAGGACTCGCTTCTAGCTTGGGCTAGGCCATCAGAAAGAAACTCAGAGTTTTCTCTGCGTATGTCTAATGTTGGTCGCCCTGCTCGACAGCTTTGGTACGAACAGAACCGTGAGTCTGAGCCGTCAGTACCTTCACCATCCCTACAAATAAAATTTCTTTATGGTCATCTCCTAGAAGAGATCCTGCTTATGCTTGTCAGGGCTTCAGGTCATGAGGTCACTGATGAACAGAAAGAGGTTACGGTGAAGGGCGTGAAGGGACACATTGATTGTAAGATTGATGGGGAAGTGGTTGATGTCAAGACCGCATCTAAGTTCGCGTTCAACAAGTTCCGCGAGGGGCGGCTACGAGAAGACGATCCTTTTGGATATATGTCACAGCTTGCAGGCTACGAAGAGGCTGAGAAGTCCTCTGAGGGCGGCTTTCTTGTAATCAATAAAGAGAGTGGCGAGTTGTGTTTGTATCGCCCAGAGGAGCTTGACAAGCCTAGTATCAACACTCAGATACAGGATGTAAAGAAAGCCTTGAAGCTGGCTACTCCACCCCCACGCTGTTATGAGTCTGTACCGGAGGGAAAGAAAGGCAACATGAAACTGCACCGTAATTGTACGTATTGTGCGTACAAGTTTGAGTGTTACAAAGACGCAAATAACGGTCAGGGTATTCGGACATTCCAATATGCGAATGGGCCGACGTATCTTACTCATGTAGAAGCCGCACCAAGGGTGGAGGAAATTCATAATGAATCGACGCCTTTCTAAAAAAATAAATCAAAAATCAATTGATATATTTTTTGAATGGTTGAGTAGTGTAGTATCAGAAGAGCAAGCGGATCAGCTTGTAAGAAAAAACTACAAAGAATATATCCCTGAGAACGCATATTACTATGTACAGGGTTCACATAAAAATTCTTTATTTACTCCCCGCTGGATTAAAAGAAATTTAAAAAGAAAACTCAGGCAAGATCCATCTAAAAGTCTAGACAGTTATTGTATGGCTGATCTAAAATGAAAGGCTTGACTCTAGAAGCTATAATATTTTTTTGCGCCAAGCAATTAGCAGAAGAAGAAACTATAGATGACGATCTTTTACTTGAGCTGTATGCTATACTAAAAATTCACTTTGAAGGAATACCTACAGTACATTGAAACCTAGAATAAAAAAGGGGTACAGAAAGGCCCGTGTCAAAAGGCCTACTGACAAAGCGCCTGTAAGGGGGTATGATTCTAATTGGGAGTATGAGCTTCACTCAGGCATACTCAACGATTGGAGTCTGCACTCTGAAAAGACCGCATATGTTGTTGAACATACCTACCACCCAGACTTCATTCGCGAAATAGATGGCAAGAAGATTTATCTAGAGGCGAAGGGACGCTTCTGGGATCATAACGAATATAACAAATATGTTTGGGTAGCCAAGGCTCTTCCAAAAGATATTGAGTTGGTGTTCTTGTTTGCTGATCCCAATGCACCCATGCCTCAAGCAAAGCGCAGGAAGGATGGCACAAAGCGCAATCACGCTGAGTGGGCCTCTTCAAAAGGGTTCCGTTGGTTTTCTGAAGATAGTATTCCAGCCTCTTGGATAGACGCCTCAAAGAGAGAGAGCTTGAGCGATGATGAATGACAGAAAACGTGAACGGTTAGAAAAGTTTAGTCGCCATAAAAGAAAAAAATATGAAGACCGTGACGATGAAAAGTACAGGCCAATCAAGAAGCGAAACAAATATAAGCTAAACATAAATGACCTAAACGATATTGAAGAGTTAGAATGAGGTCACCATGCACAAAAGTTTGTAAAATAGAAAACGAAGTTTGCATTGGGTGTGGTAGAAATCTAAACGAAATAAGTAACTGGTCTAAATACACAACCGAAGAAAGGAGTAAGATCATTGGACGCCTATCAACAATACATACACAAAAGCCGATACGCCCGTTACCTTCCAAGTGAAGAGCGGAGAGAAACGTGGAAAGAAACGATCACCCGCTATATTAAATACTGGGGCGATAAACTTAATGATGATGAGCGTGTGGAAATATTCCAAGCTATTCATAAGCTAGAGGTCATGCCATCTATGAGAGCTTTGATGACCGCAGGGCCAGCACTAGATCGTGATAATATGGCAGGGTTTAACTGTAGCTATATTGCTATTGACAGCCCTAGATCTTTTGATGAGATGATGTATGTGCTTATGTGTGGCACGGGTGTTGGATATAGTGTTGAAGACCAATACATTTCAAAACTTCCAGAGATCGCAGAGGACTTTCATGCAACAGATACAGTCATACACGTACCAGATTCAAAAGTTGGATGGGCGAAATCGTATCGGGAGTTGGTATCGTTGCTGTATAGTGGTCAAGTACCAGAATGGGATACATCTAGAGTTCGACTTGCGGGTTCCTCGCTTAAAACTTTTGGAGGTAGAGCAAGTGGCCCAGAACCTCTTATTGACCTCTTCAAATTTACAGTTAGACTATTTACGGGAGCGGCTGGACGAAAGCTTACATCCCTTGAATGCCACGATCTTTGCTGTAAGATCGCTCAAATCGTTGTCGTTGGAGGAGTCAGACGATCAGCCCTGATTAGTTTGTCAGACCTTTCTGATGATGCGCTACGTCAAGCGAAGCATGGGGCTTGGTATAATACTGAGTCACAGCGGGGCCTTGCAAATAATAGTGCTTGTTACACCAGCAAGCCGTCCTTTGAACAATTTTTAGATGAGTGGAGAAGTCTTTATGAATCAAAAAGCGGAGAACGTGGAATCTTCAGTAGAGCCGCAAGCCAAAAACAAGCTGAAAGAAACGGTAGGCGTGATAGCGACAGAGATTTCGGAACAAATCCATGCTCTGAAATCATCCTTAGAAAATCACAAGTATGCAACCTTTCAGAAGTTGTCGTCAGACCGGAAGATACGGTTAAATCTCTCAGGAGAAAAGTACGAATTGCGACTATCTTGGGAACTCTCCAAGCCACCCTCACGGACTTCAGATACCTGAGAGGTATTTGGAAAGCTAATACAGAAGACGAATCTTTGTTGGGTGTAAGCCTGACAGGTATTTTAGATAATCCACTACTTACACTTGAGAACGAAGATCTTGATCTACTACTTGAGGATCTGCGTGATCTTTCTATTGCAACTAATAAAGAGTGGGCAGAGCGTTTAGATATTCCACAGTCTGCGGCGATTACTTGCGTCAAGCCTAGTGGTACAGTATCTCAGCTAGTTGATTCTGCCTCTGGCATTCATGGACGATATGCACCTTATTACATTCGTCGTGTTAGGGCTGATATGCGTGACCCTCTTTGTAAGGTCTTAGAAGACGCTGGAGTGCCTTGTGAGATGGATAACTTCTCACCCACTACCAAGGTATTCTCCTTTCCTAAGAAGGCTCCAGAGGGCGCTGTGTTCGCTTCTGAGCAGTCTGGTATGGAACAGCTAGAGTTGTGGGCTAAGTATCAAGAGCATTGGTGTGAGCATAAGCCCAGCATCACTGTATACTATCGGGATTCAGAGTTCCTTGAGATCGGTAATTGGGTTTATAATAAATTTGATTCTATCTCTGGTATCTCTTTCTTGCCGTATGACGAGCATAGTTATGCCCAAGCGCCATACGAACAAATAACTGAAGAAGTATACAATGAGATGGTCAAAGACTTTCCAACAGAGTTTGATTGGAATCTTAATGAGGCTGATGACTTCACTGAAGGAGCGCAAACACTAGCTTGTGTAGGAGGTGCGTGTGAACTATGAACTAATAAATACACTAGAAGATTATTACCAAGCAAAAAGAAACAAACACGCCTTGGCAATAAAAGTAATACTAGATAATCCTAGAGGCTTTCACGATCACGATGCTATTTATGAGGCTGTGGAAGCTCAACTAAAACTCTTGGTCGAGTCTAATGATTATTTAGAAGGGCTTTCATATGTGCGAGAGTACGCAGAAGCGTAATGAGAGACGCAACAATAATAGGGTTTCGGGTATTGATAGACTCAGACGGCTTGTTAGTTACTGAGCAGACTGAACTGCCAGATGAACATATAGCCAAGGTCTTTCGGGAGGAAGAATCTCAAGTATTAATTCGTGCGGCTATTAGAGCCTTTAAAGAAATTACTGGAGATGTACATTCTAAACTGGAGACAGAGATAGACGCTATCAACAGGGTCTGCTAACATCCATTGCGGATGAGATAAGCCCACCTGTATCAGCCCTATGGCGAGCAGTTTTCTTTGCAATCTTTTTAGGTTGCTTTGAAAATTGCTTGCCTTTTTTTGTGTCTTCTCTTTTCTTTGCAGACGTTGCGGCATACTCTGCGGAGGACAAAGATTCTCTAGCACTCTTAGGAAGATAGCGCTCACCTGTAGCCTTTGAGCCTTGTGTAGAAGGCTTACCAGACTTGGTTCCCCAATCTTCATCTGTCCAACTCTTTAGAGATTGTTGAGACTTTTTAAGCGCCATACAAATTCCTCTTATATAATTTAATATAGAACTTGGCTTTATGTGTAGCCGCCGCCTTTTTCTTTGTATTGCTTGGCAAGCATCTGAGCTTTACGCGCAGACCACTGCCCCGGCTTACCACCTTTACTACCCGCTTTAATCTTTTCAAATAGACGCTTACGCATCCCCGGCTTTGTGTAGTTTCCTGCTTCATTAACTCTACTCTTCTTTTTCTTTTTAGCTTTACCGCCTTTCTTAAAGGGGTTACGGTCTAAATCAAAAATACTTTGCATTGTCAACGCTCCAGATCAAATACAGACTTGTATGCGACTTTACCACCTTTAGAATACTGCTCTTTTCCTTTGTCAGCTTGGGCTAAAGGATGTTTACGCTCCAGTTGATTTATATTCATGCCTTTACTTTTGCCGCCTCTCCCTCCTCTTGAGCCACTAGAAAGTGCTGGAGTATCTGGTGTTGTGGGCATAGACCTGTTGGGGCCAAAGCTAGAGCCTTGATTTAAACTACGTATAAATTGACCAGCGGGGCTAATATCTGATATTACTTTAGCAACTTGCCCAAAGACTTCTATTGGTCTAATTTTAGCTAGTGTACTTGCGTTTATTTTTTGTTTAGCCATCTTAATCTCCGGGCGGTAACGCCAATAATTTTTCGTTTGAAATTATCCAAGCCTTTGGGATGGCTATCTCTGCATCACCCTGAACGGCCTTACCATCTTCTACCAACACATGAGGACATATAATTATAAGGTCATCGTCCTCGTGGATTATCATACCGCAAGAGACTGCAATGGCGGCTGTAATCTGTTTGAGTTCATTGATATCCCTCCAGCCCATGTTTGAGCCTCCAGAGGCATCGTGCCATACAATCTTACTGAGCGTTACCACTTGACTT
>Ga0180120_10000682_pt1 | contig 17348 bp, 27 predicted proteins | sample CPBDNA_3_FD_129677 | JGI IMG/M metagenome (GOLD analysis project Ga0180120, IMG submission 129677) | Freshwater to marine salinity gradient microbial communities from Chesapeake Bay, USA - CPBay_Spr_31_0.2_DNA (version 2) (version 2) | ecosystem: Environmental > Aquatic > Marine > Coastal ... | reverse complement strand
GCTCATACGAAGTCCCTTGGTCTGCTTCTTAGGCTCAGTCCAGTGGACTAGGGCTTGCTTCATCCTTTCACCAAAGTCATCTATAAGATCCTGTGGAATGTCCATGTTCTCACCCTGAGACAGGCACTCAATCTTTTGATAGATGTCTTCAACGAGTGTTGATAGATTTTTAGAAGAGTTCAAGTTGCTTCCCCTCAAATAGTTTATCTAGTTTGTCAACAGCCAGACTAGCATCACAAACAAACCACTCACCTCTACGTTCGTAATTCTTTTCAAGAACAGCATGTGCCTGTGCTTCAGCCTCTCGCCTGTTTTCAGTGTTGTATGCTTTTACTAACTCGTAGTCTCTGTATGGTGATGATGTTTGGTACTGCTTCAGTCTATCCTGTGCGTCTACAGCCATGCCTACTTTGCACCAGCTAGGAAAAGCAGGGTTGCGTATAATGTATACCTGACCTTGCTTGGAATTTTCATAGTTCTGTAGAGAGCTAAAGGCTGCATCAGTAAAACCTTTGTAATGCCCCGGCTTATGTAGAGGATGATCTTTAGGTATGTAGTTTCCATCTACCCACATTCTTCTCATATTCCTAGCTTTATTTTTTTCAGGATTATCTTTGTAGTAAAAAGGTTTACCTGTCTTTGGGTTAATCTTAGTGGGTTTCTTACCAGTTGTTTTTGACATCACCATTTACCACACCCCGCTTCTCTACAGTTAGGCCAATTAGGACATCCTAAATGATCATCTTCATTGTATGTATCAGTCTCATAAACATCGACGGTGTTAACTACGTCTTCATGGTATAGTAAGTTACTGCTCCCATAAGACAACCAGACTCCTGTTTCATTTGGAGTGTTAAACCCCTGCTCAAACTGATCATCAAAGAAAGCTATATCAACTTCAGCAGGATTGGCGTTTATCCAAAGAGTTCTTTTTGTAGAGTGCGATAGTCTTCCTGCGGGTTCGTACTGTATATTTAGACCGTCTTCAAAGGATGCATAAAATCCCATACTCTCTTCATCATTACAGATACTTGTTAGTTTTATTCTATCAGTGTGTTTCTGACCAGTTGTTTCCGACATTGTACTCTCCGTCTAGTGGGCATTTTAGATCAAGATGTTCGCCAGCAGCAACAATAGCTTCGACTCCTAGCTGACCTACTCTTTCCGCATCCTTCTCAAGAACCTCTAGCTGCCATTCATCATGCACATTAGCCACGAAGTGAGCATCCAGACCTTCCTTCTTTAAACTTCTGTTGAATAGTACCAGAGCTTGCTTCATAACAACAGCACCTGCACCCTGCAATAGAGTATTAAGTGCAGCATGTTCACTACGGACAAACAGCTTACGACCATCTAGCCCTTTGAGGTAACCTCTTTCAGACGCTGTTCCAACTCTATTTTTAAGAGACTTGAATGATGGTAGATTATCGAAGAAAGATTGTCTAAGTCTCGTACCAACTGTTCGACCTCCACCAGCCACGCTTCCAAGCTTTTCATCTCCTGCTCCGTATAGGAGTGCATATATGAATGTCTTCGCCTGAGATCTTGATTCAAGTCCTGCAAGGTTTTGATTAGCGGTGTGTATGTCTCCGTTAATGACTTCATTTGTGTAGTCCTTATCATCCATGTAGTGTGAAAGCATTCTAAGTTCCAATCCACTAGCATCAATACCGACTAGCTTGTAGCCTTGTGGTACAGTCCACACAGCACGACACTGAGGGCCGTATGGTGAATTAGAGCTAGGAACCTGTGCCATATTTGGATTCCTGTGCGTCATGCGTCCAGTGATTGCACCATTAGGTATCACAAACCCATGCACTCTACCGTCTTCTTCTACTGATTCATTCCAAGAGTTTATCTGAGACACTCTCTTCTGATACATCAAGTATGCCTTAATCAACTCTGCTTCTTTGATCCCTTTTACTTCAGCAAGAGTCTTCTCATTCACTATTGGTCTGCCATGAGCAGTAAACTCAGTAGGTTTCCATCCGAACTCTTGTAGGTACTCGCCTACCTGCTGCCTAGAACCTAGATTAAAGTCTTGAGATCTACTGCGTATCACAGGCTCGCACATTTCTGTGCGAAATTCTGCTTTCTCTAACTTCTTTGTCATAAGTTCATGCTCAGCGCGTGTCATGCGTACACCCTTACCTACACCTGCTTCGCAAAGATTAGCCATCTTACTTAATGAACCGTTTTTGGTGATCCTTGGGTACAGCTTTGTCTTTGTGATTTTTGGTTTGAACACTCGTTTAACTGCTGCTTCTGTCTTAGCAACAGTCTCGCGTAGTTCAGCAAGTAACAGATCCGCAGCCATAGAGTCGTATAAGAATCCATGTTTCTCTTGCTCCTTTAGTATCTCAGCTACCTCATGCTCAAGCTCAACGCTTTCTCTGCTGAATCCTCTGGACTCTTCGCGTAAAGCAAAGTAAACAAGAACATTCAACTCAACGTCCTGTATACAGTAGTCCAGCATCTCTTTGGTAAAACCACCAGAGAACTCTTTGAACTCTATTTTATTTGAACGCAGCTTGTGTCCCCATGTACCTAGACCGTGACCAGCTTCACGAACTGGGTCAAACAGTCTAGACAGTACAAGAGTATCCACTATCTTCTGTCCACGACCAAGCGTTTTGAATCTAGTTAGATCTCTAAGCACAGGTAGGTCAAAGCCTATGATGTTGTGGCCTATTAGTTCGTCTGCCTCAGATAGAAGCTGGCATCCTTCATCTATCTGATCAGGCCCATAGGTGTAAAGTTGTTTACTTTCTATGTCCTTGGCAACTAAGCACCATATCTTTGTTGCTTTGAGATCATCTGTCTCAATGTCGAATACAAGTTTCATTAATCAAACTCCAGTGCCAGTTCCTTCTCTTCATCATTGGAGTTGCTTATGTCATCTCCATCTACTTCAGATAGTCTACCTGTTTCATTGTCAAATACAAGATGTGTAGCTAGTCCCACATCACCTGTGTATCTTGATTTAAGTATACGTACTCTGGTAGTTGATGCCTCTAAAGGATCATCTGATTGCTGGTTACGCTCAAGTGATATAACACAGTCAGATAGCTGGGCGATGGACTGACTGCCTCTGAGGTGGCTTAGACCTGTCTCTATGCCGTTCTCATGGCCTTTGTTGCCATCTACCCTACGAAGGTGTGACACTAAGATCACTCCCGCTCCTGTCTCTTCTACGAGCGTTCTGATGCGGTGCATGATAGCGTCTATGCCTCGTCTTTCATCGCCTTCAATGGTAGTAGATACCATCATGTGCAGGTGATCAATGACAACCCACTTACACCCGCAGCCTACAATCATAAACCTCAACTTACTGAAGATAGAGTCTATGTCGTTTGCTCCGAAGTGTGCATGAATCCATACACGATTGTTGTTGTCACCGTCGTACATTACATCAAAGAACTCATCTAGTTCTTCTTCTGTGTACTGGTCACGTATCCTGTCAATGTGTAACTTAGCATTAGCTTCAATTGAAAGTATACCATCAACTGTTCTGTTGAAAGTTTCTTCCAGAGCAATGATGCCTACGTTATCGTTTGTTGTTTTAATTAGCCAGTGTTCTAGTTCGCGTGTAACACTAGACTTACCTAAGCCTGTGCCTCCAGTTAGTGTAACTAGTTCACCGTGCCTAAGCCCTTCTAGCTTCTCATTCAAACCTTGCCAAGGGTAGGGGAAGGATTGCTTCTTCTCTCTGTTCTTATACTTCTCTTTGTTTTCAGAGACACTAAGAACTCCAGAGGGTGTATAAGTTTTAGCTGCCCACCAAGCTGCAACATAACCTTTGTGATCCTGCTTGTTCAGCATATCGTTGGCGTCTTTAACGCCTTCAGGTAGTGTCATTATCCTTGCTTTGCTGGGTTTAAGCAGTCTAGCTACACGCCTAGCAGACTCTCTGCCTACCTTGTCCTCATCAAAGTTAATTATGATGTTGTCAAAGGTTTCTAGGTACTCTAGAGATGCTTTAACGTCACGCTCTGCACCCTGTGCGCCTGATCTGACGCTGAGTACAGGCCATTTAGATCCTAGTAGTTCGTATGCAGCCATAGCATCACACTCACCTTCAACTAGGGTTATGTACTTACCTCCTGCTTGAAACATATGCTCACCAAACAGACCAGCAGAACCAATGGCTCCTTTTGAAAAGAAGTTTTGCTTCCCTGTGCTGCCTAGTACACGTTCCTTGTAGGCTACAATCTCTTTGTCTTTGTAGTAAGGGTAAAGATGTTTGAGGATGTTGCCAGCAGAGTCAAGGATACATCGAACACCATACTTCCTAGCTGTTTGCTCTGATATTCCACGATCTCTGAGTGGCACGTACTCACCCTCTTCTGCGAAGGTGATGGGTTCTTTTTCTATTAAGTTGATTTCAATATCTCCTGTAGGCGAATCACCTAACAATGCGTTGTACTTTCTACTGCTGAACCTTTCCCCGCATGAAAAGCAGAATGCACTACCATCGTCATTGATAGATAGTGCATCGCTTGATCCACAGTCAGGGCAGGGCTGATGGAGTTTGACGAAACTCAATTAGCTTACTCCTATAGTTTAAATTTCATGTGAGTCTGATTGAACAGGTTCCTCTGCCGCCTCCTCTTCGACTAGCATATCATCGGTTAGTTGTTGAAGTACTGCTTCATTGAAACCTTTAGCAGCCATTTCTAATTTAGCTAAGGTCTTCCTAGCTTGCTGTATTTCTTTATCTGTCTCTATGATTAAGACAAAAGCACTCTTACCTTCATCTGTAAACCTATCTACAGCGTAGGTTCCAGACTCAGAAGTGTAAGTCCATCCTTGTTGATCACTCATTGTGCCTCCTTTAAAATGCTAAGCTTTCTATTGTGGTGGGCGTTTCTACCGTCTGCTCACCACGCTCAATCAGATTAAGAATCTGAACAGCTTGGAGTTGTGGACGTACTATCTTATTTAGTTTGCCATACTCCTTACGCGCCCATTGCACAGCGATTGTAGAACCGTTACCAATAGATACGTCTGTCCTGTTCTTATCCTTATCTACTACGATAGGTGCAGGGATCTGACTTCCATCAGAGTTATGCGCCCAAGTAGCAAACTTAATAACAGCATCAGGTGTGAAGTTCTTCTTCCCCGGCGGCATCAAGAACGCATCTGAGAATCCCGCATCTTTGAACATAGCAAAGACATCATCAGATACTGCTAGGAATAGCTCGTACCATGCTGTTGTTTTGTTATAGTCCAGATTAGGAACTACCAGATGAGGGTAGTATACCTGTCCCTCTACGACTGAAGGTGGGTTCATGTTTCATCTCCTTTCTTGGTTAATGAATCTAGATTGTACTCCTCTATGAAAGGAAAGTAAACATCTCTGTACACATCAATGTCAATTCCTTCACCCAGAAGAAGCACCACTCCTTTATCAGAGTTGCTTGCTACAGTAACAGGACACTTATTCTCATACAAGGTACGAATGTACTTTGATGTTTTAAAAATGTCGTACTGTTCTTTTGTTAACGGTAGGTAATAGTCCATCACCACTCTCCTAAATCATCAAGGAACTCACTGAACAAAAGGGACATGTTGTTATCACCTAACTTCCAGCAACCTGCCTCGCTGCACCTGTCTTCAACAAGTGTAAAGAATTTATTTTTAATCTTCTCAGATGGTTGAGTGGCGCAGATACGCAATGCCCATAGCTGCGCCCACCAATCGTCTAACTCAGAATAGAACTCTGCTCTTGGATCAGTTGCGCTCATACAGTTCCTCCATCATCAGGTTTAAATAATTCTCAATGAACAAGATAACAAATTCCTCTCCATGTTTCAAGCATAACTGAAGTGCCTCTTCCTTTACCAAGTCAGTCACTGGTGCCTCAAAGGTATAGACTTGTGAATACTTTAGAATATGGTTCGACACATCAATTACGTTTTGCATGTTAGGCTCCCTTTGCCATTCGTCTTTGTTCCTGTCTTCGATAGTTGTAAGCAGTAGAGTATCCAATGCCTACAGTCTCAGCGATCTCACTCACGGGACAGTTCTGCCTAGTCATTTGAAATACTTTCTGAATCTCTTCATCAGTCAGCTTGGTACGATACCTGTCAATATCAATACTAGTTGCAGACATCTTAGCTCGCTTTTGCTGAGCTTGTATTGCTTTAAGCAGTAGCATAGTTACGCTCCATAGTTGGTTGTCTGTGGCTGGGCCATCGCATATCAATCACAAGAGGTTTGTAATTAAAATAGTATTCAGTGTACCCAGCCAGAGATGTCTCACGCTTGCACTCATCAGGCATACACTGAGGAGGATCTTCCCACTCAGTATCAGGAATGCTCGTAGGAGGGAACAGCAAGAGGAATGCGCACTTCTTCCACGCAAGGTGTACCCTACCATACCTTTCAGTGTATTCGTCTGAGAGAGCCATGAAATGCCTGTAAAGCCAATCATAGTGTTTACTATTGGAGCGTACCCATACTGTACTAGGATGGTTCTTATGCGCCAGTTTGTATGGAACAGGCGCACCTCCTTCAAGAACATGGTGAGCAGCACAAAGCATTTGCGCTGACTCTAGTACCATCTTCACTACGTGCTTGTCGCATTGCATCTGCGCTGCTTTGACAGGGCATGTATCTATGTAAAAGATATTCATCTTTCTCCTTACGCTGCTAGTGACTTGGCTGCTTCACGTACTGACTCAACACGCTTGCCCTTGATTGCTAGGATGCTACCTTCAGCAGTCTTCTTAGCAGCAGGAGCATGTGTACTCCAGTGGGTCATAGCATTGTACACTGCCCAGTGAGTAGATCCTAACGTCTTCTGTTCGTCAGTGGTGTACTGATTCCAAAGATACTGAAGCGAACGGTTACGGTATACTTCAGGTTCTTCCATTAGCTCAGTGACTGACATGTGAGGCTTAACTAAAACAAACTTACACTTGGAGGCCATTGCGAATATATTGAATGCTTCACGGTTAGTAATGCTGTGCTTGCTCCAGTGCTTCCAACGCTCTGCTTCGTGCTTATAGCTGTGTAGCGCAGCAGTCAGCTTGCTCTTGGCATGTTCAGTATCCATGCTGATGGTGTGCTTCGCCTTGTACATGCTGAAGTTGTCAACAAATACCTGACCATTGGTACATACCATACGGACTGCACCAATCTGTAACACTACTGCCCAGACTCCGTTGAAAGATGTGCGACCATTGATTTGGAACTGACTTTCATCACCCTTTGCAGTCTCAATCGTGTACTCAGGAAGTGTGAGAGTAATAGTACCCATGCCGCCATCAGGAGACATCATGGAGTCAACCCTTGCACCTTTACAGTTGATCCCTGCTGCTTTACATACTGAGGTCATGGCATCATAAAGATCACCGTACTGCGCACCCTTGAAGTTATAACTAGGCTTAACCACATTGAGAGGTGCGTCATTGGAACCTTTGACATGAAGACCACGACGAGTCGGATCAATAACACGATTACCATCAACATCTGTGTAGTGCATAGGTCTTGCTTCTACAACAGTGTTAACAATATCTGGTGGATCTAGCTCGTCAAGTGGATGTAAAGGATTAGCTAAAGAGATATTTAAAAAACCATTTGAACTAGTTTTGTTAAATAAATTTAATACATTAGTGTTCATTTTGTTTCCTTTGTTTGAACTTGTTTAATCTCTTATTGAGAATATAGGGTAGCAGTTTTTTGGAATGGCAGCAACTTTAATTTGTAACAAATTGTTACCATCTTAATTGAACCATCGCACACTTAGTGCAGACTAATAAGTTATCAACGTAAACCATTGAATAGTAATTAGTTTCTGCACCACAGTTTGCACATTTTCTTGTTTTAATTTTGATTACCTTAACCTCCGTGCGTTCATTAGTTGTCGGGTTGCACACTTTCCGCATAGAGTTTTCACCCATACGAAAACCATTTCAAGTGGATGGCCCAGCTTTTTACACTGGGCGCACTTGATCTTGTCTTTCTCCATTACACCTCTTCCAGTAGCTTGAAGCAGTAGCCTTCTTCAACTTTGTACATGGTGTACTTTCCTCTCACATAGTTGTTCGCAGAACCAGCGACTCTAGCATGATCCTCTTTAGGAACATAGAACCAATCGCCAGACTTCATCGACAAGAAAAGATCCTGCCATCTGCGCTTGTGCTTTCTGTTTGTAACAGGTGCAGGTGCTGATGTGATTTTAAAGTAAGTTGTCATTTTCGTATCCTCTATTTTATTTAAGTTGGTGAGCAGTTTATCCACTTACTCAGGTGGCGAGGGGAGCCTATGCAGCTACGGCAATTAAGTTAGAAGCATCGACAACGAAGTTGCCTTTGTCTTTCTTAGCCTTACCCTTAGCCTTCAACCCTACGATGACTGCACCAGCCTTGACGTTAACCAAGTCTGACGCATCACCATCCATTACCCTTCTACCTAAGTAGAACTCAGGCATTCCATTACGGAATACTACTGACATGGGTGCATCTGTTTTGAGAGCCTTCTTCACGTACTTCTGGTACTTAGGCTCTGCACTGTAAGAGTACATCAATTCGTAGTTGTCTGGAGTCTTGCCCAGCCTTGATGGATTCTTTGTGTAGTCGTAGAAGAATATGTCAGGGAATGCTTGTGGTATCCCATGCTTCTCCCACGGTATGTCTGACAATACATTGAGTCTCACTGCTGCTTTGACTCCCTGCTTCTTGCAAAGCTTGTCAAAGTTTGTGAGTTCTTTGCGTAGCTGTGTAAGGAATGCAGCCTGATCCTCGTGCCACCAATCAGTCTTGCGCTGCCTACCTTCTTTGACGTTGGTGAATACACCCATACCTGCTGACTCTAGGCATGGATCAGCACACGCAGCGATGTTACGGTAGGGACAGAGTATATCGTCTGGCATGAGAGATAACCCTGCAAGCCTGTACTCCTGAGAACCCTTGTCTGTTTTGTTTAACTTGGTGTTACCACCAGTAGTATCAAGAAGTTTCACTACAATCCCTCCACATCTTCTAAGATTTCACCACTCGCACTCTTCACTGTGTAACCTGAAAGCTGAGTGGCTTGTATTCTTTTTTCAAAATCACTGAACGAATAGTCACAACAAAGGACTAAATCTTCAGCGTCCACCGACTCATCAACTATGAGTCTCACTTTAACAATGATTTCCTTATGAGCCATAATCGTACCCTCAAAAATGAATTAAAATACTAACAAGTGGGTGAATGAAGATCAAACCCCACAACAATATGTAGGCAGTCACAGTGAATGCCCATAGCATAGCTCTCATTTACTGAAACTCCATCACTACGATAGGTTCCAGTGACTTACCATCTTTCATGCGGTATTCGACAGAGACTTTACTCAGCTTACCGTCAAGTCCTCCTACCTCTTCAAAACCCCAAGGTATGAAACCAACAACCTCTTTTTTCCTAAGATCACTAGGCATCTCTTTCATTATGAATTGTGCCAGTTGTAAATAGTTCATATCAACACTCCAGTTATTACCAATCTCCGTCAGTTTTGAAGCCAACTCTGCGTAGAACAGCTTCAGCCTTAAAGTAGAGGGGACTAAACTTTTTTCTAGCTTCTGAGATATAATATCTCTTGCCCATGCTACTAGTGTCTATCAAAAGAGGCTCACCGTAGAAGGAATTTACTTCTTCAGATTCATACTCTTCAGCTAAAATTACTGCAAGATCCAAACAAGCAGTAACCCACTCGCTCTGTGTCAGATAAACCTTCATCTGTTCACCTTCCTAAACTCTGCTCTACGCTCCATCTCTACAGCACACTGCATACCTGACTTGATGAGTTCATTGGCGGCATCTTCTTCCTTGCACCTACGCGCCTTCTCCCAATACCTTCGACCAATCTCACACACTTGGGCATCTGATAATGCCTGTAGTTCTTCTGCTTTCATTCTTCATCCTCCAATGCAGCCCATTCGTCTGCTGTTGCTCCCGTCATTAAAAATTCTCTGTCATCAATAGATAGATTTGGCATTGCTTCTTGAATTAACATTCCACCTTGCCAGTTCTCTACTTGCTCCCTAGTTACATCTATCTCGCGGATATGCACCTTGTTTGTGAGCATAGACACTTTCTCAATCAACATATTTCATCCCTCTTTTGGTTCAAGTTCCATGATTTTAATTAAAATGTCACCAAGTTGTTGCTTAGTACAATGGCCAATAACATCATTTGTTATAGGCGTGTCGTACACTAGCTCTCCCTTGCTATCAACCACTGCTATCTCAAACAGACCCTCAGAGCCGCCGTATGAAAACTCATTGCTTATGATGCTCGCTCCGTATCCGTTAGAGAACATGACTCTTTTTTGCATACCTGTCCCTCAGTTTATTTCAGACACAAAAAATGAGCAGTTTACCGTCTTACTCAGGACGCACCAAGCAAGTTTTACATCGTGGCTTAGGATGGTTCGCAGCGCGGAGAGTCGCTGCTATTAAGACCATAGGCAGACCCACTGGTTACAATGGGTCTAGTATGGCATTGGCTTTTCTTTTTCTAGCACTTGCCCATATTTTAAGCATAGTGAGTACAGCGAATTTGTATTCGCCTGTTTTTGTGGGGACTTTAACCCCTATGTCATAGACACCTCCTTTGTATTTGTTTCCTAGAATTAGAAAACATAGTCTAACCCATCGCACGAATGGGCTAGGTTTGGTTTCTACTTTGCCAGATCAGACATGCGCACTTCTATAGCTTTAATGATAGCTTCTAGTGCTTTGATTGTCGTTTTAGAATCTGACGCTTCAATTTGGTCATGTACAATGAATTTCAACGCTTCTGCAAATTCAAGCCTATTCATCCTACTATCCAAGGTATAGCGTAAATCAACTATAGCGCCTTCAAATTCCTTGAGCATGACGCTATTGTAATTTACTTTCTTGAATGCTGAATAAGTCGCGTTCTCTCGCTTTGTTTCGTAGTCCATTTTATGCTGCCTTCTTTTGGTTGGTTTTGTACGCAGTAGCAAGTAACGCCACTGCTTGCTTGTATGTTAGCTCGGACTTTGCAATCCGCGCAAACACTTTCTCTGCTTTCTCACTAGCAGTAGATTCATTTTTTGGCTTTTCCATGCCTATCCAGTAGCCGACGGGAGCCTCTGCAAAATCCGCATCTTTTCCAATACTGAAAGATTCTTTTTGCTTATCCCATACAAGGCCCATTGTTTCATAATGGGTAATGTATTCCCTACGCGATAAGCCATAAGGCCGACCAGATATATTAGAAAGCGCAATTGCAATAGCAGATACAGGGGAAGCGTTGCGATGTTCTTTCAATTGTGAAACAGCAAATGTTTCAGCTTCTAAAAGTACGCTTGCAACACTGTCTCGGCTGATACGCTTTAGAGCATTGTTCAATTTTTTGATTGAGTCGATCATAAGTAAACCCTCGTTTGGTCTGTGGTTATGCCGCCAGAATTAGCGACATAATGGAAACCAAAAAAAAGGGGAGCAACAAAAGTCAACTCCCCTTCTTAGGTTTTAATAATTTTCCGCGATCTTCTCGTATCGTCGGTGCACTCTGTATATGATCCGCACTGTTTAAGGTGCCATAGGCTAGGTGGGCGCAATCTGTGGTTGAGTGTAATAGATAATGGTTTCCTCCATTACCCGCACACTCAGGCGCATTCCATGCGGCGCTCGCTCCGCTCGGATTTCGACTACTTCACAACTCGCCATACCTGCAATGGAATCCGCAAACAAGCACTAGCAAGTAGCAGAAACAAACTAGGGCAGAGCCAAAATCTGGGCCTAGTCAAATTAGATATAGAAAGTAGGGGAATGCCTCGCGGAATACGCAGCCTGTCGGTACGCCTCAACCCCATAGTCTAGCCCAGTTAAAATAAACTGCTTTACAGATCACGCTGTGGCTCGGCCTAGTTTCGCGCTGTTTGCCAGTTGGTTGCTGTACAGAATGTAGGCCATCGAAAATGATCAGCACTCGCAGTAGGTGATAAATCACCGTTTTTTCACATATCCCAAAAGGGTAGTGGCGCTGCGCTTGTTACTTTTGAAAGCCACCTAGTGATGAACAAACAAAAGATCATATCCGCTCGCTCTACAATCCGTCGCAGTACCTAGCCGGTGCTACATGTACTAGGACAATTGTAGTCGCCGCGAAGCGAGCAGGGCAGTGCATTTTCTACTGGGCCTCCTCGCCGTTAAGCGATAGGGGAACAATAACAGAATGGACGCTAATTAGAATAGGTTTATCGTTACGAGATGTAACTAAATTGTTTCAAATTGTTACTGTTCTTCTGACCTATCACAATATGCACAATATGTAAAATGGAGATATAATGAAAACTGTATGTTTATACAGTACTTTCCTCCATTATTCCTTCATTATTGGTGCATTATTCCTGACAACAAGTTTAAGTTTATTCCCGTCAGACCGACGTAATGCCATTCTAAGGTGGGTTATAAAAAATAGGTGCTAGGCTACAGGGTAACAATGGAGGATCTTAGAGGAGAATATGAGGCGATCTAGCGGCTGTATGTATGTACAGTAACGTATTGAAAATATGGGTAATATGCAAAATACATGCCAACTATTTCGCATGTTAAAAATCTTTTACATTATTGTAAATCTTTCCCAGCAGCAGCGCAGCGCGTCTTATTCTAAATAATTTACAATTGGGAAATACTTTCAAATAAGAAACATTCCTATTTAAAAGTATTTTACAATTGGGAATAGATCGCCACTGCAATTGGGAATATGTACAATATGTTAATGAGAATCATTTGCATCTGATTCTGAGGGGCGGGGCAGGTGGCCAGTGGGGGTGGGGGTAGGTATAATGCAATCTTAAACATTTTACACTATTTTTCAATTGTAAACCTTGACACCCATATTGGGCAACATTGGGAATAGTTGCGCTCACAAGTAGAATATTTAGAATATTCATCTTCTATGTTAACATATATTTTTATATATATTTTAACTATATATTTAACATATATATTAAAAATAGATGTATCAGTATTCTTAATATTCTACATATTATACACAGAGATGTTAACTTTGTCAAGTGTTTTCTGTAAAGAAAACGAAAAAAAGTACTTGACAAATCCAGATTTGTTGTCTATAATGGTTATATTTTAGTTACTTATGTCACATATTTCAAAATTTGTACCAAAAGATTCTCGTCCTACCAAGGATAGAGAGTTAACTGAAAAGCAGCAAAAGTTCTTGGACTGTCTAATCCAAACAGGAGGTGATCCAAAAATAGCAGCAGAGCTTGCAGGTTACGCAGAAGGTAGTTATCCACAAGTCATTAAAAGTTTGCAACAAGAAGTGATAGATCTGGCCTCGCGTATTCTAGCTCAATCTGCACCCCAAGCCGCTTTTAAGCTGGTACAAGTGATGAATACAGATGAGACTATTCCACAAGTGAATACTAAGTTACAGGCAGCACAGACTATTTTGGATAGAGTAGGCATATCAAAAACAGATAGATTAGATGTTAACCACAATGTAGATGTGAATGCAGGTAGCTTATTTATTTTACCAGCGAAAGAGACTCAAGTGTACGAAGGTGAAGTAAGTGAAGTTTCCGAAGACTAAAAAGAAAGCATCAGGTTCTATTCCTTTTGGATATGAACTAACTGAAGATGGGAAACAGCTACAAGCAGTCCCTAAACAGATAAAGATGTTACAAGATGCTATTGATGGTGTTATTGATGGAAGGATTGCAAGCCTAAGAGAAGCTAGAGAGATAATCAATAATGCTTCTGAAGATGCGAAAGTTTCTCATCAAACCATCAGTAAGTATGTAAAGCAGGAGAAGATTGATAGAGGGTTACTTGACCCTAATACTCCTAAGAGACAATACAACTATCACAGTGAAACTAAGGCTAAGATTTCTGCTCAAAGATCTCTAAGAGAGAAAAAGAAAAGAGAAAAGAAGCTTCAGGCACAGCTTAGTAATCTAAAGACAAGTCTAAAGAAACAAGAAAACTTACAGACTAAATTAGATGAACCAGCAGACGCTACTACCAAAGAAGGTAAGATAGTAGAAGCAGATGATTTAGAGCTACTTCCAGACAATGTAAGAGAAGAAGCAAAAGCAAAGGAAGTTATATTTCAGCCTAATGAGGGGCCACAGACAGACTTCCTAGCAGCGCCAGAGACAGACGTTCTATACGGCGGTGCAGCAGGAGGTGGTAAATCCTATGCTATGCTTGTAGATCCCCTCAGATTCGCTCATAGGGCTGCTCACAGGGCGTTAATACTAAGACGCTCCATGCCTGAACTGAGGGAACTTATAGATAAGTCTAGAGAGTTATATCCGAAGGCTTTTCCCGGCTGTAAGTTCAGAGAAGTTGAAAAGATCTGGACTTTCCCATCAGGAGCTAAACTAGAGTTTGGTTTCTTGGAACGAGATGCAGATGTGTACAGATACCAAGGTCAAGCATATTCTTGGATTGGTTTTGATGAGATTACACATTTAAGTACAGAGTTCTCATGGAACTACTTAGCATCACGACTAAGAACAACAGACCCTGAGATTACTCCTTACATGCGTTGTACTGCAAACCCCGGTGGAGCAGGAGCGCATTGGGTAAAGAAGCGATATGTACATCCTTCAGAACCTAATGAGAGTTTTACAGGAGCGGATGGACTGACACGTAAGTTCATACCTGCTAGGTTAGATGATAACCCTTATCTTTCAAAAGATGGCAGATATGAACAGATGTTGAAGGCGTTGCCAGATGTGCAACGTAAACAGCTTTTAGAAGGAGATTGGGACATTACAGAAGGCGCGGCCTTCACTGAGTTTGATACAGAAGTACATGTTATTCCTCCTTTTGAAATCCCAATAGGATGGGAAAGGGTAAAAGGTATTGACTATGGTTACGCTTCTGAGAGTGCTTGTGTTTGGGGTTGTGTTGATCCTTCTGATGGCACCCTTATAATTTATAGGGAGTTATATCGTAAAGGACTTACAGGTGAAGACCTAGCTGTTATGATAACTAACATGGAGCTACAAGATCCTTTTTCTGTTCAAGGTGTACTAGATACAGCAGCATGGAACAGAACAGGTACTACAGGCCCTACAGTTGGAGAAACACTACAACGAGGTGGGCATAAGCTGCGAAGAGCAGATAAAAATAGAATTCAGGGTAAGATTCAAATACATGAATACTTGCGAGTACAACCAAGTGGCAGACCAAAAATACAGATATTTAACAGTTGCCCTAACTTGATACGTGAGCTACAGAGTATACCATTGGACAAGTCTAATCCTGAAGATGTCGATACACATGCACCTGATCACGCATACGATGCGTTAAGGTATTTAATTATGTCAAGGCCCAAAGTTAATGACATATTTAACCAGTTTAGACACATGAGGATGGAACAGGCTTACACGCCAGTTGATTCAGAATTTGGATATTAGGAGGAACATATGACTAACCCAGTTGTAGATATACGAGATACGGGGCGTAACTCAGCGAAGTCGCTAGACGTTCAAGCCCTATCAGATAATGTTATTACTTCAGCAACGTCTGCTACTACAGACACTATTGCTGTAACGGCTAACGCTACTTATGATGTTAGCTTTACTCAACCTGCTGATACTTCAATTAAAAATCTTATTATGATTGCTAATGGTAACTTAGTTACTGGTGGCTCTTCAGGTGACGATATTGATTTTGACTTAGGAACAGCAGCAGGTGGTGGACAGATTATTGATGAAAAAGCTATTGCGGATGATGGTGGCAGTGCTGTTACTATTACTGCTAACACCCCTTTGTACATTATTGCTAATGGTGTTCCAGCCGCAGCTAACGGCTTTTCTACCATGAGTGGTGGCCCAGCTACTTCAGAAGCAATGACGCTTGCAGGTTCTTTGTATAGTGCTGCTGCACGTACACTGCACATTCGCTTAAAGCCTCTTGCAAGTGACTTAGCGACAGCAGCAACTACTGCTACTTTTTTAATTGAGTTCCAACATCTTGGTGTAACTCCAGACTAGTAAATTATGGCTGAAAATAACTTAACATCAAACGAGCTTTACTTTGAAGAAGTAGAGTCTGAGCAAGGGATGAATTTGAGCCTTGAAGAAAACTTACAAAATAATCTTGTGGGTTTGATTCAAGACAGATTTATCTCTGCTGAATCTGCGCGTGATCTAGATGAGTCACGATGGCTTGCTGCTTATCACAACTATCGTGGTATGTATGGAAAGCATGTACGATTTAGAGAATCTGAAAAGTCTAGAGTATTTGTAAAGATTACAAAAACTAAAGTACTTGCTGCATACGGACAGCTTGTAGATGTTATATTTGGAGCGAATAAGTTTCCTATTGGTATTAGTGAAACTAAAGTGCCTGAAGGTGTGGCAGAACATGCACACTTAGACACACAGACTCCAGTGCCAGGAATAGAAACTTCTGTTGTTGAACAAGAAACAGAAGTAGAGAATCCTTATGACGTAGGTTACGAAGGCGATGGGCGTGTTCTCAAAGCTGGAGCAACCTATGGCACAGGGAAATTTGAACAACAAAGAGTGGAAGAATTAGCAGAAGACAGTCTTAAAGAAGGTCTATCTCCTATTCCAGAAGCACTTGAAATTAGTCCAGCACAGAAAGCTGCTAGACGAATGGAAAAGCTTATACACGATCAGATTGAAGAATCTAATGGTGCTAGTGAAATAAGAAACTCTTTGTTTGAAGCAGCGTTGTTTGGGACAGGTATTGTAAAAGGCCCATTCAACTTTAACAAAACTCTTAATCGTTGGAGTACGGAAGACGGAGAAAGGAAGTATAGTCCTGTGTCAGTACGTGTTCCTCGTATAGAGTTTGTAAGTATATGGGATTTCTTTCCTGATCCTAATGCAACCACAATGGCAGAGTGTGAGTATGTGTTCCATAGACATCGTATGAATCGTACTCAACTCAGAGGTCTTAGCAAGCTACCATACTTTGACAAAGATGCGATACGTGAATGTTTGCAGATGGGGCCTAACTACATTGAAAAAGACTATGAACAAGAACTAAAAGACGATAGCCGTAGTGATGAATATGGTGCTAGTCAGTTTGAAGTCTTAGAGTATTGGGGCGTCATGGATGCAGAGTATGCTCGTCAAGTCGGTATGGAACTGGATGAAGGAGTAGACGATTTAGATGAAATCCAAATTAACGCATGGATTTGCAATGGTAAGATGCTTCGGGCAGTGGTTAACCCATTCACCCCATTTAGAGTACCTTATCACGCTTTTACCTATGAGCGTAATCCCTATAGCTTTTTTGGAATTGGCGTAGCCGAAAATATGGACGATTCGCAAAAGATTATGAACGGTCATGCTCGCATGGCTATTGATAATCTTGCATTGTC
>Ga0180120_10000673_pt1 | contig 17441 bp, 28 predicted proteins | sample CPBDNA_3_FD_129677 | JGI IMG/M metagenome (GOLD analysis project Ga0180120, IMG submission 129677) | Freshwater to marine salinity gradient microbial communities from Chesapeake Bay, USA - CPBay_Spr_31_0.2_DNA (version 2) (version 2) | ecosystem: Environmental > Aquatic > Marine > Coastal ... | reverse complement strand
TTTAGTATTTTAATAGTTGTTATTTTTATTTGGTTACATATATATTATCTGAAGTAATTCGTATTCCATTTGTGAAGAGCGAAGCGAAGCGGCGAGTGCTATACACAGTGAGTAATCCTTAACTGTCTTGTAGGGCGGAGTCTACTCTTCCGATCCTATTTCAAAATCAGGCTACATGTATATTATCTACGAGTGAGAGGTTTTAGATCACCTCAACTGCCATATTTAGTTCATCAAATAGATCACCATAAGGAGACTCATACACATCATCTAGTGTGAATACTTGATTGTTTACTGTTAACTCATAAAGATCATTGTCTTGGTCTAGTTTAAAAGAGATAGTCATAATTTCTGTTTTTATTAGGTTATTAAAAGTGGGACATTAGCCTATTAAGGTTATATAGTAACAGGCTATTGTCACTGTTTTTAGTTCATACTATTTCTTTAATTGTTCAGTAAAACCTTCTAACTCTTTTATTAAGTCTTGTTTGTCTTGAAAACCTTCATAGTATTCTTCTAATTTTTCTACTAGCACTTGTAAGTCATACTTCATAATTTATAATTTTAATTAATATTCAAATATATTATCTTCACTTATCTGTATTATTTTTGTTTTTAAGATGAGGTTCCGAACTGATCTATTGCCCGTTGCAGTAGATTTTGTTCTTTAGTTGTTGGTTGAGGTTCGATCGTACTTGTTACTTGTACATACTTAGATCCATCAGATCTTGTTATTGTTTTACTTGTATACATATTATTGTTTTGTTGAATGAATTGCTTTAGCGATTAGTTTTAATTCGTTTACTACTTGTTTGATTACTTTTTTCATTGTTATAATTATTTAGATTCAAATATATTATCTTTAATTGTCTGTATTATTTTTGAATAAAGAAACTTAGGGGTGTTTCCATCAAGGGAGGTTATTCAGTTATTAATAGATCTCGAGTTGACACTGGCATTGAACTTGAAGAAGTATATGACTTGTATTTTTCCCAACAGTTCATTTTTTCCAGTTTGTCTTTCATAACTTCAAAGACTTGATCATGATCATACTTGGCGATTTTACCATTTTTAAATGTTACATTGACAATTGTATTTTTACCGATCAATGACTTTCTTACTACGAATCTTTTAGATTCTAATACTACTTTTTGATTTGACATAATTTAGATTTATTTATTATTATTATTATTATTTAGTTACAGATATATTATCTGGAATAGTTTGTATTAAATTTGTTTAAAAGTTATATAATTTTTAGTTAATAGTTTTGAAATATTAATGTTTGATGGATTTGATATAATAAGTAGTTTGTTATTATTAAATTTAACATTAATGTGTTTGTTAGTTAATAAATTAGTTGTTTGTTTGATTTGAAATTTGTTGATTGAAAACATAGTTAATTGGTTTTAAAAAATTAGAATTATTATTATTATTATTATTATTACTTAGTTACATGTATATTATCTGTAACGTTCTGTATTTCTTTTGAATATAAATATAAAAATAGTTTACTGTAAAAGACAAAAAGAGGGGGGCCAAATGTAACAAAAAGCCGAAAAGCTGGAGTATTTTGCAAAAAAAGATGGGGGGCCCGTGAATATAAAGTTAATTTCGTAAAGCGCTGATAGTCAGGGAGATAGGGGGTAGCACTATACCCCACTATTTGTAACAGTTTTTATAAAAAACTATGACATTAGCCTATTAAGATATAATAGTAAGGGGCTATTGTCACACTTTTCATCATATATCTATATATTGTAAAATAAGGCTCATGTGTGTAAGTATATATGTTATACAAACTATGCATAATGGCAAAACCAAAGAAAGAAGGAGGACCAGAACAGAAGTTATCTCCATTAGCAGCTAAAAGAAAAGCTAGAAGAGATTTATTGGCAGCAAAGACTGATTATAGGAAGAAGTGTAAGGCTGATGCGCAGCAGAAGAAAAGAAATTCCCCAGTAGAATCAAGAGGAAAAGACTGGGATCACAAGAATAAGAGATGGGAAACACCTAAACAGAACAGAGGTAATGACGGTGAAGGAACAAAAAAAGAAAGTGGAAAAAAATACAAGATATAGAACATGGCAATAATATATTCATACCCGATAGCAGTACCTACAAAAGAGGATAAGCTAGTGATTACTCAAGCTTTTAATCCAGAAGAAGACGATCCTGATAACTTTAACCCAACAAAGTCAGCTACTATATCTAGTATAGTTGATTTAGTAAACACAGGGTTAGTACCAGGCACAGGTACAGTTACAAGTGTTGGTATTACTATGCCTTCAGCTTTTACAGTGGGTAATGGTTCACCCGTAACGTCAGCGGGAGTTATTAACGTAAGCGGATCAGGAGCATCGACACAATACATAGATGGAACGGGTTCTTTACAGTTGTCGCCAAATCAATTGTTAAATACAACAAACAATGTAACGTTTAGTTCTATCACAGGTAATGGCGCAGCTATAACAAACATCGACAAGTATACCACCGCTCAGATAGACGGGTTTTTAGCTTTAAAAGCAAACCAATCAACTACATATACAAAAACAGAAGCTGACACGTTATTAGCACTAAAAGCTAATCAAGCAACCACATATACAAAAACAGAAGCTGATGGATTATTCTCAAGTGGATTTGTAAGTGCAATAACACCATCAAGCCCAGCCCCTACTCAAAATGGCTTATATTCTTGTTCAGCTCCTGGTACTTATACTAATTTCGGAGGAGAAGTAGTATCGCTAACAAACCAAGTTGTTTCCATAGCTGTTGGCGGAACTCAAAACACGTTTACGCAGGTTGTTTCAGCGGTTGGTAACACTGTTGCTGCAACGCTTGACGCAATACGAAATAGCACTGCTCTATTTTCAGGTAGGGCTATATACAGGAACATACGCTATAAAGCTAATTTATTAGTAGGGACTAATTTATTTAATATAAATGATTCTGAAATAGCTATTGGAAGTTTTGTTAATTCTAGCGGAGGCTTATCACCTAACGCTATATATAATACAACTGGTTATATTCCAATATCTCCTAGCACACAGCATGTTATGAGCTACAGACATGGCATAGCTTATTACGATGAAAACAAAACATTTATTTCTTTTTCCGCTTCTGGCGGGCCTAACCCTACGACAAGCCCAGCGGGTGCTTATTATATAAGATGTACTGTTTTAGCATCTACTGAATGGGCAGAATTTCAATTTCAACTAGGTGCTGTTGAAACAGCGTTTGAACCTTATTCGGTAAAAGTAGATCCAAATGAACTAGACCTAACAGCATTGGCTACAAAAAAGGATTATGTAAAAGCATCTAGAACTAGCAACTTAATTGATCCAAGCGAAATAATAGATGGATCATTTTTATCTTCAACAGGAGTAATTAGCTCTAATTCTTCTTATAAATTAACTGGCTTTATACCTTTTAAGCAAGCTGATGTAAATATAGTATCTAGCCTTTTTACAGTTAGTGGTGGTGCTTACAGTGCATTTTATGATGAGAATAAGGTTTTTATCTCTTCTTTCCAAAACAGTTTAGCTACCTGGGCTTCAAACGTTGCTTACGTTAGGTTTTCAGGAAACAATGCTGGTTCTGTTTTTTATGCTAACGTTGGAACGGTGTTAACAACAGATTTATACAATGAATTAAAAGATTTAGTAAATAACGAATCAATAGTAGATAACTCAATTTCAACTGCTAATATACAAGACAACGCTGTAACTAGTGCTAAGATACAAAATAACGCTGTAACTAATGCTAAGATAATAAACGAAGCGGTTTCTCCTGCTAAAACTAACTTTTTTCAAGCAGGTACAAATAAATTCAACATTAATGACCCGGAAATTGCTATTGATTTTTATGTAGCTTATAACACTGGGGTTTTAGCATCAAATACATCATACAACGCTACAGGGTTTATACCTGTGCTAGGTAGCTCTGAATACATAGTTAGTTATGATCACCAAAGAGCTTGGTATGATGAAAATAAAGTTTACATAAGCGGTATAAATAGTGGTGTAACAGGGGTAATGACTTCACCTGCAAACGCTAGGTATATAAGATGTAGTGTTATTAAATCAGAGTGGGATTATTTTCAACTTAATGAAGGCGCTACTTTACTTGCTTACGCTGCTTATGGAATATTTATAAAGTCACAGTACATAGATACCGCAGCGCTCGCGTTTTTTCCAAGACTAGCTTTACCAAGGAAAATGCACGTGTTACTAAACAATGAGAACAGTGTTTATCATAAAAACTACATTGAACGCTGGGATCCTTACCAGTTTGCTATAAATGGTTCAGGAACTAATTGGGCTTACTTTGAAAGATATTTTAGATTAAATAACGCTTCAGCTGGAAATTTAACAATAAAAGCAAGCAATGCAGTGACTTTAACAGAACAATCAACTAACACTTTGACAACTGTGAGTGGGGATCCCGCTACGGATAACGGGACCAAGATATTAAATGTCATTGGAGACAGTTTTACATATAACGGTGCGTGGTATTTAAAAACAGATTCTTTATGCCCTAATCTATCTTTTGTAGGTATTAGAAAATCATATAGTACACCCGGGGCATCAAGTATAAAAGCTGAAGGCCGTGGTGGTTGGACAGTTTCTAAGTATATGACGGATTTAACCGGTAGTGCTACAGACAGTCATAGTCCTTTCTTACAGCCTGTTGACCCTTATAAGTATTATGGAAATACACTTTTTTGGGAAGCCGTAGAGGCTGGAACAACTGGGTACGGTATTAATGGATTTACTGACACAGCTACAGCTATTGGATTTGATTCTAATGGGTTCAAGTCAAACCCTCAAGCAAACGACGTAATGTACAATGGAACTAGCTCTATTTATCAAAAATACAATGGAACTTCATGGGAAACTATAACAGAAGCTACTTTAGGGTTTACCTTTAACTATACTAAATACCTATCAACATGGAACGTGCCAATGCCTGATTACGTGCCTATTTTACTAGGTACTAACGATTTTAGAAACAGTATGCCGACTGATGCTTTTTTAGCTGCTTGGAAAGTTAGTTTTGATATAATTTTTCAAAGCATTCTAGCAGCAGGTGTAGCAAACGGTAAAACAGTTAGAGTAGCAATGTGTACTCCTACAACTCAAAACGAATCGGCTAATAATTCAACTTCTGCAAACCCTTTGTTTCATACGGCAAACGTATGGAAAGCTAGAAATTACATGTTTGAAACTTTCGATATAGATAGTTATTTAAACCAAGGATTAGACATTGTGGACACGGGTAGCTCTTTGGACGGTGAATTTGGATTTGATATGAGCGAGATCAAACCGTTTGCAGACTTTACTGGAACCGCTAGAGAATTGTATTCAAGTAACACGCCGCACCCAAGTACACAAGGTTATGGGCAACTAGGAGTTAGGTTAGCGGGTTATATCCAAGCTACGAGGTAAATAAACATAAAAACACAAGTGATAAATAAAACAATACAACATAGATAAAACATGGCAATAATATATTCATACCCTACGGCAACACCTAAAGTGTCAGATCTTTTAGTTATATCAAACGGAAGTAAAAAAACAAAGTCAGCTTCTATATCCAGTGTTATAGATCTAATAAACACAGGCTTACTGCCAGGAGTAGGTACGGTAACCTCTATAGGTGTAAGTGCTCCTTCAGCGTTCACTGTAGCTAACTCACCGATTACATCAACTGGAACAATAATAATAACAGGTGCTGGTGCGACTAGTCAGTATATTGACGGGACTGGAGCTTTGCAGAGTTCAGCTAATCAAGCACTAGACACAACTAGTAGTGTAACTTTTTCTACAATCACAGGTAACGGTTCAGCTATAACAAACATCGATAAATACACTACATCATACATTGATACCAATATATATACAAAAACGGAAGCTGATTCCTTATTCACCAGTGGTTTTGTAGGAGCAATAACGCCAACAAGCACAGCTCCAACGCAAGACGGTTTGTATTCTTGTTCAACTTCTGGAACATATACTAATTTTGGAGGAGAAGTAGTGTCGCTAAGCAACCAAGTAGTATCCATAGCGGTTGAAAATAATCAAACTACGTTTACGCAAATCGTTACACCAACAGGCATAACTTTTGATTCTACTCCTACTGCCGGAAGCACTAATGCTGTTGAAAGTGAGGGAATTAAAACTGCTATTGATGCAAGTTTAGGTCAAATAGTAAATTTTTACGATTTAAATAACTTATTTAATGTTGATAATATTGTAGATGGTTCTTACATAAGTTCAACAACTGGAAATATTAACAGTGCAAGTGGTTGGGGTTTTAGTGGTTTTATTGATATTTCATCTTATCCAGATGGTCAAGAGTTTACCTTAAGTGGTCAAAGAGATAGAGCTGGTTTTGCTTTTTCGGTTGACAATAGTGGTACAACATCTGTTACTGGTTCTTACATAGGTAGTAGTACATTGCCTTTAACAGTAACTAAGCCACTTACTGCAAATTATATGTATTTTAATCTATATTACCCAAGCGGAACAACATACTCTAATGTAATGATTAATGTTGGGTCTACTGCTTTACCTTGGGAGAAATTTGGTCGTGGTATTGTAATTAAAAATTCTGTTTTACCTCCTATTAAAATAGCTAATTTAAAATTGAATGGAATAGGTAGTGAAGCTACTGTCACGGGGTTAGTGTCAAAAAGAATAATAGAACCTTTTAAAGAGGTTCAAGTTAGTGGTTCAAGAGTTTTTAACTTTAAGACAGATGAAGTTAATGATGTTGTTTTTAGAGAAAATACAACAGACGATGTAGCGCCATGTCATGTTTTAGGCACTACTTTGCTTGCTAATCACTCTTATTTTGGCTATGAAGTTGACACAAATGGAAATCATTTAAAGACAGATTCAGATATTGGAAGTGTTTATAGTTACGGAGGAAATGAATACACTTTGATAGACATTCAATCAAATGATGAGTTATGGGTAATTGGTGATACTTTAGGAGATATTTTACCAGAAAGTATTACACTATCTTATGTTAGTGGTGGCTCCACAACTAATGATATAGTTATAGATACACATAAATATAAACAAGCATTTCCTTGTAGTTCAGATTATAATTTAGATATTCTTATAGATGGAGTTAAAGAAACATCCAACACTGGAACTTTTTATTACGAAAACAATGTAGTATTTAATGAAACTTATAACTTAATAAAAAGAGATGACATTATTACTTGGTATCAAACAAATTATAGTTCTAATTTAAAACCGACTGGAGATGTTCTAATATATAACAATATTTCATATTCTTTTGACGTAGATGGTAACTGTACTATAAGTGGAGATTATAGTTTTAATGATATTATATCTGTTGAGGATATTATGGCTCTACAAGCAACAAGCGTAACTACATTAGCTAAATACTACATACCTAAAACAATTGCGTTTACACAAGATTCAACTAATATAAATTTTTCTTTAATAGAAAATTCTAATGTAATTGACGGAGAAACAATAACTTTTGATAGTAGTAAGTTAGATAGCTCATCTATTCCTAGTGATAGGTGGATGCAATTATCAAGTGATGGAACTAAAGGGTTTGCTATGGGTTTCTTGCCAGTCGCAAGTGCTGGTATCAATAGAAGTTCTAATACTACAGATATGACTATGCAAAGAAAAGGAGGTAGTAATAAGATGTATCCAAGGTTATTAGATATTGGCAATCATACAAGTTCATTAGGAGATGCTTATTCTTATATAGCTTATAGAAATGTATTTGTACCTCAAAATAGTGCAACTGCTAACTATTTAGTTAGAACAAAAAATGATGATTTTTATTTTATAGACTATCATAATGCATCTGGCGTTTTTCAATTCGACATGCCTATTGATTTTATAGGTAGGACGTTTGAGGTAAATGAAAGCAGAAATATAACATGTAACTCACAAGTAATTACTAACAAGTTAACAATAAATGTTAATTGTTTATCAGATTACGGTTATCTAGTTATAAAGATATCAAAATAAATAATAATATTAAAAAACAAAATGATAAAGAAAATAATTAATAACATTGCTAAAGATAAAAAAGACCACGTTTTACTTGGTATGTTTGTAGGCTATCCTTTAATGATTTTTGGGTATCTTATAGATATACTAGCTAGTCTAAACTTCATGTTTATAGCCGGTGGTGTTTTAGGTATTATTTTAGTTGGTCTTAAAGAAATAGTTTACGATTGGATAATGGATTTAGGAACACCTGAATGGTGGGATTTTATAGCCTCTGCAATACCTATTGTATTTCCTATAGTAACTTATCTACTAAACGTGTAATAATAACGGTAAGTTATAAGACTTAAATATAATCTAATTAAATAAAATACAAAATGGATGCAATTGTTAAGAACCTTAACTTCGGAGACGAAGCTAGGGACAATGTATTAAGAGGTATAAACAAACTGACTAAAGCAGTTAGTTCTACTCTAGGCGCTAGTGGTAAATGCGTCATGCTAGAAGACCAAACCGGTAATCCTATTATAACAAAAGATGGTGTAACTGTAGCTGATTCAATAATACTTAGACATCCTGTAGAAAACATGGGTGCAACTCTACTTAAAGAAGCTGCTAGAAAAACAGTTAGAGAAGCTGGTGATGGTACCACAACTGCAACAGTGTTAGCTCACGCTATACTGCAAGAAGCTTATAAGGTTATAGGTAAACAAAATTCTAGAGAATTAAAAAATGGCATAAACTCTGCCACGGAAAAAGTTGTTAAATATTTAAAATCAATTTCAGTAAGCGTTGAAGGAGATATGATAGACCAGATAGCTACTATATCAACTAATAACGATCCGGAGCTTGGTAAAATTATAGCAAATGCTTTTAGAGCTGTTAACAATACAGGTGTAGTGATGATGGAAACTTCGGCTGACGGAGAAACAGAGGTAGAAATTGTAGATGGTGTTCAGTATGATAAAGGAATAACTAACTCGCATTTCATTACTAATCAACAGCTAAAAACAGCTGAATTAGATAATCCATTAGTCTTGCTAGTAGAATCTCCAATAGATACAATTAGACAAATACAATCAGTGCTAGAGTACGTAATAAAAAACAATAAACCTTTGCTTATTATAGGCGATTTAGATCAAGGTGTTTTATCTGCTTTAGCTATGAATAAGAATAAGGGTAACATAAAAGTAAACGTTGTAGATGCACCTACTTATGGTATTAGCAAGAAAGAAGTTTTAGATGATCTAGCTTTGTTAACAGGCGCTACAATTATAAACGAAGACTTAGGTGACGATATGGATATGATCCAGATAGAACATTTAGGAACATGTTTAAAAAGTGTTACATCTCATAGCGAGACAGTTTTACAAGTAAAAGACTCTAGTGATGAAGTTAAAGATATTATAGAAGATATTAAGACTAAATTAACAGAATCAAATCAATCACATGAGGTGATTCAACTTGAAAGAAGGTTAGCAATGTTATCAGCTAAAATAGCTATAGTTAAAATAGGGGCTAACTCTGCAATTGAATTAAAAGAAAAAACTGATAGAGTTGAAGATGCTATCTGCGCTACTAAAGCGGCTATTAAAGAAGGTATTGTTCCAGGTGGTGGAATTGCTCTACTAAATGCTTCTGACAGAATAACAAGTAGGTCAGAGGGCGAGAGTGTTCTTCTAGAGGCTATTAGAGCACCTTTTAAGACAATATTAGATAATGCTGGTATAAAAGGTTACGAATCACCTAAAACTAAAGGAGTCGGCTTAAATGTAGTTAATGGTAAAACTATTAATATGATTAAAGCTGGTATTATAGATCCTTTGCTAGTTACAAAGAGCGCACTAAGAAACGCGGCTTCAGTAGCTACTACTATTTTGTCAACAGATTGTGTAATAAACAACTTGAGAATAGATGAAAGCAATAGGTAGAAATATAATTATAAACAAAGAAAAAGAAGGGACCACCAAAACAAAGGGTGGTTTACTTCTTGCTCAGAACCAGAGAGAAGATATTAGGTACACTAAAGCAACTATAGTTTCGGTTGGTGAAGAAGCAGAGGCCGCGGGTTTAAAAGAAGGTAGTAATATATACTTTGATAGACATGCTGGTCATAAAATAGAATTTGAAAAAGATATTTACCACGTTATAAAGCTACAAGATATAGTTGTTGTTTTATGAGAAGGCTAGAAGCAAGGGATATAAAAGATATGAACTTGTTAAAACATTATCGCATAATACGTAAATGGGCTTGTAAAAACAATGACTTAAATGATTCTGATTTAGAGCTATTAATTTATTTTGATTGCATAGAGTATTTTACTAAAAATGATTTTATAGAAGGTACTTATTCTTATAGCTGGGACAATAGAAGATGGAACAGGCTTCTTAAAGAAGGTTGGATAGTTGTTTGGAGAAAAAGAAATCATACAACTCAAAAATACCACATATACAAAGTGTCTTTTAAATGCAAGCATCTTATAAACAAAATGTATAAGATAATGCTAGGCGAAGAAGATATTTCAATGAATGGTAGAAGCAATAAGTTAGTTAAAGGTGAGTCTTACACAGATAAGGTTTTAACTAAAGCTATAAGTTACGTAAACAAAGATAAAAACAGATAATATGATAAATCAAAATACTCCACAACCAAACAACGAAATGGTTGATCAAGAACCTCAGTACACACTGACACCACCTAAAGCTGGTAATCAATTAGGTATGGCTAAGCCTTTATTTAATGACAATGTACAAGCATCTGCTAATTCTATATTTGGAAACGAGACACAAAGACAAACGTCATTAGCTAATCCACCTTTCTATCAGTTAGATCCAATGTACAACGGTGAGCCTGGAGTTCAAAAGGAAGATTTTAAACAATTTAAAAAATAAATTATTATGAAAGATAAAGCAAAAGGTCAAGTTGGTGAAAACGCAATATGGGATGGACCACTAGACGTTACAGGTTTTCCAATGGGCAAAGGATCTAGTTCAGGTATAAATGGTATGCAAATATCTAAAGCGCCTTGTGGTTGTGGGAAGTCGAAAGGACTACCTATTACTAAAATTGCTCAAGGTCTATAAAATGTTAGGCAATATGCAAGATTTAAAAATATGGTTTTTCAATGCAATGACATTAAGCGTTGCTACTTTTTCTACTATAGAATTAGGTTTAAAAATTGTTTTACTTTTAGTTAGTATAGGCTACACGTTAGATAGATGGTTTAATAGCAAAAAAAAATAAAATGCCTTACACTCAACCAGACTCATCACCTTTCTTAAGAGTTCGTAAAACAACTAAAGGAAAAGGTAGAAACTTTTTATCTACTAAAGAAGGAGCTGGTATGACTTCCGCTGGGGTTAAAAAGTATAAAAAAGAAAACCCAGGTAGTAAACTTAAAACAGCTGTAACTGGTGATGTTAAACCAGGTAGTAAAGACGCTAAAAGAAGAAAATCTTTTTGCGCTAGATCCAAAGGATGGAAGGGTGAAAGAGGATTAGCAGCGCGTAGAAGATGGAAATGTTAAATAATAAATAAATATAAATAAAAATGAAAAAGTCACCTTTAAAAAAATCAAAACAAAAAGTAGAACAAGACTACGCTAGAAACGCTATCGCTGACTATAAAAGCGGAGATAAAAAAGCAGCTAAATACGAAAAGAAAAAAGAATTAGAAGTAGCAGCTGGAGAATCAGGTATTATGATGAAAAAATCTCCTTTGTATAATCAAAACAAAGGTTATGAATCTAATAAACAAGAAAAGAAAAACTTACTAAGTGACAATCCAATTGATTCACGAGCTGGTGGTTCTTTTATGTCTAAGCACTCTAAGAGTAGAATGTAAATATTTTAACAGTAGAGACCTGTGATAAAACTCAAGCCAAACATAAACACTAACACTAACTTAAACACTAACAAAAATGGCTAAATTTTTAAAGATCCCACTAACTGGAGTGGCTAATACACCAGAACAATTAGTATCAATTGACCAAATAGTATCTGTAGTACCTGGAGACGTTGCTGGACCTGGAGCTAATCCAACCACAACTACAAGAATCTTCTTAAACGCTGCTGCTGCATTTGACACTATTCAAGTAACGCACACTGCTGCTTTAACTGCTGGAGATGTATTAAAAGCTTTTAATTCTGCTTTAACTGCTAATCCAGGTGGTATTGTATCTACTTTAGGTGCTCCATTGAATACTGCTCAAATTGTAGCTCCTGCTACTTCTGGTAGACAATTAATAACAACTCAAGCTGTACATGTAAATTACACTGCTATTGCTTTTAGTTAATGGTTAAAATTAATTAATCTTACGGGCGTAAAATCCCGTAGGATTTTTTTTAAAAAACAAATATGGCTTTTAAACTAAACACACCACCTTATAATTACGATAGTACTCCTATTTACAGTGTAGATATGGAAGACGGTGTTTTAGGTAAAGCTAACAACAACGGTTCTATCTTACTTAATAAAGACTTAGATCCATCAAAAAAAGAAAGTGTTATAAAGCACGAAAAAATACATCTAGACCAAATGGAGCGTGGTGATTTAGACTACGACGATAAAAACGTCTACTGGAAAGGTAAAAAGTATTCCAGAGCACAGATGAAAGAAGGTGCTAAAAATTTACCTTGGGAGGCTGAGGCTTACAAAAAATCATAAACAAAAAATCATAAACAAAAAAACAAAACAATGGCATACAAACAAACAGCAGGAAGGTCTCCAATGGCTAAAACAGGTAGAGGATTAGATTCAGCTTTATTGCAAGTTGATCCAGATCCAAAAAAACCTAAGAAAAAAATAACAAAAGCAGAAGCTCAAGTTAGAGGTTTTGACGAGCAATTTGAAATAGTTAAAGCTAAGTTTCCAAAATCTACAGTTGAAAAAAGAGCAAACAATCTAGGTTCATACACTGTTAGAAAAGGAGGAGGTTCATTCATGTACACTCCAGGTAAACCAGTGATTTAATGAAAAAAATATTCCAATGGTTAACAGGTGGCGTTATTAAAGAAGTAGGCAACGTTATCGATAAGCTTACTACAACTAAAGAAGAAAAACTAGAAGCGCAGAGGCTAATACAAGAGATATTAGAAAAAGCAGATAGCGAAGCTCAACAACAGGTTACAGATAGATGGAAAGCAGATATGGCTTCCGATAGCTGGTTAGCTAAAAATATTAGACCTTTAGTTTTAGTGTTTTTAACATTTATATTTAGCTTGTTAGTTTTCACAGACGGAAACATAGGGGAATTTAAGATAACAAAAGAATACATACCAATATTTCAGTCATTACTTATTACAGTGTATGGCGCTTACTTTGTAGGTAGAACTTGGGAGAAATCAAAAAAACAATAAACAAATAAATAAATAAAAATGGGACAATTCGGAAATCAACCTGATTTTGCTACAAATGATGTAAAGGTTTGTACACCTAGTAATGATATAAACAGCACTACTTTTTTAAACGGTGCTGTTATATACATTGGAGACAATACAACTGCTGGAAAAGACCTAAAGGTTATACCTGGTGGAACTGTAGGTGTTCAAGGCGTAGTATCTACTATTACATTAGGATCTGGAGGTAGCGGTTATACAGCTGGCGTAGGTCAAGCAACTACTTCGGCTAGCGGTTTAGGTACTGGTCTTACTTTAACTACAACAGTCGTAGGTGGTGCAATAACAGCGGCAACTATTGTAGCTGCTGGTACTGGCTACAGACAGGGTGATATAGTAACTGTATCAGGAGGTACAGCTGGTGAATTCACTATAAATGTAGTAAACGCTCTTCCAGTAGCTGGCGACGCTGTAACTTTTAAAGGTTTAGGAACTGGTGGTTTTTTACCAGTAACTGTAGATTATGTTTTAGCAACAGGAACTACTGTTCAACAATTAATATCAGCTAGGTAATATGGCTATGGGTATCAGTATGGGTATTGGTATACCTAGCGGAGTGTTAAGTTCAGGATCTGGATTAGATGGAACATCTTTTATAACTACTTGGACAACATCAGTAGATGGAGAAACTATAACTATACCGATTGGGACTGGTAGTTATAATTATACTGTTAAAACAAGTGATGGTCGAACCTTTACAAATATAACTGGAAACGCTACAATAACATTTGCTACTGCTGGAGATTATGATGTTTCTATAAGTGGAACATTTCCTCAAATAAAATTTAATAACGGTGGAGATAAACTAAAAATAGTAGATATCAAGCAATGGGGGAATATTGTTTGGGGTTCTTTCTCTGCTTCTTTTAGAGGTTGTAGTAATTTAGTTGGAAATTACACGGATGCTCCTAATTTAAGTAGTGTTGGTAATATGAGCAATACTTTTAGAGACTGTGATATTTTTACTGGTAAAACATCAAATTGGGATACAAGTACTGTAACTAATATGAATGGTATGTTTAGAAGTGCTGAATCATTTAACTCTGATTGTTCTTCTTGGGATGTTAGTAGTCTTACTACTGTAGTAAGTATGTTTCAACAAGCAAGAGCATTTAATCAAGATATTGGTGCTTGGGATGTGAGTAATGTGACTAATATGACTCAAATGTTTAGTACTACCAATCTTTTTGACCAAAATTTAGAAAGTTGGAATATTTCAAAAGTAACAACCTTTGGTAACTTTAAAACAGTTGGAGTCTTTTCAACAGCAAACTATGATGCGCTATTAATTGGATGGAATAATACCTTAGTAGACTTTGTAAACGGAGGAGGAACTTACACTCAAACTCCTACTGCATATTTTGGTAATTCACAATATACAGCAGGTGGAGCAGCGGCAGCAGCTAGAGCTTCTTTAGGAGCAGTGTTTAATTGGAATATAACAGATGGAGGGTCAATTTAAAATATACAAAATGATAAAAACATCAAAATTAAATTACCCAACAGTAGATACTTGGTTTATAGCTTGGGATAACAATAGGGAAAATATAAAGGCTTTTGGTATGGTAGCGACAACTCAATGCATGATTTCGCCTTGGGATGAAATGGATTATTTTACAAATGAAGCTGAATGGCTGGAAGTGTTGTTAGAAAATGGGATTAATCCTTTTCAGGAAGACTAAATAAGTAATTAAACGATACACTATGTGACTATCATAGTATGAAAACAATTAAATTAAATACAATGTCAAAAGAACAAAAGATTACAACAGAAGAATTAACAAGTATTAAAGAAAAACAAAAAACTGTTAACGATTTATTATCAAATATTGGTTACCTAGAAGCTCAAAAGCATTCAACGTTACATCAATTGTCTGAGTTTAATTCAGATATAGAAAAAAGCAAAAATGATCTAGAAGAAAAATACGGTGCTATTAGCATTAATTTAGAAGATGGTTCATATACTTTTATTGAAAAAGAAAATAAACCTGAAGATGTCTAATGTTATAAGAAAAATAAGTATTGGTTCTGATTACAAAAACGATGCAATGCATTATGCTGTAAGTCAACAAGTTTATGGAGGACACACAATATCAGCAATCTTACACAATCAAGAATCAAACTCTTATAGTATATTCATAAAAAAAGGAGATGAGATAATGCCATGGAAGAAATTTAATTCTAACATGGCTATATCCGTTGAATACGATTTAGAATATTAGATGAAAAGTTTATACGATTTCATAATTAAGCCATTAGGTGATAGATATGAAAATGAAATAAAACTTGGTGATAAGACCTTAGTCTTGAACACGAAAATAGAAAGCTTTAAATCAGTCAATAATATGGCTGTAGTTGTTGAAACTCCTAAAGCTTTTAAAACAGATATAAAAAAAGGAGATATAATAGTAGTTCATCACAATGTTTTTAGAGTATTCTACGACATGAAAGGTGTTAAAAAAAATAGTAGATCTTATTTTGAAGATGGATTATATTTTTGCGCTATAGATCAAATATATTTGTATAAAAATACAGGCAATTGGAAATCATTTGGGGACAGATGTTTTGTAATGCCTTTAAAGAATAATAACTCTTTAGAGCTAGAAAAAGAACAAAAACTTATTGGTATACTAAAATACGGAAATAAGTCCTTAGAAGCTCTTAAAATAATCCCAGGAGATGTGTTAGGTTTTACACCTAACAGTGAATGGGATTTTATTATAGACAAGCAAAGAGTTTATTGTATGAAATCTAATGATATTGTAATTAAATATGAACACAAAGGAAACCAAGAAGAATATAATCCTAGCTGGGCAGAAAGCAGTTGAAGAGTTAATTAAAGTAGCTAAGGAAGCTATTGTTGATTCTGATGATGATTTATCTGCTGATAAACTTAAAAACGCTGCAGCTACTAAGAAGCTAGCTATATTCGATGCTTTTGAAATTCTTAATCGTATTGAAGAAGAAGAGAATATGCTTGATCCTAAAAAAGAAGAAGTTAAACAAGAAAAGTCTTTTAGAGGTTTTGCTGAAGGAAGATCTAAGTAATGTACGAGCAAACTCTATATAGCGTCTTAAAACACCACATAAAACCCAAAATTGTAAATAGATTAAACAAATACAAAAAATGGGAGTATGGTTATAACAAAGAATATGACGTTGTTGTTATAAGTAAGACTGGTCAAATAGGTGAAATTTACAATATACAAGGTTTAAATATAGCTTTACCAAAACAAGAGAATGTTGTTTCTTTTGAATTAAACAAGTGGCAGCATACTCAATACCCTAAAGAGCTAAAAAAAATAAAATCTGTTTTTGATTGGGATGATTACCCTACGAACTTTAAAGAAGAATGGTATGACTATATCGATACAGAGTTTAAAAGAAGAGATGAAGGAATGTGGTTTAATAATAAAGACGTTCCTACTTATATTACTGGTACTAACTACATGTACCTGCAGTGGTCCAAGATTGATGTTGGGCAGCCAGATTTTAGGGAGTCAAACAGATTATTCTACTTATTCTGGGAAGCTTGTAAAGCAGACGTCAGATCATACGGTATGTGTTATCTTAAAAACAGACGTTCTGGATTCTCGTTTATGGCATCTGGAGAAACAGTTAACCAGGCAACAATATCAACAGATTCAAGGTTTGGTATATTATCAAAATCTGGGCCTGATGCGAAGAAAATGTTTACAGACAAAGTTGTACCAATATCGATCAACTACCCTTTCTTTTTCAAACCGATACAAGACGGTATGGACAGGCCAAAAACAGAACTCGCGTATAGAGTACCAGCGTCGAAGTTTACACGAAAGAAACTTGATACCAACGAAAAGTTACAAGAAATATCGGGGCTCGACACAACAATTGACTGGAAAAACACAGGAGACAACTCGTATGACGGGGAAAAATTAAAACTACTAGTACACGATGAAAGTGGAAAGTGGGAAAGACCTACAAATATATTAAACAACTGGAGGGTAACTAAAACTTGTTTAAGATTAGGTTCTAGAATTATAGGTAAATGTATGATGG
>Ga0180120_10000672_pt1 | contig 17472 bp, 19 predicted proteins | sample CPBDNA_3_FD_129677 | JGI IMG/M metagenome (GOLD analysis project Ga0180120, IMG submission 129677) | Freshwater to marine salinity gradient microbial communities from Chesapeake Bay, USA - CPBay_Spr_31_0.2_DNA (version 2) (version 2) | ecosystem: Environmental > Aquatic > Marine > Coastal ... | reverse complement strand
TTTTTTAGTTTTTCAATATCTTCTCTAGCTGCCTCCAACATAACTTTAACGTGTAAGTTTTCATCTAATAACTGTTGTTGTTTTTCAGTATCTTCAGCCAAAGATTCTAACAGAAAAAACTGTTCCTTATCGACAGGTATTTGATCTGCCTTCTTTAGTAAATCTGCTTCCATTAACTGAAGTCTTGTCTCTAACGTATTGATGGTATTAGTCATACCAATATACATATAAACTGCAAAACCTGCAGCAGCAATGATCATCCCGATCGTTTTAAGATCAGTCTTTACTGCAGTCTCTTCGTTTATCTTCGACATAAACTATTTATAAAAACCTTTAAAAATCCAATCTATGAATTTTTGCCATTGTTTTTTAATCCAATTCATATTTTCCTCCGTTGGTTGATTTACTTCATGTTGACAAAACATACAATCACAAATATCACAAAAAGTTTCACTAACATTATAACCTTGTCCAATACAGTGACATTTATGTTCACAATTATTACATTTTCTTTTCATTTTTCTCTACCTCATAAAACATTTTATCAGAATCTTCTGTAATCCAATCCGCACCTTCGACATCCCAGACAGTAGTTTGTACTTTATAGTCTGGCCAACTTGTATCAGTAGTATAATTATTAACATGCCACAAAATGCGATTGTTAGGCTGAGCAGCATAATTGCCGTTAGCAAGAGCCAATATATGTGCACACTTGTGCTCTTGAGGAATTTCAGAATGTTCTGTGTTGAGTATATTACTCTCTGGATGCGCCCAGTCAATAGTAAATAAATATTGTCCAGCATAAAAATTTTTATCTTTACCTTTAAATTTACAATCTAAACCAGCAAGGAAATCAAAAGTATGAACACTAGGCCAATAACTAAAACAATTCCACAATTGTAACTGGTCAACCGACATATCCGGCACTTCGTTTCTAGAAAGATGTTTTTGGAAAAACGCTGAGATAGGCAAACGATAATAGATCGCACCATTCGGTAACATAATGTGAAATAGTAAGGCACGTCCTGAAATAGATGCAACACCGAAGATAATACATTCTTCGCTCTCTTTACAATATTTGGGATCCATATCGTAAAGATATTCTTTACGAATTTTACAATATATGGGTGGTGTGTTCGCATTTAAATAAGCCATTATCCATAAATATCACCCCAATTTTCGCCAGATTCATAATCTACTTTATTAGGAACTTCTAGTGTAACAGCATTCTCCATAATTTCAATTATTTTTTTAGCATGTTCAGGAGACTCTACAGATAAGTCTAACTCATCGTGAATTTGTATGTGAGCAATAATTCCTTCTTTATATAAATCTAACATTGCTTTCTTAGTCATATCAGCAGCGCTACCTTGAATTAATTTATTTAATGCTTTGTATGTGTAAGCTCTTTTAATTCCTGGTCCGTGTTCCTTGAGCGCTTCTTCATGAGGCAATGCTTTGTGCATACCAAACATATTAGGTTCCCATAAATGAAACCTACATAATCTACCAAGTAAAGTTCTTATCTGACCATGACTCTGAGCTCTGTTAGATGCTGAGTTCATTAATTGTTTAACAAAAGGTACTTTCTCATGATACTGATTAAATAATTCATTTGCTTTTTCTTTTGTCACACCTAATTCTGCTTGTAGTTTTGTTTTACCCATTCCATAAAATAAACCTAAGTTAATAGTCTTAGCTTGTGTTCTAGGTATGTTGGCCATTTCAGCTACTGTTTGGTGGAAGTCTGTATCTACATCTTCGTTATAAGCATCAACAACATCATAAACAGATGGAAATTTATGTAATGCTGCGTAATGTACAACTAGCCTTGGTTCTTGTTGTGAGTAGTCAAAACAACCCCACGTACAACCTTCTTCTGGTAAAAATAAAGAACGGATTAGGGGACCGAGATCTTTATTTCTTGCAGGTAATTGCTGTAAGTTAGGGTTGTTGTAACTAAAACGACCTGTGACGGTTCCTCCGGCATCAGAACGAATCTGGTTAATTTCTGCATGTATTCTACCTTTGTGTTGAAATCTTAAAATAGTATCAATAAAAGTAGTGTGAGCCTTGTTTATTTCTCTTGCTTGTGCTATTTTTTGTACAACAGGATTTGAATGTTCAGAAAGAAAATTTTTAGTAAATGAAGGTGACTGTGTTTTCTCAGTTCTATCGTAGGGCAAGGAGAGCTTATCAAATACTTTGGCAATCGAACGAGCAGCCCAGATTTGTGGTTCTATTCCTGTTGCTTGTTTTACTTCTAGCAATAGATTGTTTTCTTGTTCTTGTAGTTGCTGTTTCAGTATTGCAGCTCTGTCTGCATCTACTCGCACTCCTTTAAATCTCATATCAACTAAACAAGGAAATAAATCTGTTTCAAGATTAAAAATAGATTCAATATCTTGTTGAACTATTTCTGTTTTAAATTTTTGCCATAACTCTAAAGTAAGTTCAGCATCTTTTTCTGCGTAAGCACCTACGTACATAGGTGGAAGTTTCCACATATCTGCTTTAGGATCTAGTCCTCTAGATTTTGCTTCTTCATTTAATGCAGCTTCATTTTTACCGTGACCTAAATAATCCCAAGATAATGCATTTAAACTAAATGCAAATCTATTTTCATCAATTAAACTTGCAGCAATCATTGTATCTACAATAAGGCCATTAATCTTAATACCCATAGACCTAATCCAACATACATCGTACATTGCATTATGAAATATTTTTGTAGCTGATGTTGCCATTGTATCTTTAAACCATTCTAAGGTTTTCTTTTTATCCATATTGCTCCCTGATCCGTGAGCAATTGGAAAATAAAATTTTCTACCTGGTACAGCTACAGCAATACCTACTACTTCACCATTACCAATTACAGATCCTGATCCTGTTGTTTTTAAATTTGGATCTCGTGTTTCTAAGTCTACTGCAATCTCATCATATGATCTTAAATCTGGATATTCTTCTGGTTCAATCCATTCTGTTTGTGCTGTGAATAGTGGTATTTTCATTATTTATTCTCCTTTTTATGTGTGTAAACTTCATACCAAGCTTCACATTTTTTATTAGTGCATTGATACATAGATACTATTTGATGTTCTGAATCAGGATATGTATCCTCAGTATCAAAATCATTTTGCCAAAGTAATTCTTTTTTACAATGAAAGCATTTAAACATTATTTTTATTTCTTTTTTTTCCTGTTAACTTTTGTTCCCATTCTTTTTCCGTCATTACATTTTTCTTTTTAAAAATATCATCATAGTTATTTTTATATTGTTCGGTAGCTATTCTGGACCTACCGTCCCATCTTCTTCCTTTTTCCTTCATAATTTTCCTTTTTATAACATTTTTTACATTTGAAAGCACAATTGTATGCCATGTTTTTTTTATGACATATGATGCACTTATATTTCATTTCTTACTTTTCATATCTTTTATCTTCTTTATTTCTAATTCGCAATAGTGAATTATTTTTTCTAAATCTTCTATTCCATTTTTATTCAAGTACCTACAAACGTACTTCACAACATTACCCTGGAAGAAGCTGAGATTATTTTTAGATATAAATTCATACGGTTGAATGTGGAACGATTTATAGTGACTTCCACCTATCTGTTTTTCTTGTGGGAAAGCTTTTTCAAACATATCTTTTGTTGTCATAACTGATATCCATACCTTTCTTTTTTTGGTTTTAATAAATACAAGTTTTCTTTGGCTCTTGTTGCACCCACATACCATACTCTATGTTCTTCATCTGCTTTTTCTATGTTGTTTTCTACAGACTCTCTTATCTTTCTAGCATTATCTAATACTAAAATAACATTATCACATTCACCACCTTTGGCTGCGTGAATAGTTGATACTTCAATTCTTGCGCTTTGACTTAATCTTTCGTTATTACTTAACATTGTTCTTATATAAAAACATTCCTCCTGGTCTGCCTTAACAAAAATTTTATACCAAAGATCATCCGGCTGATAACCAAAGTCTTCTAATTTATATAAAGCTTTATTATCTTTAAACTTTGGATTATTTGGAATGTATTCATATAATTCTTTAGCATCATTTAAAGATATGGAAGATCCTTTACATAGGTGGCCAAAATTAATTATAGATTTATACAATCTAGTATTAAAACTTTTACCAAATCTATTTTTATAATATAAATTTTTTTCTCTTAAATATTTTGATATTTCATCAGAACGATAAACAGTTCTAGTTAGTATTAACCAATTATGTTTTGTAAAATCTATATGGTCCATACTAAATATAGGCTCTACGTTCCCTGGTGATCCTTTTTTAGCAAAGTATTCTTTTTGTTTTCTAGTATGTATTCTACTTACGATGACATTTGATACCTGTTGTATATTTTTTGGTACACGATTTGAATAAGGTAAGACTTGTTCTTCTGCTGGTTCATTTAAAAATCTATTAACATCTGCACCAGCCCAGGCAAATATTGCTTGGTCATCATCTCCAGCAAGATAAATATCTTTAGATTTTTCTTTTAAGATATCAAACATCTTCCATTGTATGGGTGATAAATCTTGAGCTTCGTCTATAAAGACAACATCAAACTCTCTGCATTTTTCTTTTTGTAAAACAAACTTTTCAATCATGTCATTGAAGTCATCTAAAACAAATTGTTTTTTAAAATGATTGTAGTTTAAATAAATGTGTCCTAATGTTTCATAGTCTACTTCTCGACTCCATTCATTTGTATTAAACTCAGACTCTACAGATATATCTTTGACCCTAGCTTTATTTATAAGTTTAAAGTACTCACTATTAAAATCTAAATAACCAGACTCATCTCCTGAGTCTGTAACTCTTAAGTTTAACTCTCTGCCTATTTGTTCGTAATGAACCGGTTGCATAACATTTTCTTCACTCATTCCCAATGTATGAAATGCAAATGAATGTAGTGTTTGAAAATATCTTAAATCTTTTTTATTTAAGTCTGGGTGTTTATCTAACATTCTTTCTTTTGCTTCATTCGCTGCCTTTCTTGTAAAAGCAAAGTAACCAATACGATTTAAACTTGTTCCTTTTTTAATATACTCATCTACTAAATTTAATAGTGTTGTAGTCTTACCTGTACCTGGAGGTCCAAATATTTTTTTAATCATTAAAATATTTCCTCCTTACCTTTTAGTTCCATTAATTCTTCTTTTGGTTTTGTATCTGATAATAAACTTGGAAACTTATCTAAAGGTAATTGTAAAACATTAACTGGATTATTGGAGCTATCATCAGTTTTCTTTTTAGGAAATCTTTTATCAACACCAAGTACTGCTTTATATAATCTTTCTATACGTTCTCCTGTCTTACCTCTATTCTCTTTCCATTCTTTATTTTTTAAAGTTGCATAGAAAGAAGAATAAACAAAAAATGCTTGATTGTTTTCTATAAATACAGCACCTGTTTTAAATGCTGCAAATGTTTCTGCCTTTGGTCCATTTAAATATTGTAATAAATATTCATGTAATAATTCATCTGGTGTAGTTCCTTTAGGTGGTGAAGTAATAATTTTTGGTGGAAACAGATTATCTAGTATATCTTGAAATTCATCTTGTTTTATTTTTGGTGGTACCTTATCAGCTGCAGCACCTATGATGGCTCTAATATTTTCTATTTCAATAATTTGTTTTATATTTTTTGCTCTAACTTCTTTAGTTGTTTGACCATCATCTAATGTAACATTGAATGTATATTCAGGTTCAGGATATGTTATTTTTTGCAATCCGCTTAATGGTGGAAAGGTTCTTCTGTTATAAGATAGGTATCCAAATTTTTTATTTCTACATACAGCTTTCATACATACCGGCTGTATTGGATCTTCATTACAAGTATATCCTTTAATATTTCTTGCCCAAGATTTTAATTTCTTTTTAGTTTTTTCTTCTGACCAATCTAAAACTCCATTAGCATCTGATTTAAAATATTTATTAGGTGCAGCGATAACCATCTTCTCCCAATCATCTGGATATTTCTTTTTGGCAAACACTGCATAGTTATATAAAAACCTATCTCTGCCATCTGTTAATTTATCTTTAGTTAATATTGCAAGACAAGGTGGTCCATCATTAAACTCTTCTCCACCACCTATTAATATTTTTCTAGTATGTTCTATTGCAAACTCTTCTAAATCATCTGATGAATAAGTATTTGCTTTAATAACTTCTGCAAATTGATCAAAGTTAAAAGTTGTACCATCTAAATTAAAACCAACTCTTTCTGTTTTGTTGTAATAAGGTAAATTAATAAATTGTCCATTAACATAATTACCTTCTGGATCTTGTCCTAATTCAGTTTGTTTTGGATATATCTCAATGTTTGTTGGAAGTTTTAAAGTAAATAATAATTTTTCTAAAAATCCTCTAATGAAAACTGCTTTTGCTGGTTCCTTTAAAAATAAATATAAATGTAAACCACCACTTTTAGATTTAACAGGAACTAATGGAAGTTTATTTTCTGCTATAATATCTAAATATTTTTTATAAGGAAAGTTAGAATAGCTATGTTGTTTATCATCAATATCAATTGCACCAAATCTTGCCATACCTTGATCATCACAAGGTTGTACACCAATAGATTGTCTACCTGTTAAGTGATCTAAATAATCTTGATTAGTTAATTCTCTATGAGTCCAACCATAAATAGGTTTAACCTTTCCTGTAGTTGGATCTATTTTAGTTTGTGTAAGATCTGCTGCTCCAAAGTTTCTTTGAAGTCCACTAAATGCTTGTATAAAAATTTTTTCTTTATGCCCTAATTCCATAATTGCTTTCAAATCTATGTGGGCGATTACTCGCCCACACATCGTTGTTGACTAGAAGTGAGAAGCCTCTTGGGAATTTTCTGTACTCTCGCCATGTTTAACATTAACGTCTCCTTTTGAAACGCTTTCTGCGAAAGATTTTGCTTGTTGATACAATGCTGCATCTTGCACTGGACCAATTTTGCTAACTTCCCATCCAAACCAAGTACCTTTGTCATTTGACATTTGAGTAGTTCTTAGTTTGTAAGTATGACTAAAGAAAGCTGGAGTAAACATTCCATTCTTTCCTTTCATCTTTATACTAGCCATCATACTATTCCACTTTCTACTAATCTTTAATTGCGTTGATTTCATGGCAATCAAAGCTGTAGATGGTGTGTTACTATTAACAACTACAAAGTGACTCGCTGTCTTTTCAATATAATTACCATTTGGTAATCTATCTTTATAAGACGCATCTCTTTTTGTTTTAGTAAGTATGTCGCTAGACGATGGATGGATAGCAACTGGAGCTCCAGAACCTTCGCCTCTATCTTGCCATTCAATATATTCTAATTTGTAATGACAAGGAATGACTTCGATTCCTTTTTCTCCATCAAACAACTCTCCTGTTACAGAGTTATAAATCATTCCAGGTTCAGCACCTTGAACATATTTACCATCTCTTTTATTAACTTCAGGAGATAATTGTCCTAGTATTTTTAAGAATGGTAACGCTAAATCTTCATGAGTTAGATTATCCACTCCTTTGTTTGCATCTGCCTCAAATACATTGACAGATAGAGCACCTGCAGCAACTTTTTCAGCTACTGCTGTGTTTGTCCTTGGTTCTTGTTTCGTTTTTATTTGTTCTTGTTGCATATTTTTTCCTCCTTTATGCACGGGTTATTTTTGTTCGGTTTCCTGCGAACACATTAAATAGGTCAGAGGGCATATCTTTCCCAGACTCAATACGCTCTCTGACCAGAGCCTTAAGTGTCATAGGTTCAACCTTCAACTTCTGGGTAGGTTGATACCCTTGACCTTGCGCAAGGACAGCATATTCTGCCGCCTTGTTATCTTCGTTACGACCAAAGGAAACAGTGACCTCATTTTTAATAAGATCGCCTAGGCCTTCTTTACGAAGCCAGTTAAATGCTTCTTCCTTTTTATCTGCAGGAATAGAAGCACCGTAGATGGGCTTGACTTCAATAGCCGAGCCATCTGCTAATTTTAATGTAGAGATATTCATTTCTGTCATCATTGTTGGAATGATTTCACCAGAAAGAAGATCCTCTTGTTTTTTTAATTGCTTTAGATTTTCTTCAGCAATTTTTATTTTATCTTCCAAGTCTCTTAGTTTAACAACTTGTTCAGATAAAGTTTTTGCATCATTAGTCTGAGTTATAGACTCAGTCTGATCTGCTTCGAAATTAATATTGCTCATAATATTTTATCTCCTTTGTTAGCGTTATTATTTCTTTCTTTGCTTTTTTTAATATGTAAAAAGCTTTGTACCTAGTATAGTAATATCCGAATACAATGTCAAGTCCTGTTAGGAATAATGATAGAACATCCCATATATAACTAAAAATATTTTCATCTTTTTCTTTCTTTAACAAAGTATAATTATTTAAAAAATTATAATGTACTTCTGTTCTTTTTATAAATTGTTCTAACTCTGACTTTTTTGCTTTCATATGATACAGTTTATTCTGTATTTTCCATTTTTCATTATCCGTCATCAATGTTTCCTTTTTCAAATAGATTTATTTCTATTGGGTAATATGTATGCTCTTGTCGGTCCCATTTCAAGAGGTTATATTTACCTCCCGTTATATCTGCGACAATTGAGCACGCCACTCCAATAATTGCGGGATCGCCTGTAAGTAGTAAATAATCATTTGTTGTATAGTCTTTTAATAATTTTCTTAACTTAAATATTAATGGACCAGGTGACAAAATAATTTGGCTAAATTCAGGCAACAATGTAACTAATTTGCCATATTTTTGTGCGCCCATAATATTAAATTTTGGATTACCAGATCTTGTTCCTGGTAATTCTTGTATAATATAAACTATAGGATTTTTAGATATAGTTGTATTAGTTAAATTAGATGCTCTCATTTATTTTTTACTTTCAAACTTGACAAGTAATTATAACTTAATATATAACTTGTCAATAGAAAGCAATATAAATTATGGATTATAAATTTAAAACAAAGCCTTATGGGCATCAAATTACTGCGTTAGAAAAATCTTGGAATAAAGAGGTTTTTGCGTACTTTATGGAAATGGGTACTGGAAAATCTAAAGTACTTATAGACAACATATCTATGTTATATGACAAAGGTAAAATTAATGGTGCATTAATTATTGCACCTAAAGGTGTTTACCAAAATTGGTATGATACAGAAATACCTACTCATATGGTAAAACATATTGAGAAAGAAGTTATATTATGGAAAGCTACTATTAATGAAAAACAACAAAATCTTTTAAATAAATTATTTGTTGCTGATGAAAAACTTCACGTATTAATTATGAATGTTGAAGCTTTGTCTACAAAAAAAGGATTAGAGTTTGCTGCTAAATTTTTAAGATCACATAATACTTTAATGGCAATAGATGAATCTACTACAATTAAAAATCCTGATGCTAAAAGAACTAAAAATATTGTAGCGCTTGGTAAACATTCTAAGTACAGAAGAATATTAACTGGTTCACCTGTAACTAAATCACCTTTAGATTTATTTAAACAATGTGAATTTTTAGATGAATACTTATTAGACTATTCATCTTACTATGCATTTAGAACTAGATATGCAATTATGAGATCAGCAAACTTTGGTGGACGTTCTGTTCAAATTGTTGTTGGTTATAAAAATTTACCAGAGTTATCTAGTAAGCTAGAACCTTTTTCTTACAGATGTTTAAAAGAAGATTGTTTAGATTTACCTGACTATACTTATACAAAACGTATTATTCAATTAACACCTGAACAAAAGAAATTATATCAACAAATGAAAATACTTGCTTTAGCAGAATTAGATGGAAAACAAATGACAACACAATCTGCTATGGTTCAATTGATGAGATTACATCAAATTACTTGTGGTCATTTTACTTCTGATGATGGAACAATTAAAGAAATTAAAAATGAAAGATTGTCTGCACTCATAGACATATTAGATGAAGTAGAAAATAAAGCAGTTATTTGGGCCCACTATAGACACGACATTAATGCTATTGTTAAAGCTGTAGAAAAACATTTTGGTAAAGAATCATATGTAACTTATTATGGTGATACAACAAATGAAGAAAGACAAAATGCAATTAAACAAATTCAAGATCCAAATAGTCCTGTAAGATTTATAATTGGTACACCACAAACGGGTGGATATGGTATTACATTAACTGGTGCTAATGTAATGGTATACTATGCTAATGGTTATGATTATGAAAAAAGAATACAATCAGAAGCTAGAATTAATAGAGCAGGTCAAACTAGAAAAATGACTTATATTGATATTATTGCAGAAGATACAGTTGATGAAAAAATTGTTAAAGCTCTTCGTAATAAAATGAACATTGCAACTAAGATTACAGGAGATGAATTAAAGCAATGGATCTAAAAATAATAACAGTATTATTTTTATTATCTACAGGAGAACTTGAATATAAAGAATACAAGATAAAAGAATCTTGTGAAGATTGGTATATGAACAAACTAGTTCATCTAGATAAGTATAATATTAATTTAATAGAGGGTTTACCTGCGGTAGGATATTATTGTGGGGCGATCGAAACCGCCCCAAATTAATTATTTAATTTCTATATCTTTAGCTTCAATAGCTTCTGGTTCATTAACACCAAGTTTGATTGTTAATACACCATCTTCCATCTTAGCTTCATTAACAACTGCGCTATCGTTTAACGCAAATTGTTTAAAGAATTTTCTAAATGCTAATCCTTTTTCTAAGTATTCTTTTTCTTGATCATTAACTTGACCAGAAACAGTCAATACACCATCTTTATATTGAACTTTAACATTCTTCTTATTGAATCCTGCTAAACCCAATTCAATGCCGTATTCACCTTTGCCATACTTCACAACATTGTGAAAAGGAAAAGATTGAGCTGAACCCATTGCTAAATTACTGAACATGTTATCAAATACATCTCCAAATAATTTATCTGAATGACTCCAGACGTCTTTGTTGAATTTATTTATTAAATCTAGTGCTGTCATATTATCCTCCTTATATTAAGCAAGTTTAATCGGCCACATTATTGTGCACCTAACTATAATATAGTTATATTTTATAAATCTACAAGTCCTGTTTCTCGATTTAAATATTTATATTCTATCTTTCTTATATCAAAATCTTTACTAATTTTATCACATATTTGATGAGGATCAAATTCACCACAGCTATATACATCAAATTGCATTAATGCTGGATTAACTTCATCCCAAACGTGCATTACTATGTGTGAGGTTTCTATTATTGCTGCACCAGTTATTCCTCTATTACCTGGTACATCATGATACTTTACATAAGGACCCATTAATACTTTCATATTAATTGATTCAATAAAATCTCTTAACCAACTAGATAAAATTTCTTCATCCATTGGAGGTCTTACTGCTTCTGCCCTAACAATGAGATGTTTGTGGACCAGTAAACCGTTTTGCATTTTATTCCTTTATTAAATTTTTAATAAACCAAGAATCGTTACTGTAACTAAACCAATGCCTGCAACAATCCACCAATACATGGTAGTGAACTTATTATCTAATTTTTTATGTATGTCAACTAAATAGCTTTCAAATTTATCTAACTTGCCTTCGACTCTTCCCATATCTTTTGCAAACTCATCATGACCTTTTTTTAATCCTTCTATGTGGCCATAGATAGCTATGATGTGTTCGCCTTCTGTCTCTGGTATTTTTCCGTTTGCCATATTAATCCCTGCTTAAATCAAAACTTCCAAAGTCTGTAGAAACAGTATTTCCTTCAGATCCAAAGCCCTGACTACTAAAAGTTGATTCTGATGCTCCTCCTGTTCCACTTCCTCCAGTTCCTGAATCATCATAACTGTATGTTCCTGGTTTAGTTACAGCATTAATTCCTTGTGAATTTCCACTAAATTGATCTATAAAATTGCCAAAAGCATTAGCTCCTTTCATAGCTAAATTTAAAGGAGTTGGTAACTGTTGGTATAAATCTATTAATTGTGCAATACCACCTTGAAGAGTAGGACCTATTCTATAAGCATCAGCTTCATAATCATAAAAATTCTTACCTACATTAGGATCATAAGTAGGCATTGTTGGCCCATTATTATCACCTGAGTCTTGTTGGCCCATAGGTAGTATAGGTTTTACTACTGGCACAATAGGTTGAATTGTTTCTATACCTTGAGCTACGACAGGTTTTGTAAAACCTTGGTTTACGTATTGTTGAAATATTTCATCAAAAGTCATTTTTATACTCTCCCAAATAAGATATTTAACTTATCTTCCGTTGGAAGGGAAGCAAATTGTCTAAAAGTTGTAGGAGCAGAAGCTACTACTTGTTGGTTCACTGGAGCTCCACTAATCTGAGTTGGTAAAGAAGCCTGGGGTTGATTAGTTGGAAAGACCTGAAGTCTTTGAGGCATTGCTCTAATCTCAGGAACAGATGGAGATAGTAATTCATCAATAGTACGTTCTATGCTATCTAGAGATTCATCTAAATTATAGTTAGTTACTTCGTATTTCATATCATTAAATATGTCTTGTACTGTTTCAACTCTATCAGAAAATAAATCAGCAGCGTCTGGATTTTCTCTTTCCAATCTATTAATTTGAGCTTGAAAAGCTGCTTGACTATAATTAGGAGCTTTAAACTCTCCATCTAATAAAGCTCTAACTTGAGCTTTATTTTTTAATCTATCAATTAATATATCTTCAATCTCTCTATCATCTACTCCTAAATCTTGAGCATCTAAAACAGTTTGATACAATTGTTTTTGTGAATAGAAAGAATCTAATATAGCATTCTTATAAGAAGATAGTTTTTGTTCAGCAGATGTATTTGGTGAATAAGCATTTCTTGCAAACTTACTATTAATGTTTCTTTGATCCTTGTTAAATGAAGTAATAATAAACGGCATACTTGCCATAGGTTTTACTTCTTGAACACGAACTCCAGATAATAAAGCTACTAATTCATCTCTTGCATCTCTTGCTGTTCCTGAGTCTGTAAATTGACCTGTTGCTCCTTGCCATACTCTTCTAAAAGAAGTGGAAGCTCCTGGTTCCAATCCTCCTAGGATATGTTCAAGACCTCTAGCCATTCTAGTTTGTAAATTATCATCTGGATAAAATATTCTTTTACCTTGTCTTGTTTGACCTCTTCTATAAGATACATCAACTAATCTTTCTGTACCTATTGACTCTGATATAAATGGATCTAATAATTCTGCAAACGCTCCAGGGTTTTCTGGTGTACCTATGAACATATTATAAACAATAGTGTCAGCGCTATCTTGTGTTAACTTACCATTTGCATATGCGTTTAAAACTGCATTAACTGGTCTAACTAAAGTGTCATATGGATTAGAATATGAAAAATTTATATATTTAAAATTACCATTTTCGTCCGGAGCACTTACTGGAATTAATGTTGCATTTCGTTCATAGATAGGAACAAAAGATCTTCTTGCTTTATCCATTTGATCTTGACTTACTCCAGTTAAATATTCTGCAGTTTCTTGTGTAATTTTACCAATACCACCAAATGTCATTGAAGCACCAATTAATCTTCTTGCTCCCATCTGTCTAATAAATTCATTATTACTTGTAAGTTCTCTTGCACCAATGGTAACTAGGTTTGCACTTGTTCTTAAAATTTCTGCAGGGAAAGCTATAAAGTTTCCTAAAGGTAATTTTCTTAATTCTTGTATTACCTTTGGAACTTTACTATAAGTAGGCATAGTGTTTGTTACTAAATAAGCAGACACTTCTTTTAAAGCTTCATCAGCAGATTTTTTTGTTCCTGGTTTTAAAACACTATCTTCAATGAAAGTATCTTTAGCAACAGTTTTATACCACTCTCTTACTTGTTGTAATACTTTAGCTGGGTTTGCTTTTGGATTACCAAAAGCTTCTGTTAAAGCACTTTGATAAAAACGATCTGCATATATTTTCCAGACGTTATCACCACCTTGATATACATCTACAAATTTTTTAACAGTTGGATTAGCCATAAAAGAATCAAAGCTAATTCTGCCTTTTTGAGCTTTATCTAAAATATTTTTTATTTCACCTACTTGAATGTTTTGGTCAATCACTCCTCTAACAACCATGTCATCAATCACATCATTGAGTTTGTTTAAATCTGTTTTTGCACCTTGAAAGATATCATCCGCAACTAATTTAAAAGCATCAGATAAAGAAGATCGTGTACCTATTAAACCACTAGCTAATGGAAAGAAAGAAGCTGTTGTTACGTTTCTAATTTGAGTCATTGGAGAAAAAATTGTTTTAGCAATTTGAGCTCCTGCTTTTACTTTCATAATATTGCTATACCAAGCATTATCAAAAAAATTATCAAACTGAGACTTAGTTGAAAGTACAGCATTTCTTATTTCAGGAAGTGTGTAATATTCGTTTTTAAATAAACCACTTAAAAAAGCTGGATCCTGTGGTTTTAAACCATCTGTAGCCATAGCTTTAATTTGTTGTATTCTAGTACCATCAATACCTTTAGAGATAGCTTCTTGTCTATTTTTAAAAATAATTCCATTCTTTAACCATTCTTTTTCTACTAAATCAAAATAGTTCTTTTTATAAGTTTGTTTAGCATTATAAATAATAGATTCTAATAAACTATTTCGATATTCTTTAACTGGAACCTTACCGCCTTTTTCAACAGATAAAAATTTCTTAATTACATCTGGCAACAATTGTCCTCTTTGAACCTGTATCTTAGGTAAGTCTTTTCCTATTGCTGTATAAATACCATTAAAGAATTTGTCAGGATCTGCTCCAGCATTTATAATACCTCGCTTCATCATAACAATTCTATTTTCAGCAGCTTTAGCTATTTCATCATAAGCTGTTTTTTCAGTTGCTGTTAATTTTTTATTCTTAAGAACTTTTTCATATAACTTATCTGCTTGTGGTTTAGTTAAAAGTTTTGCGGCAGGTCCAGCATAAGATCTAAAATCTGCATTTTTAAATGTGATTTTTTCTAATTCTTTTTTAACTGCTTTGCCTACGTCTCCATCAATATCAAATCTAAATTTTTTATTATTAAAAGCTGCATAGTGTTGTCTAAAAAAATTATCAGATTGCTCAATCATCATTTGACCAAGTTCTTTAAATGATTTTATTTTACTTTGTTTAAATAAATTTCCTGCAACAGTATTTGTTTCTTTTAATATATCTTTTAATTGTTTTGCTTCTTTTTGTACTGCTGGATTAATTTGTTTAAAAGCTTTTGTTGCTTCGTCCTTGGTTGTTGCTCTAAGGTAATCGTTTATTTTATTGTGTTCAATTTGAACTCGGTCCCTAATGTTTGTATACTCAGGGGCGTTAGTTAATTTATCATAAAGATTCTTTTTATAGTTAGACATTAAATTATTTAATGTAGTGTCTACTCTATTATCAATATTCACAAGTCGTTTACTTAATGCAGCCAATTGATTGGATACTCTGTCTCCTTCAGCCTTAAGAGCTGGATTTAAAATATTGGAACTAGAAAAAGCATTTAATAAATTATCTACTTTTTTCTTTATGATTTGTGGCATCGTTCCAGAATTAGCATCAAACCATTTCCAATTTTCTCTACCCGATAAACCAATTTTTTCGGTTGCTTTATCTAATAATGAACCACCTCTTTTAATTGTAGAAGTTATAAAACCACCGTCTGTACCTTTACCTGCTATAAGTTCACTTGCTTTTTGTAAAGGTTTATCTAATTGTCTTAAAGTAAACTGAACTCCTTTTTGAACACCAATCGGTCCAAGAGATGCTGTATAAGCTTTGCCTAAAAATTTAGCTCCTAATGTACCTGCAACAGGTAACATAGGAATAGCTCCACCTATAGTGGTACCTTCTGCACCAAATAATATTTTTTGTTTTAAAGCTTCCAAAGCTCTATCTCTACCAGATAGACCAGACAAATCTGTTTCTTCTGTAAAACCAAAAGTTTGAGCTAAAGATTTATCTCTTCCTGTTACACCAACAGCTATATCTGATACACCACCTATGGCTCCAAAATAACCTGCCCTTCGTGCTATCTCCGCTGTCTTACCTGTAAAGCTTAATCTAGGATCAGATAAAGATCTAAATTGACTTGCTTTCTTTAAGAAAGAAGCACCTTTAGCAATTTTAGATGCTACACCTAAAGGAGCACCAAACTGAACAATTGTTTGTGCAACTTTACCAATTCCTGTTTGTGCATCAGGAATCCACTTATCAAACCATGAATCTAATTTAGCAGTGAAATCTTGATTTAATGCATAGTCTAAGGGAATAGATCCTAGTTGTAATAAACCTTGAACAGCTCTACTTAATCCTCCAACTGGAGCTCTAATAACATCTGCAAAATAATCTGAAACAGTTGTTTCATCTTGAAGTTGAGTAATATCTTCTTGTTGCGGTTGATCCTCATTTAGTGATACCAACTCTTGCCAGGAAAGGGCCATATTAACTCCTATACAGTTTCAGGAGGCAATATTAAATTAACTCCATATTTTACATTAAAACCATTTACATCTTCTTGATCTTTAATATAAGCAAAGTCTTGTAAAGCTTCTTCACTATTTGAAATTAATTGAACAATATCATCTGTAATCTCTTTTGGTAATCTTGTTCTTAATTCTTCATATGAAAGTTTTTGAACTGGTTTCATTGGCACTGATTGATCTGCTTCAGCTACATTAGTTGCTTCAATTGGTTTAATTGCTGAACTTACTTTTTCTTTTGTTTGTTCAAATTCCATTTCATCAATATCAGTTCCTTCAGCATATTTTACTCTACCACCTTTAGCAAAATTAAGAGCTGGAAAACCTATTTCTTTTCTAAGTCTCTTTACTTCTTCAATAATTCTATTAGACCTTTCAAGTTTTTCTTGTTGTGTTTTATTTAAAGCTACCCCAGTTGCTATTTTGTCTTCTAATTCTTTTTTATCTTCTAAAGCTTTTTGTATAGCACTTCTTCCAGCTTCATCTACATATTCGTATTTAGACAATAAACCAGTGTTATATTCTTTTATAGCATCTGTTTTACCACCAAACCATTTATTAACTGCATCTCTTCTTAATTCAACTGCAGATTTTGTATTTGCAGGATCTTTTAAATTAGATTCAACATATTCATCTATTAATTTTTCTTGTTGTGATTTCTTACCTGCAGCAATGTCTTCTTCTTTTCCAAGTTTGTATGCAGCAAGAGTAATAGCTTTGTCTTCTTCTTTTCGTTTTCTAACAATTGGTAATGATAATTCACTAGCTTTAGCTATCTTATCTGATAGACTACCTGGTTCTTTAATAGCTCTAGAAAGGATTAAAGCTAATTCACCTCTTGAATGGTCTTCATCTTTTAATATTCTTTTTAAAAACTCAGCTTCATCTGTAACTCTTTGTTCTAAACTTTTTCTTGTACCTAAAGTTATGTCAGGTGTATTATTTACAGTTAGATCTTTTTCTAATCTT
>Ga0180120_10000669_pt1 | contig 17496 bp, 14 predicted proteins | sample CPBDNA_3_FD_129677 | JGI IMG/M metagenome (GOLD analysis project Ga0180120, IMG submission 129677) | Freshwater to marine salinity gradient microbial communities from Chesapeake Bay, USA - CPBay_Spr_31_0.2_DNA (version 2) (version 2) | ecosystem: Environmental > Aquatic > Marine > Coastal ... | reverse complement strand
GTCGTAAACTGTTGAAATTATTACAGTTTATTGTGCAAATAGTCATTGTATTTCGCTGGTGAGATACATAGGTGAGATACAATGACTGTTTTTAACCCCTCATACCTTGTCCAATCACGCCATTCTCGGTTTTTCCAAGCACCTTTTAGATGACCTTTTTTATTTAACCGCCGGTGATGTTAGGCAGGTAAATTGAAATATATGGCAATATAACCTGTATCAGGATCATATTTCGGGTATATCGACGTTTCAGTGCCATTGCAGAGCGCCTTCAATTTAAAGATACCCCCTGCGCTGATAACTTTATCCTAGAAATAATTCAGCAGCTGTAAGTTGTTTGTTTAGAAAGGCTTTTGTAAGTTTAGTTTGTTAGCCTTCGGATTAGTTTTAACACCAAATTATTAGAAGTATTAACTTAATTATGGATTTAAAAGTCAAATTTCGATTTTTTTTCATCATGTTAGTGCTTTTTTCTCCGCTGGGATATGCAAAAGAGCGTTTACATTTTCTGATCCCCGGTGGTGCTGGAGGTGGTTGGGACACTACGGCTCGTGGTATCGGTGCTGCTCTGTCGACCTCTGGTCTGATCGATGTCGCGTCTTTTGAAAATATATCAGGCGGTGGTGGCAGTAAAGCGATGGCCTATTTGATTGAAACTGCCGAGCGTCAGCACAGTACTCTTATGATTAGCTCCACGCCGATTATTCTCAACTCTCTGAAGGGTATTTTTCCACAGTCTTACAAGGATTTGGTGCCGGTGGCAACTGCGATTGCCGACTATGGTGCCTTTGTGGTTAAAGTTGATTCACCTTATCAAAATTGGCAGCAGATGCTTGATGACTACAGGATTGATCCGCGCAACGTAAAGGTGGCTGGAGGCTCGGTCCGGGGTAGTATGGATCATCTGGTCGCTGCTTTGGCGTTTAAAAAGTCTGGAGTAGATGCGCGGCAATTACGTTATATACCCTACAATGCCGGCGCTAAGGCAATGGTCGGCCTGTTGTCTGAGGAGACTGATATGTTATCCACTGGGCTCAGCGAGGCGATAGCATTGGCGGAGCAAGGGGAAGTTCGTATTTTAGCGATGACAGCGCCACAGCGTGTTAAATATGCACCGACTATTCCAACGTTGGTTGAACAGTCAGTTGCGGTGAAATTCACCAACTGGCGCGGATTTTTTGCCGCTCCTGGCGTCTCTGAGGAGCGTTTGGTTTATTACCATAGTCTGTTGTCATCTATGTACAAAACATCGGAGTGGGAGGAAATTCGCAAGCGTCGTGGTTGGAGTAATCTTAAAATTACCGGCTCAGATTTTGTAGATTTTCTTGCCGAGCAAGAATTAGAGTTAGAGCAAGTTATGGTTGATTTAGGGATGAAGCCCTAGAAATTTGAGGGCTTTTTCGCGTAGCGGGAGATATGGTTAAAATGAATTTTTTTGATAATCGCGACAGATTGGGGAATCTGTTACTGCTGACTTTTTCTATAGTATATCTGCGCTACATTTTTGATATACCTCTCGATTCTAGTACACAAGATGAGGTTTTTACTGCTCGCACCCTGCCTCTAGGCTTGGCTGTTTTAGCTATTATATGTTCATTTTTTCAGTTGCTCTCGCCGCCTAAAGATCAGCCAAAAGTGAGTGCTCTGTTTGCCAATTTGCAATGGAAATCAATGTTTCTATTAACCATTTTGATGCTGGCTTACTCTCTTTTTTTTAGTTTCCTTGGTTTTGCAATAGCGACTTTCTTATTTTTGACTATTGGTTTTGCAATTTTGGGAGAGAGACGCCTATGGTTAGGTTTGTCAGTGGCTGGTGGTTTGGTGTTATTTTTGTGGGTGGTGTTGACCCAGTTGTTGGACCTGTATCTGGATAATGGCACTTTGTCGCGACTGCTATTTGGAGATGCCCTATGATCGAGGGAATCCTTGCTGGGCTTTATACAGCCTTTACTCCGACTAACCTAATGATGGTGTTTATTGGTTGTTTTGCCGGCACTTTTATAGGCATGTTGCCAGGCTTGGGTCCGGTGTCAGCGATTGCGCTTATGATTCCCATAACCTATGGATTTGATCCAGCATCTGGCATGATTTTGATGGCTGGAGTTTATTATGGCGCCGTATTTGGAGGCTCGACTTCAGCTATTTTGATAAATGCGCCTGGAGTTTCTGGGGCGGTGGCAACTGCATTTGACGGCTACCCCATGGCGCAAAGGGGGCAGGCGGGTAAGGCGTTAGCCACTGCCGCCTACAGTTCATTTGCGGGTGGTACGGTGGGTGCTGTTTTACTGTTGTTGGCGGTACCTATTTTAGCCGACGTAAGTCTTAGTTTTCAGTCCAGTGATTATTTTGCCCTAATGCTTTTTGGCTGTACGGCGATTGCTGCTTTTTCCGGTAAGGGGCAGGTATTAAAAGCTATTTCAATGACGCTGTTAGGATTGATGTTAGCAACCTTAGGTGAAGACCCATCAGGTATGCAGCGCTTCACCTTTGGAGTCCCTGATTTATATGACGGCATAAGCTTCCTGTTACTATCAATGGCCACCTTTGCCATGGCTGAGGCTTTGTTAATGGTACTGCGCGGTGATTCCAAAAAGAGTCAACAGACATCAGATGATCTTTCGGTCGATAAACTGGGTTCCATGAAATTGACAAAGGAGGAAGTGAAAGACATAGCACCTGTCGTTGGTCGCTCTTCAATTGTTGGATTTTTTGTGGGTATTTTGCCTGGCGCAGGTGCGACTATTGCATCTTTTCTCTCCTATGGTTTGGAACGAAATATGGCGCCTCGCGATAAGCAGAGGGATTTTGGTAAAGGCAGTATTCGTGGTCTTGCTGCCCCAGAGACATCTAATAATGCAGCCTCAACGGGTTCATTTGTGCCTTTATTGACATTGGGTATTCCTGGTTCGGCAACCACCGCGGTGATGTTGGGGGCATTGCTATCTTACGGCGTGCAACCTGGTCCAAGACTTTATATTGATCATCCAACGGTCTTTTGGTCGGTTATTATTTCAATGTATGTGGGCAATATGATTCTACTTGTACTCAATCTGCCATTGATTCCTTATATATCAAAGCTATTGGATATTCCGAGGAAGATTTTAGTGCCAATTATCCTATTTTTATCGTTGATAGGTGTTTATCTGGTCTCTTTCAATACAGTTGATTTGACCATGATGGTTATTTTTGGTGTTGTGGCAGTGGTATTTCGACTTTTAGATTTTCCCTTAGCTCCCTTGCTATTGGGCTTTATTCTGGGTGGAATGATGGAGGATAACCTGCGTCGGGCACTATTAATTTGGGATGATTCTTGGGCATTTTTGTGGCAGCGACCGATCACCGCAACTATTGTATCGCTGTCGCTATTAACAATTGCGGTGCCTGCGGTTTCCTCATTACTGCAAAAGCGCAGAGCCAGAGTGACAGGAAAAGTGATAGACGTAACATCTGAGTGATCTTCTGGTAGTCCTAGCTTTCATATCCCTCGGGTCGACAATAGCCTTTGCAGGGTTAAGCTCGCCCAAACAGATATCAGGCCGCTCGTCACGCTCGCAGCTGTATCAAGGATCTGCCGCTTTAGTTTAATGTCGGTGTGGTAGTGCCTAGCCGAAAGGATTCTGTAAGGTAGCTTTGCTATCGTTGCGAGACTAAAAATCCAGGTAACGCCATCTATAAATTGATTACAAGGCTTGAAACAGTCTGTAAGGCTGTGATCCTTTTGTTGATCTAATACGGCTCCCAGGTGCTCGAATGGTAAGGGTAAATAACCCTAGTGATTATTGCCACTGAGCTGGTTACGTTTACCACAGATTAAATATCGATGCTATTACAGCGTCGCAAAATGCCTACGGGAGATGTGGCTGCAAAATAACAACGGCAATAGCTGGGAGTGTTGGATGACTTTAATGTTGAGAATAACGAGCAGGCTACTAATATTCCTGTTGTCGTTTTATGCAACTGCGGCGATTGCTGGTGGCGTCCCTGCCTCCTGTGTCGCGAACAATATAAAGCTTCAGGTTATCACCTCCGGAGGATTTGCTGCTGCTTACCAACAGCTTGCCCCGCAGTTTACTGCTCTAAGCGGCATTGAGGTTGAGACAAGTTTTGGTTCCTCGTCTGGTGGAGCACCGGATTCTATCCCAGAACGCTTGAAGCGGAGTGAGCATTTTGATGTGCTGATTATGTCACGCTCATCGCTCGATCGGTTAACGGCGGCGGGATATGTTATTCCCGATTCCCGTAGGAATTTAGTTGAGTCGTTAATTGGTATGGCAGTCAAAGAGGGTGCGACGAAGCCAGATATTTCGACGCAGAAGGCCTTTATAGATCAGTTGATGCAAGCTGAGTCTATCGGTTATTCCGCCAGTGCTAGCGGCACTTATCTATCTACTGTGCTGTGGCCAAAATTGGGTATTTGGGAGAAGATCCGTCACAAGAGTCAGCGCATTGAGAGTGAAAGGGTCGCTTCAGTGGTCGCGCGCGGGGATGTTGAGATAGGCTTCCAGCAGATCAGTGAAATACTGCCAATCGAAGGAGCAGAGTTTGTCGGCCCAATTCCTAATACTCTTCAGAAGAGCACGCTGTTCTCAACGGCCATTACCAGTCAATCTGGCAATGTTGCCGAGGCGCAGTGTCTGATAAATTATCTTTCATCATTAGCTGTTGCGCCTACAATTCGTCGCGTGGGTCTATCGCCGATCTCCAAAGTTGAGTCAGTGCATGATTAGGCGATGGCAGGTATTTTTTGTTAGCTTGCTATTATTGTGTGTGTCAGTGGCGGCGGAGGATTACCCGGAGCAGCCCATTACCATGGTTGTCGGCTTTGGTGTGGGTGGTAGCGCCGACCGAATGGCCAGAGCGATGTCATCATTTGTTGCGGATGAACTGGGACAACCTGTACAGGTAATCAATAAAAAGGGCGCCGGAACTCTGCTCGCCTCCAATTATGTTCTCAGTCGGCCTCACAACGGCTATACCATCTATGCGTCGACATTTTCCCCCTATATGACAAATACGATTATCGAGGGCAATGCACAATTCACTATCGACGACTTTTCTTATATTAATTTCCAGTGGTTCGATGAAGAGTTGATCGCCTTAAGCAAGAGGTCAAAGTACCAAAGCTTAGCCGAAGTAATCGAGGCAATTCGGGATAAGCCCAAAACCGTGAGGGCCTCTGTAGTGCGTGGCTCTAGTGGCCATTTGATGGTTAAGCTGATACTCGAAAGCTTAGGTATCCCCCAAGACAACCTCAACCTAGTAACCTACAACTCAGGAGGGCAGGCACGCGCTGCAGTAGCAGGTGGTGTTGTCGATTTTATTGTTATTAGCGCAAAGGGCAGTGAGAGTATTCGTGAGTATCTGAATCCCCAAGCAATTGTTAGCGATCAGCCGAGTGATAGTTGGGGCGTTTTGCCGTTGAATCAGGTATTAGCGGATAAAGGCGTTAATATTCCCGTTTTACCAGGCTCAATAAGGGGTTTCGCAACCTCTGCCCAATTTAAGCGTGACTATCCCGAGCGATTTGCAAAGATCACCGCCGCCTTTAGCAATGCCCTTGCCAATAAAGAGCTGCAGGAACTGCTTGATCGAGGCGATATAGGTCGACGCTGGGTCGGTCCACAGCGTTCGTCAGCAGTAATTAAAACCAATTTCGAACTTATATCAAAATACAGTTATTTGATTCAATAATAGATAAGGCTGGCAAATGTTATGAACACCGCGCGTTTTAATAGTCACCAAGTGGCGGATCTCTCGGTACTTTTTTCCCTCTTTTGCCTAGTGCTGTGGTACCTCTGGGATGCCTACAGCGCCTCAGATCAGGTGCTTAATTTGATTTTGATTTTACCGGTGACCCTGGTTGTACTGGTATTGTGTGCGGTGGAATTTTTTAGTCAGATAAGTCAAAGGGATGTTGAGCAACCGGCGCTTGATCCCGCTCGCAGTATCGTACCGGTAGTCACCCTATTTTCGAGTTATGTTATTACGTTGCCTTGGCTGGGTTTTGATGTTGGTACTTTTTTATTTATCTCTCTTTTCTTGTGGTTTCATGGCGAGCGGCGTTGGCAATGGGTGTTGGGCTATGGCCTCTGTGCCTCTACCCTAATGTCATTATTTTTCTCTGCAATGTTGCCGTATCCAATGCCAATGTTATTGATGGCAACCGACTATTAAGGAACCGCTATGATTGACTTTGAAGCACTTAATAGTGGCCTGAACTTACTCTTCAGCAGTTTTACCCCTTGGCTAATTGTTATTCCCGGCATACTTATTGGTTTAATTTTTGGCGCTATTCCCGGGCTGCAGATATCTATGGCAATGGCGATATTCTTGCCGGTGACTCTGTATATGAGTTTTATGCAGGCCATGCTGTTTTTGACGGCGATATTTACCGGAGGAACGTTTGGCGGCAGTATCCCGGCGATTTTAATGAATATTCCTGGAACATCCTCCGCCATAGCCACGGCATTTGATGGTTACCCGATGTCACGCAAAGGTGAACATAATGTTGCATTGGGAATTGCCCTTGGCTCCTCCTGTATCGCCGTGATCATCGGTTATACGATGTTGTTTTTTCTGATCCAGCCCATCTCAGGAATGGTGCTTAGGCTGGGTCCGACGGAAATGGCGCTGGTGATACTTTGGGGTATTACACTTATAGCTAGCCTTAGCGGCGCGCACCTAGCAAAAGGCATAATCTCTGGATTTATAGGCCTATTAATTGGCACCGTGGGTTATGGTGAAGCTGGTGTGGCTAGGGGCACCATGGGGAGTATCTATTTACTCGATGGTATTCCCGCGATTCCGGCAATGATGGGTATGTTTGCAGCGTCTGAGTTATTTAAGCTGGTCAATACGCAATATCTGGTTGCCGATAGCAGTGCTCGCAAAGTCAGTGTAAAAATAATTTTCGCATCTTTTAGAAAGGCGATTACTTACCCTTGGGTTATTTTGCGCGGTAGTTTTATTGGTGTGTTTGTTGGTGCTGTGCCCGGTGTTGGTTCATCTGTGGCTAATTTGCTGTCCTATATTGAGACCAAGCGTAAGCACAAAGAGCCGGAGTCGTTCGGCAAGGGTAATCCCGCCGGCGTTGTTGCGTCTGAGGCCGCTAACAGTACCTCGGAGGCCGGTTCAATGGCAACGCTTTTAGCCTTAGGTATTCCCGGTGGCGGCGCTACTGCGGTGATGCTAGCAGCGTTTGCCATGCATAATATTACCGGAGGTCCACAGTTTATTCGTGAACAAACAGATATTGTTTACGCCATTATTTTTGCAAACCTCGGACAGGCTTGCTTACTTATTGTTCTCGGTCTTATGTTTATTCCGGTACTGGCCAATATTGTCAAAGTTCCTATGACCTACTTGATACCCTCAGTATTATCGCTAGCGATATTTGGTGCTTTCGGACTGACGGGGAATATGGCGGGTCCCGCTACTGTGATGGTATTTGCAATTATTGGCTGGCTGTTTAAGCGCTACCAGTATTCGGTACCTGCCGCAGTGATCGGTATTCTGTTGGGTAATATGGCTGAGAGTAACCTGATTTACTCCTATCAAATCAGCGGTGGACAATGGTCATATTTACTGGAGCGGCCTATTACTATCGGCATTATGGTACTTCTTTTTGCCTCGCTAATGGGCGGTAAGTTGGTGCATTGGTTGACCAATCGGGTTAATGCGCAGGCGGATGCTTGAATTTCTAGGAGTTTCACAAACCGTCCTATTGGTAATCGCGCTTAGCGCTTTTGTAACCGGCGCGTTGCATGGCGCTACAGGTTTGGCGGGCGGCGTGACCATGACAGCGATTTTATCCCATATCGTTGGCATCAAAGTGGCTATTGCGATGATGACCTGTGCGCTAGTGTTTAGTCATGCCAGTCGTATTGGCTGGTACTGGCATTACACTGACTGGGCAATAGCGCGACGGGTGTTGTTATTTGGCTTGCCAATGACCGCGGTTGGTACCTTGTTATTTACAGTAATGGACCCGCAGGTAGTGGCCCTTATATTCGCTGGTATACTGGTGCTATCTTTGCCAATTAAAATCTGGGCCCGTGCCAAGGGCATAAAGACTGGACCGAGGGTACTCGCTGCTGCGAGCAGTGTGTGGGGCCTTTTGGCGGGCAATGTGACTGGTCCGGGGTTTTTCCTGGCGCCTTTTTTGTTGGGCACTGGAATGAATCGGCTGGCCTTTGTCGGATCGATGGCGATAATCGCACTAACTATGAATTTGCTTAAACTATCCGTATTTGGTTTTACCGAGTTTGTCGATGCGCGTATCTTTACGCTGGGCGTCTTTATCGGACTAATATCCATTCCTGCAAACTGGATCGGCAAGGTAGTATTAAAGCAAATGAGCGATCGCCAACATACCTTAGTTGTTGATGGGCTGACCCTAGTGCTGATCCTTAACTTTGTCTCCTTAGCGTTGGGATACTAAGCTACTTTGCCTAGAGTTGCTTCAGCCTCACTTGTCGCCTATAAAGGCCACTAGCAAACCTGTGGACGCGTTTTATCGATCGGCTCCGCTCAATCAGCCAAGCATCAACTTAGTCAGACATGCATCGGAACAGGCAGCGAATGCAGGTGCCTTGGTCGTTGTCACCACTGGTGATTTGCATTGTCCCGCGATGCACCAGAGTAATCTCCTTTACAATTGCCAGACCCAAGCCTGAACCGTCCTCGTCCTTGTGGGCGCGAAAGAAACGCTCTGTCACTAGTTGACGCAGTTCTTGGGGAATGCCCGGGCCCTGATCTTTGATTTCTAGGATTGCGTTACTACCTTCAGTGCTTGTTGAGACTGTAATATCACCTCGATCGCCGGCATATTTGCAGGCATTTTCCAAAAGATTTGCCAGCAGTTCGAGTAGTAATTGTTCGTTGCCTTGTATCGGGGCAGGGTGGAGATCAGTTGTAATCGTAAAATGTGGCTTTTGTTGCAGGAAACGATCAATACCCTGGCGAGCCACTGTAGCAAGATCTAATCGCTCTCGACGAGTGTTACCCCAAGATTCCGATTCTGAATAACTTAGGCGCAGGAGTTGATTGGCGAGTCGAGCGACTCTATCGGCGTTCTGTTTGATTTTTAGAGCATCGTCGCGGTCGCGTTCACTCTCTGCGCGGCGCACAGCAAAATCACATTGTAGTGTCAAAGCTGTGATGGGCGTGCGTAACTGATGGGATGCATTTTCCAAAAAACGTTTTGATAGCGCGATTTGATTGGTCAGTCTTTCAAAAAGATTATTAATAGTTTGAGCTAGGGTGTTTATTTCTCGCGGAAGATGTGCTGTTTCAAGCCTGGTTAAATCATGGATATCTCGAGTATCCAATACTTTCTGGAGTTGTTTGAGGGGTCGCAATGCGAGGGATATTCCAATAGACAACAGTGCTGTAACAATGATGATCAATATTAATAGCCGCTGAGTGTTATCAATAATTGCGTCCATTACATAGCTATTTCTGTCTTGAAGTGTCTGGGCAACAAAGGTGCTAGACCAGCCACTAAAGCCCGGGCGCTCGGAGTATATCGAGGCAGCGATAACCCGCACTGGCCTGCCTAGATATTCCGCATCGTACAGTTCAATGTGGTTATTAATTTGCTTTAGACCACCTTTTGGCGCGGGCATATCCTCATAGCCGACCACAAAACTGCCGTTGGGACCGAGAACTTTGTAATACAGTTTATCGTTTGTCGCCTGTCGAATAAGCTCCAGTAAATCGCCAGTGAGTAGATCGCCCTCCGATGCGATGGCATATTCCGAAATGGTAAGTGCCAGAGCGACCAACATCTTATCGTACAGTTCTGTGGACGTGCGTCGAGTTTCTAAGTAGGTGTTGGCGATATGGGCGATTGAAAGCACTAATAATGGAATAAGTAGCCAGCCCAGCAGTCGCGATCTAAGAGTATTGTAGTGATTATTGAGGCGCATTGATTTCTAGGGCGTACCCAATTCCTCTATGCGTCACTATAGATACAGAGGCATCTATCAGTTTTTTGCGCAGTCTGTGAATATAAATTTCGATAGCCGAAGCATCAGCTTCATCATCAAAATTAAAGATCTGGGAAGCGATAGCCTCCTTGCCTATGGCGCTACCCTGTTTCTGGATGAGCATCTCAAGTACAGAGCGCTCACGACCAGATAAAACCAGATTTTTGCCGTCCACTGAAAATTCTCTTGTGGTCTGGTTTAAGATTAACTCACCAAAATCAATAAGGGGTGATCCGGAGGAAAATTTTCGCCGCAACAGGGCTCTAACACGAGCCTCAAATTCATCCAGTGCAAAAGGTTTGACAAGGTAGTCGTCTGCTCCCAGATTCAGTCCAGATACTCTGTCGGTAACCGAAATGCGCGCGGAAATAATTAGCACCGGCGTTTTGCCGCCGTTTTCACGAAAAGCCTTTAATACCTCAAAACCATCTCCATCAGGTAGGTTGAGGTCGAGAATCAGGATATCGTATTGCGCCACTGCGAAAGCGCTGCTGACATACTTTCCCTCATTGAACCAGTCGCTGACAATATCCATATCGGCTAGTGACTGCACAATACATTCAGCGATATCGCTATTGTCCTCTATTACGAGCGCTTTCATGATTATTACAATGCCTCTTTTTAATCGCTAGCTAAATGCTTCATAGTAGTGGAATTTTGAACAATTTTGAACTATTGTCAGTTCCTGTGCCAAAAATCTTACTGTCTTAGCGCACGGCAGAAAACAACAACAATGGCAATATGTTAACCATGGGAGTAGGCAAAGTCTGTATTTAAAAACATTTTTCACAATGATTTTATTGGCAATGGTTTGCAACGCTCAATCGCAAAGTGAGATTGACGCAGAGGCTGGTGGCTTTAGCGGCAAAACCATCGAATTTATTGTGCCCTATGTGGCTGGGGGAGGAACCTATGCATGGGCGGAATTGGTGTTGCCTTATTTTGCTCAGTATTTGCCAGGTAATCCCAAGATAGTTATTAGGAGTAAACCCGGAGGTAATGGCAGCAAGGCGGCTAACGAATACGCAGAAAAAGCGCCACTCGATGGATCATCGGTATTGGTAACGGCGGCATCTAATCAACTTTCGTTTCTGCTTGGAGATTCTCGGGTTCGCTATGACTTTTCACAGTGGCGCCCGCTGCTTGCTTATCGATCTGGCGTAGTCGTATACACTTCGGATGGTATGGGGGTCAATAATATCGAAGAATTTTTAGCGATGCCTGACCGGCATCTGGTTATGGCCAGTATGGGGCCGACATCGGATGATTTGTTTGTGCTGATGGCTTTTGAGCTTTTAAGTATCAATATCAGTTCGATTTTCGGTTCCCCCGGCCGAGGTTCTGCGCGGAAAATTTTTATGCGTGGCGAAGCCAATATGGATTTCCAAACCACGGCTGGCTATATGGCGAATGTAAAACCAGATGAAAATAATGGTAAGGCTGTGCCGCTTTTTACTCTTGGATCGTTTGATGATCAGATGAATTACATTCGCGACCCGATGTTTCCGCAGCTACCCAATGTTTTTGAAGTCTATGAAATGGTCCATGGTGAGCCTCCCAGCGGCGAGGCCTGGGAAGCTTGGTACTCATTACTGCGCGCGGGGCACGGTTCGCTGAAATTATTAGTGTTACCGCAGGAGACATCAGAGGAAGTCATTCACGCCTATGATTTGGCGATAAAACGAATGCTTAATGACCGTGAATTTCAGATAACGGTGGCACACCGTCTTGGCGAAAGGGCTATGTTGGGTGGAGAAGAGGCAAAAAAACTAATGCAGGACCGGAGCATAATATCCGACAAAAATCGTAACTGGATAGTCAATTGGATCTATGACCAATACGGTGTGCGACTCTAAATCATCTGACTTTTAATACCAACTAGAAAGGTTACTGAAAGCTTGATCCCCCTAAACTCTCGACACCCGGTAGATTAGTGTTGGCAAAAATAGCGCCGGTGACACGATAAAATTAAATATAAATGGGGGATAGCATATGTCTATCAAATTAGCAAAACCTCGGTATACCCAAACTAAAATAGCGATGGCACTATTACTAGTTGCCACTGGTATGCCGACGATTGGAGCAGCTCAAGACAATGTAGAGCTTGAAGAGGTTGTTATAACGGGGTCAAATATTCGGCGTAACCGCGATTATGATACGCCGTCACCTATCCAAACTTTGGGTTCAGAAGACATTCAGTCAGCTGGTGCTGGTCAATTTCAGGATTTACTGCGAATTTTACCCGCTAACTCCGGTTCTGAGCTGAGCGCCAGTCAGAGTCTTAGGCAGGGCACGTCGCAATTTAGCTTAAGAGGATTGGGATTTGGCGGTACACTCACTTTGATTAATGGTCGCCGTGCTGGTTTGTCACCAGTGGCTAGTGACCAAGGTTTCTTCTACACCGATGTGAACCAGTTCCCAACCAATATGATTCAAAATATTGAAGTGCTAAAAGATGGTGCTTCTGCGACCTATGGATCTGAGGCGGTTGCTGGGGTGGTAAATGTTATTACCCGAACCGATTTCGAAGGTCTTGAGATTGGCGCAGAATATAGAGATGCTTCTAATGAAGCCGTGCAGCTCAACGCTGCATTTGGTACCAGCTTTGATAGGGGCCACTTTTCTACCTTTGTCACCGCTTACGACCAAAGCATCAACTATCGAGGCGACTTTGATTGGTTAGTTGAACGAAGTGATGGCGCTTCTACTGTCCCCAAAGATAACTTATGGGATTCCTCAACTGGTGCTGGGCGCTACCAGTTAGCGACAGCAGATGCAGCTGGTAACTATACACGATCTGGTAATACCGTTGCCGATCAGTACTGTGGGCAACCCAACGCCATTAGCGGATTGGTTAACACATTTGTTGATGGTAGCAATTGTCGATACAACTTTATCAATCAGCGGTCGCTTATTGCTGAAGAAAGTCGCCTGCAGGTGTTTAGTCAATTTGATTATGACCTTTCAGATGACGTGAAAATTTTCTCTGAATTCAGCTATTCCAACAATCAGGTAGTCGATATTATTGGTGGTAATGTATTGCGCAGATCCACGGATAACGGAGGCTTTCTGATTCCAGGTGATCACGCCTTTAACTACTTTGTTGCTGATGGTGACGGTATAAAGTGGGACGAAGCTGCAGTTACGGCTGATCCATCGCTAGCCGTTGATGTAATACAGAGGGGTCGTCCACTCACCACATTTGAAGGTGACTTGGCGGATGACAATGTTCGGGATTTCACCAACACGCGTATTATGTTTGGATTTGACGCAGCGCTTAACGAAGATTGGGGTCTGTACAGCTACTATCAGTACGCCAGATCAAACTTCGTTGATCGTCAACCGCGAAGCTATAACCCTGATGCTTACAGAGCAGCAATCCAATCAGGCGATTGGAATCCCTTTGGTAGCGCTTGGGCAACACCTAATGCGGTGTCAGCTAAAGACGGTGTCACAGTTGCGGGCAACACTCTCGATGGTGCTGCAAGCGATTTGGCAAAATTCGCTACATTCCGTACTAATAATAAGAGTGCTGAACAGCAAGTTATCGAAGTAATCTTAAGTGGCGATCTGTTTGATTTGTCAAATGGCAATACTGTTAGCGCCGCTTTTGGAGCACAGTATCGGGATTTCGACTATAACGATACACAGGATGCCTTGGAGTATTTCCAACTGGATGGGCGAGCAGATCCTGTATTTAATATCACCGATGCAAGCCAGGATGTCTATGCGGTGTTTGCCGAAGCCAGTGTTCCCTTTACTGATAACTTCGATATGCAATTAGCATTGCGTTACGAAGACTATGGTGATGGTGAAGGTGGCAGCACTACGGATCCAAAAATCGGGTTTCGTTTACAGGCCACCGACGAGATACTGTTAAGAGCATCAGCTGGCACATCCTTCCAAGCTCCATCTGTGAGAAATATTGCTGGGTCCATTGGAGCAGGTGCGTTGGCAGACCCAATCCAGACTGCTACTGCTGGTTCAGCTTGTGACCTAGACAATACTTCTTCCTTTAATGCGGCACAGATCGTTGTTGGTGGAGATTTGGCACCGCAATCGGCGTCCAATTTCAACTTTGGTGCTGCGTATGAAGGGGATAGCATCAATGCCTCTATCGATTACTTCTCATACGATTTTAAAGATCTGATCGGTCCGGGACAGAGCGCTCAGGATATTGTAAGCAACGAGTGTGAAAATGGTTCTTATACCCCTGATTCACGCGTTTATCGTGACGCTGCAGGCCAACTTAACAGCGTCACTACTAGCTTTATCAACCTGGGTAGTGTTGAGGCGCAAGGTCTAGACTTTGCACTAAACAGAGCCTTTGAAGAAGTGCTTGGTGGCGAATTGGCGGTTGATTTACAAGTCACTTACTTGACTTCATTCGACATCGATATGGGTGATGGACAAACGTTTGACGGCGCCGGTAACCGCAATAGCTTCATCGATCTGTTAGGTTCGGTTCCAGATCTGCGTGCTAATGCAGGCTTCACTTGGAGAGATGAAAATCAGAATGCTGGCTTGTTTGTGCGTCATATTGGCGCCTACGATGATCGAACGCCAACGATTGAAAATAGCTCCATTGACAGCCAGACGGTTCTCGATTTGCAATATGGAAGAACCTTTGAATTTGCTGAAGGGACTACTGACTTCACAGTTGGTATCAACAATATAACAGACGAAGACCCACCTGCTATTGACAGAAAATCCGCAAGTGGTCGTCTAGGTTATGACAATCAGGTGCATGATCCTCGTGGTAGAACTATCTACCTTCGTTTGAAGCACACTTTCTAAGAAGACGCGAAGGGGGAGGAGATACGCGGTGAATAAGGATGTCGTAGCAGCTTCTGGCCCGTATCTCCTTCCCCTTTATCGCAACAAGCGATTTAATCTATATTTTGGAGTAGCTGCCATAATTTGGTCATCTTATTCCGCGTCGCATATTGAACTACATACACAGTTGGAAGACTGTTACAAAATTTCTGCCTCGCAGGACCGACTGGCTTGTTACGATCAGTTGGTAAAGACTATTCAAGCCACATCAAAAGCCAAAGCGATTCAAGCCCAGCCTGAAACTGTATCAATTCAATCAAATCAAAATGTCGCTGCTGTTCCTGCTGTTCCTGCTGTTCAAGAAGAACTTGGGAAAAAATATCTGAATGCTGCTAAGGAGAATCCTGCGTCAGCAAAGCTTGAGCTGGTTAAATATTACAAGGACAACCAAAAACGCTGGGTTTTCGAATTTGGTAACAGCCAGATCTGGCGGCAGATAGAACCTGGATATCTGAAGTTGCCCAAGCATTTGCCCATAAATGTAAAAATACAGTCTGGTGTTTTTGGAAGTTACGATCTCAAGATAAAAGATGTAACTAAAAAAATTAAAATAAAGCGATTAAAGTAGTAGAGGGAATCATGTGGCTTCTAACTTCCACAAAATCACATTTATTACTGCCCTGTTAGCAGCGTTTTTGTCTAGCCCGGCGATGGCAGCTAACCTGTGGTCCGGTGAAACGATCATGCACGGCGGAGGGTACCCCGCGGTCACCAAATTCATCAAAGGGCATCCTAAAAAGCCTCTTTTTGTCTTTATTCCGGGCGCACACCACAACGCCAGAATCTCTTATGGCGGACATAAAGGCTACAGAGAAAATGATTTTCTCGCCTATTGGCTGAACCAAAAACAATATAATTTTCTGGCAATTTCCTACCCAATTGACACAGTAAGTGATCTGTTCGGTGAGAGTTACGCTGAGTTCAGTGTCAGAGATTGGGGTAGACAGGCAGCAGAAATTACCAAGCAGGTAGTGGATAAATATCGTATTCAGGGTCCCGTGATTGTGCTCGGATGGAGTATGGCCGGGAAAGTAGCGCAGCCGTTTTATGAGGAATCGAAGCGCCTTAACATTAAGTTTGACTTTTATTTATCTCTTGCAGCCACGCCACCAATTCCAGGAATAGTTGCCAAAAACAAAATGGTTAAAATGGCCGAATCGGGCTTAGCAGATAGAAAGAATAACTACTCAAAGTGGTATCAACAGATAAAGGAAAACGACGCTAAAAATGGGCATATTATTATTCCTAAGGCTATTTATGAATCTGAATACCTTGGTGATATATCTATTAACCAGCAAGCCTACGGATTGCGTTTTCACCCAGGTCAAAACGCGTTTGTCAGGGATTATCCAGCTGACATTGAGGATACCAAGGGCATCGAGTATGGGAACTTCCCGCTGGTAGCGATGCTGATACCCACTTCGGTTTTGGACTTGCGACACAGCTTAACGGATCTATCGGCTTGGGGTATCTATAACGCTAATGGACTTTATAAGGATTATTCACGGCGAATCGCTAATTCCCCGAATAAGCCATTACGTCTTCACAAAATTCGTTCGACGATTTACTCTGCCCAATTAGAACTTTCAGAGTCAGTGAGCGGCAACCATTTTTTCTTTGTAGGGAAGTCAGGCGCCGAAGAAACGTCAAGAAGCATAGAAAAGCTGGTGGAAAAAGTAAAACAATTTAGAGAAAAATGGGAAGACCTTTGAGCGTATGATTGAAGAAGGTTAAATTATAAAATTGGTAGAAGCCAATATGCATTCTGAGACAAGAGTGAGGAGCCGATATGGTTGAATGATTCAGGCGGTGTTGTGTAATCCAGCCATATTTGACCAGAAGGTGAACTCAATTCTCCCAAGATGTTGTGGCGCTATCTTCCTAAAATCGGCCTCTTTTTATGGTTTTATTACCAACACTAAGTGGCGACAAGCAATTATTGAAAATCATGGGTATTCGAGCTTTCAGACGGGCAGGTATTGCAGAAAATTGAGGCGAGATTTGTGTTTTAAGATGAGCCGGATCTTTTGGTGGCGTTTCTGGCTGAGGGCTAGGCGATTTTCGATTAATGGGCGATTTTATTTATATTGAGAGGCGATCTGTAGCTGGAATATTGTGTTTTTTTAAGCAACACAAGAAGTAACACAAAAGGATATGCTATATAAACATATCATTACCAATCAATAGCTTACAGTCTAAGTACAGTTCCCGCCGCCTCCACCAAATATTAGCCCCGCAAGGGGCTTTAAAGTACCATAAAGTATTGATTTAAATAGTTTTTATAGGGTTTTCAAGGCGCAAAAAGATTCATCAGATATTGTAAAAATCCACGTTTTATGTAACAATTAATGTAACAAAAAAGAGGAGAGCGCAGTCCTTTTGTTACATGCCAAAAGTTACTAAGCCACTGACTAACACAGAAATAAACAACGCACGAGGCAAAGCTAAAGAATACAACTTGGCTGATGGCCTCGGTCTCGCGTTGCGTGTTCGACCGGGTGGCGACAAGTACTGGATATTCAATTACCAGCGTCCAATCACTAAGGTCCGCGCCAACATAAGCCTGGGCATCTACCCCACAGTGTCATTGTCCTCCGCAAGAGTAATCCGTTCTGAATACCGAGATCTATTAGCCCAGGTCTTCATCATATTGCCGCGGACTTCGGTTTCG
>Ga0180120_10000655_pt1 | contig 17696 bp, 15 predicted proteins | sample CPBDNA_3_FD_129677 | JGI IMG/M metagenome (GOLD analysis project Ga0180120, IMG submission 129677) | Freshwater to marine salinity gradient microbial communities from Chesapeake Bay, USA - CPBay_Spr_31_0.2_DNA (version 2) (version 2) | ecosystem: Environmental > Aquatic > Marine > Coastal ... | reverse complement strand
ACCCAGCAGCATTCTCATCTTTGTATGAGTCTACTTTGTCGGTCGCATCATCGACATCACGCGTGAAGTCTACGCCGATTTGGTATCGCGACGCTTCACGAGCATCAACACAACGCCAGTTCAATTCACCACTACCTAAGCGGTCAAGCACATCTTCTACCAAGACGCCATCCAACTCACGTGCGTCTATTTCCACTCGCCAAAGATACGTTCCTTTGAACCCTGGTGCTAAAGTTGGTGAAGTGTATGTGCCTTGGAACTTGCCATCAATCAATTGGATATAGCTACTGCTCTTGATTTCGGTATTGGTGAACGTTCCAGTAGCATCTTGAACGACATTAGTGTCAATGAATGTCGAGCTTCCATCTGGTATCCAAGCAGCGTCGGCTGCATGAACAGTTACCTTAGTCGGTTGACCTTGACTACCATCTTCATTCTCTACGCAGACATGCATGGTGGCAGCTAATGGCGGGATCGCCCATGTCACTCGTGGGTCTGTGCCGCGATACAAGACACGAGCCCCAACCCATGATTCACCTTCACGCACTTCGTATTCTTCTGCCAAGTCGGTCGTGACTGGTGACCACTGCAAGTCACTGCGGTTGCTGACTTCGACACCACCGACTGCTGGAACTATAACGTCGCAGAAGTCAACACCAACGATTGAAACGACACTGCCACTATCTGGTTGCTTTGATTCACCATCAAACGAGTCTTGAGTGACAGCAATTTCCAAGGTTGATGATGGGGCTATCGACTTGATGTCTAAGTAATCTTGTTCTGTCGAGCCTAGCAACGACCACCCTTCGCTTTCACTTGCACGCGTGTAGACGCGTTTGGTCACCCCTCCGAGTAATGAAACACCCGGCCAACTGATACGCTGGTCTCCATTCGTTTGTCGGTGGATGCGTACTTGGCTCGCGTCGATCTTTGGTTCTTGAACAGTGCTACTTTGTGCATTGACAGCACTTCCCGTTGAGGCACCGTCTGTGTATGTATCAGGATCAATATCATCATGGACAGCAGGCACGACTTGCAATGCCGTCACATTACGCGACAAGTCTTCGTTCAACGTGATAGCGACTACTTCGTATTGCTCTACCAACTTACTAGGTAAACCGAATACGCAAGTTGCTCCTGGTGAAACTGTCGCTACATCACCACCACCGAATGTCAACACAGAGCATACAGTGCCTTCGATGGTGGTTGACGAACTGCTAGCCCATGTCAACAGTTCAGGGTTTCCATCTGCATTGCGATACTTGATTTGCCCGACTGCTGGCAACGAAGGGTGATCGACAGTAATTGCAGCCACACTAGTCCCACCAACGAGAACAACACCACTGGTCGGGACAGTAGAATCAAACGGTCGCATGACTTCAGTCTCAACATCAATGTAGTCGCCAATCTGTGCAGCCAGTGCCCAACGACCAGTCTTGAAATCTATGCGGCGCGTTACGAGTCGATTGATTCTGTGGCGAAACACACCATCTCTGAACAACTGACTAGCACGTGTGACTCCGTAGGCTTGCTGCTGCTCTGGACGCCACTTGTCTTTGTGAAGTTCGGTCGGGTCGTTCAGCGTGCCCTCTGCATCTTCAATTGTCAGGACGTCTTGTTTGTAGTTTTCATCTTCGTTCAGGAACTGATAGACGAAAGCTGTTGATCGGTCAGCACGCGACAACCATTTGACAGAGCAGTCTTGTATGTTGTTACTGGTGAACAACTGCGTTGATGTTTTGGCTGGAACGCTGACGCTGCCTTGCGAGTGTGCTGCTGAGTACTGATACACGATGCTGATCTTGCCATCTACATAGACTGGTGTCGCACGACCAGCAGCACAGATCGTCTGAACCCATTCCCACGCTGGGCGCGGCTGGTCAATGACTAGGTCACAAACCAACTGGGCCTCATTCCACAAGTCACTAGGATTCGGGTCTCTGTCACACCAGACTGCCCAACGAGCGAAACTTGGAAGGTCCAGATCATCTTCTGTCAGGTAATCGCCGAGCCCCCATGGTTGCAGCATAAAGTCGGCTAGTATCCAAGCAGGGTTCCTACCGGGTGCGTACGTGTGCCAATCAAACGGGGATGCAGGCACATCCCAACATCTTGGCGACCAACCATTCGTCTCATCCCAAACACGAACTTTAATGCCGTCTATTCGAGCCTGGATTTGTGGCATCCCACCACTGAATCGCGCCCCCGCTGACAGGATCAAACCCATTGTCGCGACGCGTGGATAGCTCAATTCATATGGCGAATTAAGAACGACATCTTGCACGACAGCACGACTAGAAGTTCCAGTTTCACCCGAACCACTTCTTCGTTCGACTTGTAGCTCAATGTCGCCTGTCACTTCCTGGTTGAATGATGCGTCGAACTGCTTCTTGAACTGTAGACTACTCGCTGCCGTTGCGGAGGCTAAGGAACCGCCGTTTAAGTCTTGCCAAACAGCATCGCCTGCATAACGCCATCTCATCACGAATCGCACCGTGAAACTCAAAGTGTTGCCGTTCGGATCAACCTTGAACAACCCTCCCGGAAAGCTGACGATGAACCGAACACTGTCTATGACGTTAGTTCCATTCGCGATACTGATTTCAACCGTCTGGCCGAATGTCACTAGCTCACGCTGAACGCGGATAGTGCTTTGCGTGTTTTCCCATGCGTAAGACTGTTGAGCATTCGGCACTCCTGGTGGCAATGGTGACTGGTCTAGTTCGCCGCTTCGCAAGTACATCAGACATCCAGCACTGCCACGGACTTCATTGACTAGGGCACTTGTCGTGCTCAGTAGTTTCCGTTGTGGTTGATGGTTCGCAGCATTTCCGTTGATCTGAATGCGAACGTCATTGCCAGCAGCCAGAGCAGTCACAACGGCTGCTGGATAGTTCGCTGACATCAAGATTGCCGGGTTCGCTGAGTTTCCAAAAACCCTGATGACATCGACCTGTTCAGTGGTCGGGATGGCTGCGTTCGTTGTGTAGTCCCAGTAGTAGACGACATCAGCGACATTGATATCTGGCGTTCCCGGCTGCCAATTGTTGCCCCCGAACTGTGGCTGGTATGTAGTCAGCTCCGGTTGCCCATCATTGACGAGCAAGGTGTCGTTGATGTATATGTCGCTCGGCAGACTGATAGGGTTCGTCGGGTTGTAGATGTTGGTGATACTGCCTAAGAAATCATTTTCGCTGACTTCTAAGTCACCGACAGCGTGGATCGGCCCTTCAGATAGAGCTAGCAGTATTTGAAGCCGATTGGAGAGCCACGCATTCGTGTTGGCATTCCCACCGAAGTCAATGCCTTGAACGTTGGTTTCAATAACTTGACCGCCAACTGCATGGCGACCATAAACTGCCGGAACTGTCCACCCTTGACCGTAGTTAGTCTTGATGCCATCCCATGCATAAGTAGCGGATGAATTGTCACCACGCTCAAAACTATCGTCAGGTGCTTTCGGTTTCGGTGTCAGTGCTTGAATCGCAAAGTTGACACCAGCAGAGACCACCGCAACGACGAACGCATACGCTAGGTATGCTGCCCACTCAATTCCTGCTGTAGTATGAGGGCACAAAATGACTTCATCACCGTCTTGCAACGGATCGTCATAATCTTCTTCTAATAGAACACCATTGACCGCTACGTCGATAGGGATTGAGCTAGGCAATGCATCTTGAAGATGTAGGGCGATGCTGCGTGCAGTCACTCCAGCTTGCCATGGCAACTCTTTAGTCGCTATGCCATCTTCACCGAGCAAACCTTTGCGAACGTGTACTGTTAGCATTCCTGAACCTTGCGTTGCCAAACTTCATGAGGACGCTTTTCGAGTCGCTGGACAGGCTTGCACCACACGCCGACATCTGGATGAGCACTCCAAACAATGCCTTCGTCAACTATAGCTGCCCAACTATGCGATTCGTGATACAGCAGCACATCTAAGTCGCACAACGGCTCGTTGAAGACACGTTGCCAACCTGGACCGAAAGCACTTTCACTAGCGACTTGACCGACCTTGAAACTTTGCAGCAACCACTTCCATGGATCTAATGCATCGCACCCACGAAGATGCAGCACGTGCAGCACCACTCCCAGACAGTCGATAGAGTTCGGGCCGCGACCGCCGATACGGTATCGCATGCCACGGATCTTTCGTTGTTGTTCAGGGGTCATTGTTGCTTTGGAATACCTGGGAAACCACCGTATCGACCAGGGTGCAATACCGGCAACCCACGCGCTAAGTGGTCAGCACCGCGAGCCCGGCAAGCAGTGACTGTCTTTTCGCAAGTCGTGTATGCCGCTGTCGCGTTGATGACATAACCACACTGCGTTGAACCGAACGCCCAACGACAACGTCGTGCTACGAAGCGATCTTGTGGGCACATCTTTGAAAAGAAGTTAGATCGCTCTAGCTTGAAGGTGACTTGATTATCGTCTGCTTGCACACCAGCGATTTGAAACTCCCATTTCTGATATTCATGCGATGGGTAAGCAATGCCGAGTGCAGTCCGTGGAACCAAGTAGATCACGACTGCGTTGCCATCTAGTGCATCACCATCGTGCAACGTAGGCATTAAGACTCGGCCAGTGTTGTCTACCGTCAATTGCAAAGAAGGTAAGTCGCCCTCGCTGTTGCCTGTGATCGGGCTGATGTTGAAGTTGAAAGGCGACCAAGTTTGCGCTGTCGGGTTACTGACAGGCCAAGTGATGACTTCTACATCGCTACACACGCGCAACACGATGTTGTCTGTGAACAACGTGGGAGTGACACGCGTACTCTTCTTCAGTAAGACTTCAACCAGCCATACATAGTCTTCACTGCTGTTGGCATCTTCACGAGAAGCAAACGAATTGGGTAATACGATGGGCATGTTACGCTGTCCACAAAAGCTGCACGACGGGAACACTAAGCGTTTTGCGTCCGTCGGACAGCATTACCGTTGTGACGTCACCCGTGATCACGACTGGTGTAGCCGATCCATGCGGTGGTGTGTATGCGAATGAATCATTCAATGATAAGAACGTTTCTACAGACGATGCATCAGTCGCGCTCAATGCAGTCCATGTCAAGTCATATGCTCTACGAGGTCGTATCCAAGTCGGCCAAGAACGTTGATATCCTGTCGCACCACGTACCTGACCATGCTGCACACCTTCTAGCTTGATAGGTTGCGCGATGTCTGGCAAGACTGGCAACGCTGACATCGTTCCTACTAATGGGCCTTCTGCGGTAATCGTCAATTGAACTGTGCCTTGCTCGTTCCACGGTGGTGTCAGCACATTTGTGACATCTAGTATAGGGTGGAACATGAAGAACTGCGGGTGTGATGCGTCTCCTGGTGTAGCGTTGCCAACGTTGTCGAAAGGGTCTAGAACGTAGGAGTGGGCAATACCGGGCACATTCTTAGTGCTGTAGACTACGTGAGGACTGTGCCTCTCGGTGGGATACAGTTTGTAGTAACCCAACGGTGCCGCGAGCAGCCCACCTGTCGAACTGCGTAAGCGGTTCTGGATCTGGCGACTGATGAAACTACCGTTGGAAGTCACATCGCTAGTACCAATGATGATAGGGATCGTGCCAAAGACTGTGCCGGGATTGTTGTTCAGTGTCATGCCGTAGTAGGCATTTGGTGTGTTGTTGCTGGATACCACATTAGAAACAGATGATGTGACTGTGGTGTTGCGAGTGAAATGCTCAAGAAGATCAATTCGCAATTGCAACAATACCGACCGCTTGACCAACGTGCGGTCTACGAATGCTGACGCAAGCAATCCACGGTCTTGCGCCAAGACTTGTGAGTAATGCGTGCCAGTCAGCACATCATGCACGCCAATAGACGACGAGCACATGCGAAGATTGGCTGCTCGTGAACTCGCCAATGCTGATGTGCTGTAGATCCCAATGCCTTGCTCGGCTTCAGTCGTGTGATTCGTGATGGTTACGTTGCCAGCCGCTGTATCGTTGGTGCCCGTCGAGAAATACGGTCGCAATTGCGTGTTGACGTTGCCAGGAGGGATGTCTCGATACTGCTGATAGATGCTAGACATCTGCATCCAAGTTTGACCGGCAGCACCTAATGCTGTGCTGTCGCTATTGACGAGCGTGTAGGTATTGAAGTTGTTTTCTAGCTGGACGTCTGTTGCTACGACAGCTCGCACGTATCCCTTGGCTTCGAGAACGTCCATGTCAAGCACCAACCATTGCACATCACGCACTTGAAACGATACGCCATAGTTTGGCTGGTCATCGTTCCATATCGCTCTAGCCCAGAGGACTAGATCGCTACCGCTATTCGTTGGAGTGGTTGCAGTAAAGTCAGGGTCGGTTATTGCCGGTGACGCTTGCTGCACCATCAAGAACGAAAAGCCATGAGATGCGCCAGGTTCACTTGTCGGGTAGAGACCTACGCAAGAGTTGAGTGGCAATGTCAACCGATGCGTCAAACCTTTCAGGCCACTGTTATACCCCAACGCCACCTCTAGCAAACCCGTAGAAGGAGGCGCACCAAAGTTGTTGAAGTCGCCAACAGAACCACTGACCAAAACGGCTAAACGCTTCGATGAACCTTGCGTCAGTTTGCTCATATCGAACGACGAAGCTATCTGCCACGAATCATTCGAGCCTGACCCCATGGCACCTGACGTCGTAAACGGCAACGTCTGTGCAGACCATGCAAATCGGTTGTTTGCCATTATCGTGTCGCCCTCTGCAATGTCTGGCGCATGTTGACTTGATGGTCTGCTTGGTGTGTGAAGATGCTTTGCAGCACATCGCGGTTCTCGATCAGACCTCTAGCAGCATCTTTGCTATCCCACGCATAGACGTTCAAGTTGACTTGCTGTGCTTGACTGTAACCACCACCAGTGAATGTGACTGGGATACTGCGATTGTCCGGCAGCGGGACGAATGCTTCATTTCGATTGCCTTCGCCGAAGAGTGCTAGTTGTGGTGAAGTAGCAACACCACCTTGAGCGTATGACTTGACAGGAAGGCTAGAGTTGCCGTGTTCAACGCCCGGAAGAACACCACCCTTGTCCATGCCGATCACCATCTTGGCGACCTGCAATGCCAGCATCTTCGCTATGATTTGACCGATGACTTGCAAGGTTGCGCGACCAAAGTCTTTGAATGCTTCTTTCGCAGACTTCGTTCCGTCAATGATTCCCGCGAACGCGTTAGCTAGGTTGTTGATAGTAGTCTCGACGCCACTAGCCAACATGCCGCCGACAGTGTTAGAGAAGTTCTTTACCTGCAACTCCAAGCCCTTCAACCCTTCATTGTAACCACCCTTGACAGCATCCCAGTTCAAGTTGAACAAACCTTCACTCTGCTTCTTGATCTTCTTGATGTTGTTCAAAGCCTTGTCTGTTTGCTCATCAGTAGGAGGCACAAAAGTATTGTTGACGTCTGTCCAGACCTGACCGTTAGAAGCAATGGTTTCTTTGGCTTTGTTAATCTTCTCGCCGCCTGCACGGATCGCATCGGTAACTGCCTTGGCTTCCTCTGCGAAGCTGTCCTTCAGTCTTCGCAACCGTTCCGACAACGTTGCTTCTTGCGCGGCAGCAATATCCCGGTTTAGAGCTTCCAGTGCCGCCAACATTGGCTTCGCCGCTTCGCCAGCGAACATGATTGCTTGTTCTCGCCCCATCGCCTCCATCGGCGTAGCGTCACTGATACGGAATTGCTTTCGCAGTTCTGCTTCGATCTCACCGCGCTTCGCAACCAACGCATCTATTCCTTGCAGATCGAGTCCAGGGATCTTCTCGATCAAAGCGATCAGCCCGATGACCGCAGTAGCCAACAGATCAATAGAAGTGACAACCACGTCTTTGATCACTTTCGCGACATCGACAAAGTAGCCTTTGTTCTCTACCAGAAGCTCGCTGATCCGGTTCATCACCTTGATGACTTGCGGAGAGAACTTCGTGACAATCGTACGAAGGACTGACTGCACTGACGTCTCGACGCGCTGGAAAGCATCGTTGACTTTCGCTGCTTGCTCTGCTTGTTCTTTAGTGACAGTTGCGCCTGCTTTCCGTGCTGCTTGCAATGAACCACGGAACTCGTCCCCACCTCCACGCACAAGGTTCAATACATTGCGATATTGCTCGGGGAACAACGCTGACAACTGTAGTGTCGCCTCGGTGCCTTCAGCGATGCCGTCCATACCTTCAGCTAGTGCTTCTAGTATCTCACTCGGCTTCATATCACGAAGGTCATTGATGCTGATACCGAATGCATCGAATGCTTCTACTGCAGTTTTCGTTCCCGCTATTGCTTGGCGTTGCGATGACAACAAACTCGTCATCACGCTGCGGAACTGATCAGTGCTTCCGCCTGCTGATTCAAATGCGAATGCTAGCTCACTGACCTCTTCTACATTCTGGCCCAACGCGACAGCCATCTTCCCAATTTGGTCAGTCACTTCGGTGACGCTTCTCAATATTTGTGCTGAACGCAGCCCAACGAAGCCGACTACCAATGCTTTGATACCGCGACTGACACTCTTAAATGACTTGGCTAGGTCTTTGTTCTGCTTCTGTATCGCTTTAGTAGTCTTGCCGATCTCTTTACGAACATCGCCGAGTTCTTTCTTCAGCGTGCCTTCAATGCTAGCAACGATTCCTAATGCGCGTTTTTCTGTTTGTGCCATAGCTAAGACCTCTTGCGTTGTTTCGCACGTTGAATTGATTGCTCCTGTGCTTTTGCGCGTGTCCTAGCAATCTCGTTACTCACGATTGGATATGCTTGCACAAACGATGTTGCTTGATCAGACCAACCCCCGACGTCTGGCAGAACGCCCATTTCACACAACACCACCAATTGAACGATGTCCGTCAAATGTGGTGTAGCGATCTGCCGAGGGCATCTAAACATTGGCACGCGGTTGTCCCCTTCGCACCGCTTGCATTGCTCATCTTTTCCATGGCACAAGACGCACGGGGAAATGAAGAAGACAGGATCGACTGTCGGTTCTTCACACCCCCACTTGTGCCGCAACTCACTGCTAGTCTTGCAAACATGACAAGACTGCTCAAAGCCACCACCGTCGTTTTCAAACGCTACGGCGACGGCAACCATTAGTTTCCCGCTTGTTCCTCAGTGACTTGATTCACACGTAAGATTTCATGGCTGAGTTTGGTCAGCGTTTGCAATGGCAGTGCATCGAAACTTTCTAACGACAACGCATTGTCAATTACTACACCACCGATGGTCGCTTTCTCGTGTGTAGCATCAACAGATGCACCGCCATGTTGAAGGTTCTTCCAACCTGACAACCCTGCGCGGATCAACAATTCTACCTGTTCTGCTTCATCCAGTTGATGCATGCGGAGCATGACTCGATGCCGCAAAGGTCGAATGTAGAACGTTGTGTCTGTGTCGATGTATTCAACACACTCGGAAAGTGAACGCGCAATTACCATAGATGCTCCTAGAGTTGAGAGAAATAGATCTCATCGTCGCCAGCGTCGAGAACACGACGCGGTCGCAACGTGACATCCATAACGCTAACACCTTCGGCATCTCCAATCGAGACTTCACTGACTTGCACATTCGGCGCAACGACACTCATGATGTTGCCAGCAGTAGTGCCAAGAAGGAAACCGACGCGAACAGCCGTTCCAGCATCACGCAAACTTTCCCAATCCATAGTCGACAACGTGTTATCGACTTGCACCGTCATGCTAATGTCACGGTCTGTGACGTTAGCTCCCGTAGAACCACCAGCACTGTTCGCATCAAGATTGACAGATACCGTGTTGCCACTATCAATACTGATCGACTTCGTTTGGATATCACGAAGGTTCACACCTTCACCATAGACACATAACGCACCGAGTAGACGAGGCGCACGAACTGTTGATGTGCCAGTCGTAGCAATCGGCACCGCATCTGCATCAGTTCCGACATCACCAGTCATAGCCCAGGTCCAAGTCAATGGTTGGCCGACTTCACCAGCACAAGTGAACGATCCACGCGAGCCAAGCAACAAACGATTCCTTCCATCTAGGTTGTGCCGCATCGCAATAGATGGCGTGAACTCTGCGACTGGTGCCGCACCGATGACTGAAGTTTCACCACCAGCCTCGACTAACGTGTAAGTGTCTGCCACTGACCCCCAAAGCACAGCGACGAGCACATCAGTAGCTGAACGTTCTTCGACAAGTTGCACAGCACCGACGAGCGTCGAGCCATTCTTGACATCAAAGACTTCACCAGCAGCAGGGTTAGCACCACTACTCCAAGCACCGATCGTCAAGTTGAGTAACGTCTTACTCGTCGGCAGGTATGTATGGTGGTCAGTCGTAGTCGCGACGGTTCCCGTAGAGTCAGTCGCACCACTACTAGCACCAACAGTCGCTGCCGAACTCGCTAGTGTTCCCAATATCTCTAAGACCAGCAAGTAGTCTGTGTCGGCAGTGCTGGCTGCTTTCACTGCGTTCCCGCTGCTTTTGATACCAACGATGATGCCAACGTCTGCAGCTGAGTCTTGCGTGATCTTCTCACCTAGCTGGAACGACCCCGAAACACTGCCTAGTTCAATCTTCAACAAACGAGGGCCGTTAGTCGCACCATCTTTGCGATATGCACACGACTTGATCAGGTCACCCCATGGTGGCTCTGTTGCAGCCGTTCCTGAACCTTTAGCATCGCTAGTGAATGTGATTTCGCGTTGCTTCCTACCGACTGGCGAGAAGTCGCGTGACAACGTGCTAGAAGCCGGACTACGGTCTAACATATCAACAGTGTCACTCAGAGCAGGGTCAAACACTTCAATCGCATCAGATGCGCTAAATGTGGCTCCACCTCCGGGTGTGGTTTCGAGTTTCGCTAAGAGTTGTTGCTTCCGTGTGATCGGCATTGGATTCTGTTTCTAAGGTACGAACGCCAGCACACGTTCAAGTTCACCGACGATGCTGGCACTTCGTGCGGTGGTAAAGGTCACAGTCGGTGCAGACATCCATCTCCATGTCTTCTGCACCGTTTCTTTAGGGGCTGTCCACTTGAACGTTGCGAGACCATGCGTTTCATAATGCAACAAACAAGCATCTACGACTTCTGGTGACGCTTCTGCCCAGTTCAATTGGTAACGCTGTGCGTTGACAGCACTATCTGAACGGTGCGTGAACACCATGCCACCAATCGGGCTGACTGCACGATTGTAATCAGTGCGAGTGCTAACGAAGCTCGGTGCTGGAAGACTGTCGCCAGGTATGGTCATGCTTCTGGGTTCTGGTAATCATGCCGATACTGGAAAGTGATGAACAAGCGACACATGAACTCGTTATCATCAGAAGGGTCTTCCACTTCGAACCCGGTCATCTCGACATCGGTATAGTCTGGGTCAATGCCCCACGAGTCGGGGTTGTGAATGACTTTCTCTACCTTGACTAACTGGCGATCTAAGTAGCGATAAGGGTTGCTCGCATCTAAGTCGCTATCAGCATCTTCTTGCCGAACAATGAGCAGCACGCCGAGGCGCAACGTGCAGTCATACGTCTTGTTGTTCGCTAACCGCTTGTCTTCACTGTCGGGGTAGACAATAGCTACGACTGCACTACCGACTGACTGTGATGCGCTACGCAGCGAAGCACTGATGCCAGAGATCGCATCAATTCGACTGACTAACGTCGTTAGCAAAACATCACGCTGACTTGCCATTGAGCACCATCCTTAAATCTTCATGCATACGGGTTGCTGCGTTCCGCCAATCTCGATTGCGCTCACGCTTCAATCTCCTCCAAGTCTTGTAGAACATTAGAGTCTTTCGATTCTTCACGCTTGGAACTTGGATAAACACGATCCTGGCCTTCTTCTTGCGCTTGCCTTTGATCTCGTAGATGCGAACTTGACTGCCACGCTTCTTGCGAACTAAAGTCTTCGCACGTTTCGGGTATTTCGTACGAAACTCTTCAATGTTTCGCGCCCTATGACGCATCGGTATCGTCAAGTATCGTGCGCTTTTAGGTTTGGTAGTTCCCCCTTCTTCTAACAACTTCAAGATCATACTGTCTGCACGTATCTCGGCTTGATCGAGCTTCGCAAAGTCACGACGGACAGCAGACTTAGTTGATTCACGCTTCTTAGATAAAGTGTAGTGAACAGTCTTGTATGTGCGCTTGCCGTTCTGTGCGACCTTGTAGACTTTGACACCTTTGCCACCGCGACCGAACTTAGGCTTTTGAAGTTTGAGCCATGCCATACGGTGCTTGTGCCAAGCCAAGAACAAGAACTCTCGGATATGCTTGTAAGCTAGCGTCGGTGACTGCTCGGCCATCTTCGCCATCGCTCTCGAATCAACTTTCCATGATACGTTCAACCTTGAACCTCAACTAGCACGCCACCTTCGTCTTCTTCAATGACAGAAGTGACGCGTGCTGTAGTTGCGCTAGCACCCATCGTCAAGGCCAGCGTTATGCTGTCGCCAGGATTCGGGTAGCTTGCTAGTTTGCTTTTGGGAACGAACACGTAAGCACTGAGGCGACCGACCCTGGTCGTTGGCTCGGTTGATTCAATGTCACGCCGGTCTACTACGACTTGAACGCTCACAGGTGTGCCGCCGACAGGCGTGTACGTGACAACTTCACCGAAGTGATCGGTTCGGTTCAATACGTTCGCTGCATGGCGTGCGATAGTTTCACGTAACGTCAACGCGACTCCCCTTGCGTCGTTGCTTCTTGCGGTTGTTAGTTGCGACCCTATGCACCTGAACAGGGGGCGTGCCCAGAACATCCGTTACTGGACGTTCAAGGCACGTATTGCATGGTTCGATAGAGCATTGCATGCGTTGCAATGCTTGCATCAATGCCATTGCGTCATCGGTTTCAATAACGCCAAGCACTGCTTGATCGAACCCTCTCACTTCATATCGCATTAGACAATCAATAGTGCTGTCAGTGCTGTGTTGAAGTAGACCAAAACTTCTGCATCGGTCACCGGGTCATCCTCGCCGCCAAGATTCGTCAAGACGTTGATCACCTTGCCGACTTTCACATGCGTGCTGACGGTCGTGGTGAACGTGTTTCCATCCGTAGCATGCACAGTCAAACCAACATCATCATGCCCCCAACCGGATGCATGATTGACCATCAACTTGACAGTGCCTTCGACGTGTAGATTGGCAGATGTAGCACCTGCCGCACCACCGTGAGGAACGGCGTTCGTGCGGTTATCAACTGACTCAGCAGCGAAACCGACGAAATCATTGCCGGATCCGGTCGTCACATTAACGATGCCTCCAGACCCGGCCATCATGGCTTGACCTACGAACACACGAACGTTCGCACCGACAGATGCACGACCTTTAGTTGTTTCACCGCGATACTCACGATCGCTGTTCATAGTCAAGTCAGCCATAACTTAGATCACTCCTAATCCGAATTGCACGAGAACCTCACCACTGGTAGATCCAGCAGCGACAACAGCGTCAACTTGAACGAGTTTGCCGATAGCTACATCTGAACCAGCATCAGCTAGGTCAAACGTGTTTCCATCATTCGCGTAGACCGCTGCACCAACATCACCGAATACAAAGGTAGAACCCTTGTTGACAGTGATCCAGGCATAGCCAGCGACAGCCATCTTCGCTGTATCTGCACGGTTCGCACCGAGCAGTGGCTCTACATTCGTCAAGTTGTTGACGTATTCATCAGCGAAGCCGACGAACTCACCACCAGTAGTCAAGTTGACTACACCATTCGCACCAGCGATCATCGCCTGACCAGCGAAAACTTCTAGGTTCGCACCAACATCAAAGTTCACGTAGGTCGGTGTGCCGTGATAGCTGCGTCCAGCGTTAGCAGTTAGATTTGCCATTGTTCATTTCTCCTTATGCGAAGACAGACTTAGTTGCCAACTCGTAACGACCCATCGCCGCTTGAGCAATGCGCTTGGCACCGAAGCTAACTTCGTCTCGCCAGAACGCGTTATCGCTGTCCAATCCCAGCGACTTGAATGCTTCGCCGCTTTGCAGCGACTCTTCTTGCCAGATGCAAGCCTTGACAGGCGCATCGGTGCGGAACGTGTAGAACGTCGTTGTTGACGTCAAACGTGGGTTGACAATCGGGCGAATGGAGAGACCCATGCCTTGCGCGGCGATCAACGTATTGCTGACTCCTGCAGAAGTGAATGTGTCCTTCAACGCTGCCGTCAATGCTTGATACATGTTCGTTGGCACCATGACCATGAACGACGTAGCAAACTCATTAACAGGATCACCCGTCTCATCCTTGAAGCCAACGATAGCTTGGATCGCGGCTAAGATCGCCGTTTGCATTTCTGCACTAGTCGGTGCTGAAGTCGAACTTGCACTAGGGGCAAGCAAGTTATCAACAGTGCCGACGTTATGAGAATTAGCATAGAACGAAGCTCCATCGTATGCAGTCGGGTTGCTTTCGATCAACGTCGTGTAGAGACGCTGTGGCAACGTCGCCGCCTTCTGGCCCATCTCTGCAACTCGTTGCATGATTTGGCCGGTCTTGTCACGACGCATGTCATCTACGTCGAATGACAACGTAGACTGGAACTTGTCACTGACAACAGACAGGTCGTAGTCGCCGAGTGAACTACGCACGCGCTCACCACGCCATGCGTTCATTGCTGGGGCACCACCGAGCCACTTGTAGATCTCGTATGGTTGATCAGTAGCGTAAGAGTTGGCGATGTCGCCGACCCATGATGCTGCTGTCGTTTCTTCCAATGCCCAAAAGTATTGCCCTTGGATCGAGCGTAGGCTTAAACCGCTATATTGACCTGTCATTTGATTTCCTCGTTGTGCGTGCCGTAGCTACGGCAAAGATGCTTGTTCTTGTTAAACGAAAGCCAGATAGATTCTTTTCCATCAAACTCTGCACGCAATGCAGCATCTTGTTGCCATTGCGCCTTCCAACCTTGCTCGTCATCAGTGAAGTCATCACCTTGAGCAAGCACTGCTTCATTAGCTGATAGCGGTTGCGTTGCTTCGCTAGCTGCCAGTGTCGGTGCTGCTTCAGCATCGCGGTCACGCTGATCTTTCGATAGACGCAGAGCAGACTCTCGCTCTGTAGTGCCTTCCTTGATCAACTGTCGAGCCAATTCTACTTGTGAATCAGCAGCCAGTTCTAGGATGTAACTAACGCGACTGCTTTCAGCTTGCTGTGCTTCTAGCCGCACGGCTTCAACATCGACCACGGGCGCAGACTGTGGCGCGGTCGGTTCTTCAATATCGTTCATGGTCGAACTCTCAATCACTGACAACTTTGCTCGAACCGTTGACACTCCATCGTCCAACGTTGCATCCGAGCTTGTATTAGGGTCTTGGCCGAGGGCGCAGAATGTCACTTCACGCAAGCTGGCTTCGTTAAAGATCGCCGCTGGCCCGACTACTTCGTGCCCATTCACATCTAGCTTTTCACCGTCTGCTAGTTGCGTCACGTTAGACGCAGCCAAATAGCACGATGCTTGCCATGGGAAGCCATCTTGACTGTCTTGCCGCAACTGTGCAGCATCTTCGTTAGACAGCAACACGCCTTCTGCTATCAACCCTTCTTCTTCATCGACGTATAGCTTGGTCGTATAACCGACTCGTCGAGAAGTATCATGGTCTAGCAACGCTGGGATGTGCTTGCTTTGCCATTCAATGCCATCCAACGCGACACCGAGCGTCTGGAAATACGGATGTGACATTGGAATGCCGCTATTGACACGCATGCGAAACCTTGGCTTCTTGCCTTCGGCTTGCGGCTCACTTACTTCAAGAGCGTCTTCAGCCAGTTGAATGTGGCAAGCTCCAGACGGGATGTCGATGTAGTTCATGATTCGACCCTCTTGTAGCCTTTCGGCTTCTGCTTCTTCTTCTTAGCCATGTCTAACCTCGTAAGCCTTCGCTGATGCGGAGTGCCCAATTGATACCTGTCGTGCCACCCCAACCGAGCCACGCGACGTAACCAGCGTCTTTCCACGGCGTTCCTTTCAATTCCGGCGCGACTTCGGCGTTCTTGCGGTGCCGGTTGAACGAAGCCATCTTCTTCACGGTCTGTTCGCTGATCGGGTCCCCCGATGCTAGTTGTCGCGCACGACCCCAACCAACAGATGTCATTCCTTTGACTTCACTGCCGTGTTCCTTTTTCCAGTCCAACACTTTCTGTGCGTTACCACGTGCGCCAGATGGTGGCTGATACATCGCTAAGGTTGCAGTGTCGTAACCTTCAGCTTCTAGCTCTTGCGTAGCTTCATCATCATCACGCGGCTCGGCTGGAACTTCGTCACTATCGCTGCTGACTGCTTCTTCTTTAGGTTGCGTGATCGTAATTGGGCGACGGACTGGCTCTTCCTTCCATTGCTCTTGAACAGCAGGAGTCATTGGTGGCAGTCCAAGCATCTCGCGAACTGCTGCTTCGTCGATGACTTGTGGGCTTAACATACCACCACGGATAGCTACACCGATTGCGTCTAACGCTTCTTTCGCAGACATAGACACTGGTGCAGTATCATCTGCTTCTCTTATCTCAGAACCCGATTGTCCCTCTCCGGTTTCTGCATCCTCTTTACTGACAACTGCACCAGTGAGCGTTCCAGGCAAGAGACCTCGTTGTTTCTCGATCTCGATTGCTTGATTGAAGTAATCAGCTTTGCGCTCTAGCACTTCAATCGGATCCAAACCTGCACGACCGGCCTCATGCCAAGGTGTGCTTAGATTGGCATCTATAGCCTCTTTCGCGGCTTGTATTTCCTTATGCGGATCTACCCAACCTATCGCAGGCGGTATCCAATGCACTTCTAGCCACTTGTCAGTATCATCAATGTATGTGCGCGGAGCTTGGATCTTACCAGTCTGCACACCATGACGGATGACATTGCGCCACACTGGCGAACAGAACTGACGCGTCAATAGTGCGCGGTCCCGGTCGAAGCCACGTTGCTCTTCTTTCAGCAAGCCACGCATGCTGGAATAGTTCATACCACCATAGTCACGCGTCATGCGCTCGTATGACATTCCGTTGCTTGCCGCAATCGCACGCAGCATACGGACCACGAAGCTATCGGCTGCACCCGGTCGGTTCGGGTTGAACGCCACGGGTTCTTCGCCTTCGTTCAGGTAAGCGATAGTTCCGGCTTCTAAGCGTTCGTGGTAGACCGTCTCTGTCTGGCCGCCCATCGAATCAATGACAGGCATGATCTCTGCATCGCTAGCGTTGACTGCCTTCTTGATGAACATCGCGTAATTAGCACTAGCACGCGCTCCAATGATTTCAGCCTTTAGATACTGGTGTAAGTGATCCAAGTATTGTGCTGCCGAAGCATTGTCCGGGTATCCACGTGATTGCGCCGGACGGAGCTTGCGGTAGTGGTGCTGCATGACAGACAGGTCACCATCTGCTGCTGGTATGAACGTATGCTTGACTGATGTATTGAATGGATCGTCGCTGCCTTCGCTTGTCGTGACCCAATAACCAACTGGAAGCATCTTCTGGTCAACAACAACACCACCTCGCATAGACTGGCTGTCTTGCTGGTAGTTCGGGTTACTGATGCGGTCAGCGTCAATGATTTCAATGCTTAGAGTTTGATCACCCCCGATAACTGTATGAGTAAAACACTCTCCATCGACTTTGCGTGTGCGTGCGACTAGAGCTTGCATGTCGTAGAAGTTGCCGTGACCGCTACTGTCGGCCATGCGCTCACTCCACTGGTGGAAGTATTGCTCGCACTCTTT
>Ga0180120_10000651_pt1 | contig 17736 bp, 23 predicted proteins | sample CPBDNA_3_FD_129677 | JGI IMG/M metagenome (GOLD analysis project Ga0180120, IMG submission 129677) | Freshwater to marine salinity gradient microbial communities from Chesapeake Bay, USA - CPBay_Spr_31_0.2_DNA (version 2) (version 2) | ecosystem: Environmental > Aquatic > Marine > Coastal ... | reverse complement strand
GTATCAAACCAGATAGATTTAATTTTGTATACGTTGGAAACTCTCAATGGAGAAAAGGTTTAGATGTATTAATTAATGTATGGCATAAATGTTTTAAAAAATATGATAAATGCACTCTTATAATTAAAGATAACCCAAATGTTTATGGAAAGAATAATATTCTTAATGAAGTAATAAAAATGCAACATAAAACTGAAAGTGCTGAGGTGATATACATAGATGAAAACCTTAGTGAGTCAGAAATGGCTAACTTATATAAATTATCAAATGTCTTAGTTCATCCCTACAGAGCTGAAGGTTTTGCAATGCATGTTCAAGAAGCAATGGCTTGTGGTTGTTTACCTGTTGTTCCTTCAGGAGGACCAACCGATGATTTTGTTCCCGAAGAAATTGGTTTAAAAATTCCAACATCTCAACAAAACGTAAATATATCAGATTCTGGAGTGTTTGCAATGAAACCTGGAGATGCTATGACACGGATGAGCACTCATACATTTGTTAACGAACCTTCTGGACATCACCTAGAACAAGTGTTAAAGTATATATACCATCACCATAATAAACAAGATTTATATACAAAGTTAGATAATGTATCAATGGAAAATACCTGGGACCACGTAATTGATATGTATGAAGGAGTTATTAATGAAATCGGACAAAGAAAAAGCACAACAAGAGCTAGATGATTGGTTTGATGAGTTTGACACTAAACCTAGTGTTTATGAAGCAATGAAAAAAGAAAGTCTTGATGACAAAATATTAAGAGATTTTCATGGATTTGCGCCAACAATTGATGATAAGTTTGTAGGAGATTTACCTACTATTACTCCTAAAGCACAAATTTATATTTCAGAAACACTTAAGCCTGGAGAATATTTTAGATTTGGAGTTACAGGAGGTGGCTGCTCAGGGTTTAATTATTTGCTAGATATTGATACGCAAATAGCAGATAATGATATTCAGTTCTCCAATAATCCCCCAGCTTTAATAGATAGCGAAAGTGTTAAGTATTTATATGGATCTGAAGTAGATTTACAAGATCATATGATGAATAAAATGTTAGTTGTAAAAAATCCTAGTGCCAAAGCAAGTTGCGGGTGCGGGACAAGTTTTGCAGTAGATGAAAGTCTATTAGATAACTATAGCTAATGGAATTAGTTTTTGCTCTGATAACGTATCTAGGAGTTCAGAAATTAGATACAAGTTACTTTAGAAGTATAGATGATTGTATGTATTTTGCAGTAAGAATAAATAAAAATGTTGGAGTACCGAACAGAGTAGATGATGGAGGACAAACTCCTATGTCACGTCATTATAAAGCAGTCTGTGAACCTAGTAAAGTTAATGTAAAAGATGTTAAGGTTTATTAATGAAAGATTTTAATTGGATTATAAATGAGAGCAATATACCTTGGTTAGACTTGGACATAGAGTTTCCTTATGAAGAAATGCATAAAGAAGCAATTAATTTAAGAGATAGATTTGTTAAACACAGAGATCAAGACGGTCAGGGCGGTTATAGACATAAAGGTTGGAGAAGTTTATGCATTCATGGTATCGATGCTGAAAAAACTAATCATTTTGAACAATACGGGTATAAGTCAAACCAAGAAACTCCTTATGTGTGGACAGACATAGTCGATAGATGTCCTGTCACATATAAATTTTTTCGTGATATTTTTCCTTTTAAGTCTTATTACCGAGTTAGATTTATGTTATTAGAGCCAGAGGGATTTATCACTCCGCATCAAGACAGTTTTGACTCTAAATTATCTCCAATAAATATGGCACTAAATCACCCAAAAGGGTGTAAAATGAAAATGGAAGGTCATAAAGGTTATGTCCCATTTGCGCCAGGAAAAGCACTACTATTAGATGTAGGAAATACTCACGCTTACATTAATAAAAGCACAGAAGAAAGATATCACATAATTGTGCACGGAACAAGAGCAAAAGAATATGAAGAATTGGTAATACGTAGCTATGAGAAAAATGGGGTTAAATAAAGATTATGTGGTAGGTATCTATAATGATACAACTTTTTCTACGCATATTCCTAACACTCAAAAATATAAAGAATTAACAGAATTTTTTACTAGGTTTAAATACTTTGGACCAATTATAACTGCAAACTCTGTTAACGAAGTTTTAGATAAAGCACTAGAGCATGACGTAAAGTATTGTATAGTACAAGCTACAGGTCATATAATTCAAGAAGCTGCGTTCTTTAGGCATATTGAAAAATGGATAGAAAAGCAGAACTTTTTTGTCACAGGGCATATTATGGATAAAAATAAACCTAATAAGAATAACCCCAAAGGCGAAATAGGATACTACGGACTTCATAAACAATGTATGTTAGTTAATTTAGATTATTATAGAAAATTTGATAAACCTGTGTTTGGTAATAAATCAGCTACTAAAGAAGAAAACGTGGTAAAAGCTAACAGACATTCTAAAGACATACATGACGATTATACTCCTTTATCTTTGAGACCTACTGAGGAACTTACAGTTTGTACACCATTAGTAGATGGTTGGAATTTTATTAATGTTAGTTTAGAAAACGATTTAACTGTGTACAATTTTCACCCAAAGATAAGAGAATCAAAACAATATATTTATCCGTCACAAAGTGCGGAAGAATTAGCTTTACAGCTAAATTGGATACAGAACATAGTTGAGTATGCTCCTACATGTGTTTTTCTTTGGAATACAGAAAACTATCTTGATTTAAAGTATGTTAAGCTTGAAAAGCCTATTAAAAAACTATACAGTGTTGCTGCAAGTTTTAAACCAAACATGATACTACATCATTTTGGTTTTTATGATGATACTGAAATAGTTTATTACGATTATAGTAAACCTTCTTTAGCGTTTAAAAAGTTACTACTCACGTATTGGGATGGTGAGGATTATCCTAGTTTTATTAAGTGGGCACTAGCAAAGTATCAATTCAGTGAAACAGGTGGTGTAGAAACTGAGCGATTAACTAGAGATGACTTGTGGCAAAGAGAAATAGGGTATTGGGGTTCAGAGAAAGTAATAAAAGATCATTGGGAAAGATATAAGCAATTGAAACACTCATATGTTCATGTAGACATTTGTGAGAACCCCGAAAAAGTAACAAATAAAATAACTAATGATCCTGATAGTGTCATATGGTGGAGTAATGCGTTTCATACAGTTAATGCCCAATATGTAAGAGGTTTACAGGGTGTAAAAGATTGCTATAATGTATGGCTAGATCAAATAAATAGTAAAAATTCTGATATTTGGATTTTAGGAAAAGACTATCTTGATAAACCAATTGAAGGCGGAACATTAAAAGAGTATCTAAGTGAAAAACGATAAATGAGTCTTACTTATAAATATTTAAAATTCAAAATTGCTGAAGATTTGCTAGACGAGTGTACTAAACTAGTATATTACAACTATAAAGATAGGGATCTTAAAGATGCAATTACTGCTTGTGCAATAAAAAGCCCTGATGGTAAGCCTAATAATATGTTTAAAGTATATCCTGACACTTGTGATAGCTATAGATTTACTAGTACTTGTGGTATCATACCTAGAACCATTAGTGCAATAAATAAGTTTGAATGTCCTACAGCAAGAATTAGGATTTTAAAACAGGAGCCTCAGTATGTTACGCCAGTGCATATTGACGAAGAGAACTGGCATGATCCTACTGAAAAGCATTTAAGAATATGGATAGCAATTAACTACAATCCTAACTTTATATGTATTTTTGGTAAAGATGAGATATGCTTAGAAGCTGGACAAGGAGTAGTTTTTAACCCAGACACTCCTCACGGAGCAAAAAACTTAGACAGATCTGAGGCGAGATACTCGCTAAATATGATTGTCAAACCTAACAATTGGTTAAAAGAGAATATTAGTGAACATTGATTTTGGAACAGCGTTCCGTAAACCGAATGGAAATGCTGTAAAAGTTACAGTGAATGAATTTAGAGATCAGTTATATCTTCATATTAGAGAATATTCTATGGATGGGGATACTGGTCAGTGGTATCCAACAAAATCAGGCTACTCAATGCCTGCTGATGAAGTAAGTTCTTTAATACCCTTACTACAAGAAGCAAGTGAACAAGTAGCAAAAAGATATATTTGGAATACACAATTAGAATTAGAATTGGAGAAATAATGAGCGTTAAAGCGTGGAATGACGAGCAAGAAGCTGAGTTAATAAAAATGTATACAGAAGAAGACATAAAAGACGTTTATGAATTAGCTTCGCACTTTGCAAAAGGTTATAGAAGTGTTATAAGTAAATTGGTACAACTTAAAATTTATGAAAAACCTGAACTGAGTGAAGAAGATAAGAGTCAAACAGTAAAAGTAATGTTAAGAGAACTTGAAGATATTCTTAATATAAGAGTAGACGGAACAAATCTTAACAAAAAAGAAAATTTAAGTATGCTATTAAATGTTATAAAAGAGAAAATAAGTTGAATAAGTATACTCAAGATATGACAGGAACAGGTGATCATATAGAATTACCTGATCCAGAACCAGAAAGATACTATGACTGGGTTCTTTGGAAACTTAGGCAAAAACAAAAGTGGACAGAAAAAATGAATGAAAAATATATTTACGAATCTCCAGACAAAGGAAAAACAGTATATAGAAGAAAAACGGGAGAGACTGAAAGAGAATTAGTAAAAGAGTCAAAAGTAGTAATACCTGATATGGTTAATCACCCACCACACTATAATAAGGGTATTGAAACGTCAGAATATATTAATTCTTGGGAAATGAGTTATCCACAAGGTAATGTTATAAAATATGTGACTAGATATAATCTAAAACACAGTGATTTAAGAAAACAAAGAGAAGATTTAGCCAAAGCAAAATGGTATCTCAATGATTTAATAGTACAGTTAGAAAAAAAGATTATTGATTGATTACTTTAAAAATCATTGGCAACAAACTGAAGAAGATACTCATATTATAGACTGTATGGAAAAATCTTCTCTCATACTAGATGTTGGGTGCGGTTTTAATCAGTACAAAAAGTATGCTAAGTTACCTCAGTACTTCAAAGGTATAGATATTGCTAATGAAGAGGCTGACGAAGTAATAGACGTTTTAGATTATAAAACTGATAAGATATTTGATTTAATTATTTGTTACGGATCAATTAATTTTTACGACAAAAAATGGGTTGAGGATAGACTGGCTAAAGTAGTTAATTTATTAGAGGAGACTCCAGGCTCTCGCATTTGTATGAAGGTAAATCCTGGCAATCCCCATGCTGATGGAACTATGCTAGAGTTTTTTCCATGGACAATGGACTATGCACGTGATGTTTCCTATAAATATGGTTTAGTTATTGAAAACATTAGAACAAAAGGTTCTACAGGGGGTAGATTTAAATTTGACTATGTAAGGTCAGATTATCCGTATATAAAAGAAGTAGAGGATATTTATGCTTTAGTATGAACAGAATATTTTTAACAGGAGTTCCTGGTAGTCGTTGGAGCGGAATAGCACAAGAATTAGAAAATGAAGGAAACTACGATATAAGTGATCGTACTCCTGAAAGAAGCTATACAGATAAAGGAAACCACGTTGGCGTATACTTTGGCAAAGGCATGGAGTTTCCTGCAATGCTTGACACTAAAAACCTAGACTTACCTTATGAAAAGAAAGGTAAAAAACCTAAACTTCATAAAAGTCATGAATGGAGTTTAATGCTTAGTACTATAAATTATTTTTATCCCAAGGATGGTATTATTTTAATATATAGACCTAACGAAGCTGCCTTAGCTTGGTGGCTTGAAGCAGGAGGATTTAATATTGCTTATCCCAACTATGACTATTATAAAGATGAGCAAACTATGGCAAAACATATCGCTATTCAAAACGAGGCAATTCTTAAATTTGCTCACAAACATAAATTGAAATGGAAGCACCATCATAAACACTATGATGTTCTAATAGCTAAAAAATTCCCAAAATGATTGAGATGATAGCTACTCTTTTAGCAGGAGTATTCTATGGCTTAATAGTTGGAATTATACCAAGTGCAGGCGCCACAACAGGTCTTGTAGCTCTTTTTGGTTTCATAAGTTATTTTGTGCATGATCCCTATCTTGGTGTTATTTTTTTAATGGCAGTTGTAGCCGCTAGTACGACTGGTGATAGTTTTACGGCAATATTATTAGGAATACCTGGAGCAAATAGTGCTGCTGCTACAATGGTTGATGGATTTCCTTTAGCGCAACAAGGTAGAGCTGGCTATGCTATTAGTGCTGCAGTTACAACTTCTACAGTAAATGGATTAATATGGGGATGTTTAGTTTTTTTACTTTTACCGTGGTACACAAACTTGATAATGATTCTAGGAATTCCTGAACTTTGGGCTTTTACTATGCTAGCACTCGCAACAGTAGGTTTTTTAAGTAATCAGTACTGGTTTCGTAGTATTTTAGCTATTGCTTTTGGCATACTTATTGGTATGGTTGGAGTAAACCCTGATAATAATGAACCGAGATTTACTATGGGGTGGTTTTACTTAGAAGATGGTATTCAGATAATAGCAGTTGCTGCTGGATTGTTTGCAATACCAGAATTAACAAAAGGATTATTTACTAAAACTAGTACATCTAATAGCGGATTGAAAAAAGGTGAATTATTAGAAGGAATGAAAGCAGTTTGGACTAATCGATGGTTAGCTCTTAGAGGAGGATTTATAGGTGCTTTCATAGGACTTTTGCCTGGTCTAGGCGGTCAAATGGCAGACTGGATGGCTTACGGATCAGCTGTTGCTACAAATCCAAAAGAAAAATTTGGAAATGGTAATATTAAGGGCGTCATCGGACCTGAAGGTGCAAATAACTCTCAAAAAGCAACATCAATGATTACGACTGTTATATTTGGTATACCTGGAGCTAAGTTTGCAGCGATTCTTATGAGTCTGTTCATGTACCTAAATATTGAACTTGGTACACCTGATATAGCAGAAGATACTGAACTATTTACTAGCATGACTTTTGGTTTTCTTGGGGCTACTGTTATCGTTGCTTTAATCTGTATACTTTTAATTCGACCAATAAGTGCCCTTGCAAGAGTACCGTACAAGTATTACTTTCCATTTTTATTAGCATTAATCATTTTTACTTCTATGCAGTACACAGGAGGATGGGAGGACTTGGCAATGTTAGGAATTTTTTCTATAATAGGATTTTCATGTAAGCATTTTAAATTTAGTAGACCTGCTTTGTTGATAGGTTATATTCTTGCAGAAAAAGTTGAAGGTTTAACATTACAAATTACAGGGTTATACACCCTAGAAACATTAAGTATAAGACCGATATTCATATGTCTAGTCGTATTAATAATCGGTGTTTTCACGTACAGTATAATTAGAAAAGGTAAAATAGATTATGCATAAATTAATAGTATTATCAATGTTGTTATTTTCAGCATCTGCATGGGCTGACTATACAATGATTATTCCACAAAAACCTGGAGGCGGCACTAGCCAATGGGCTCAGATAGTAGCTACAGAATTAGAAAAACATTTAGGAGAGAAAATCATCCTAAAACATATAAGAGGTGCTAGAGACATACCAGGGTTTAATAAGTTCCACAATGATCTACGTTTTAATGATAAAACTATCATGGTATCAAATGGCGGCAATGGGGTTTCATTTTTAAATGAAAAGGTAGATTATAACTATCGTGATTATGATAGTGTAGGATTAATGAATCTTAATATTATTACAGCAGTTCAAAAATCACACGATCCTTATAGCAGCGAGCCAACGTCATTTTCTGGTGGTGGAGGTAAAATACCTGAAGGTATTGCAATGACTTTACTAAAATGCGGTAGCGGACTTACGACAGATGAATATATCGCTTGTTTTAAAAAGAAAGTAAATTGGATTAAAGGTATGAAAGGTAGTGAGAGACGTTTAGCATTTAAGCGAGGAGAACTACACGGCACTAGAGATAACCCAGCAGCTTTTAAAAAGCATGTACAACCTATTATTGATAAAGGTCAAGCAACTCTTTGGTTCCATCACGGCATACTTCAATCAGACGGAAGTCATGCAGATGACCCAAACTACCCAGGAATATTAATGGAAGATTTATTTTATGGCGCAAACAGAGTTAAACCGCATAGTGATTTGTATAAAGCCTATAAATTAGTTAAGAGCTTTAGAGATGGTTTACAAAAAGCATTATGGGTAAACAAAGGTAATCCTAACAGAGCAAAACTTGTAGAAGCTTTAAGAAAAGTAGCAAATGACCCCGAGTCAGTTAAAAAAATACAAAAGAAGGTAGGTAAATATGAGTGGATTTTAGGTGACAAAGGAAACGATCACGTAAAAACTTTAATGACTTTTATCACTGCTGATGCTTTGAAAACTTTAGTTAAATTTAATAAAGAGGCTTTCGGGATTAAAGCAATTTATAAACAAGAGCTAATAAAATGAAGCCTAATATATTAGTTATTACAGGACCGCAAGGTACTGGTAATCATGTATTTTCTAAAGTCCTATCTATGCACAAAGATGTGTATGGATGGGGTAAACTTTTAAAAGAATACTGGATTCCTCACCACGTAGCTCCTTTTGCAGATATATGGTCTGATCCATCTAAAATTGATAGTTATTTTTGGAAAGAGCAAAACTACTTAATTAGTGTTAGTGGCCCTTTTATTGATGATATCGATGGTAAAAAACAAACGGTTTATCCCAACTACACTGAAGTTTTAGAACGATTAAGTAAAAAAGGTAATCTTTTAGTAGGAATCATCGGAAGAGATCAAAACATTACCGCTCAAAACCAAACTAGAAAAAGAGGTGTTGAAAGTTATCATAACTTTTTAAACAAGTTAGCTGACATAACACAATTTCCTCATACATTTTTAAGTGTAGAACTTTTATATATGTTCAGACATCATTATGTAAAAAGTTTGAATGATATACTTAATATACCTATAGATGATAAGAATGAACAACTTCACTACATTCTAAACAAAGATCCAAACGCTAAGTATGTTCATTATGTAGAACATAGTTGGTTAGACAAAAGAAAAAAAGGTGGATTTATGAATGACGGAAGTTTGCCGCATGATGAAACTAAATAAAGTAGTTTCACTATTTAAATACACATTAAACTTTCTTAATGCTTAATTTTCTTATATTATCTATATATGAATTACAAAGAACTCAAAAGAATTATTGAAAAACATAACCAAGCCTATTATGACAGGTCAGCTTCTGAAATAACAGATTCTGAATACGACCAGCTCTACGACAAATTAGAACAGATCGAAAAGGCACAAGGTTGGAAGGATCACGACTCCCCTACAGTTAAAGTAGGTGGTGTTGCTGGGAAGGTCTCGCATCCGTTTAAACTGTATTCACTTCGTAAAGTCTATGAACTAGAAGAAGTAGATAAGTTTATGACGGTAAAGTTACCTAAAATTGATGGTACTAACTTAACTCTTATTTATAAAAGAGGTAAACTTAAATTAGCACTAACAAGAGGTAATGGCGAGCGTGGTGAAAATGTTACGCACTTAACTCAATTCTTGAACGGCGCTCCCGCCATGATTGATACTCTTCAAGATGAGGTCGTTATAAACGGCGAGTGCGTAACAAATAACGAAGTTGAAAATTATAGAAACTATGTAAGCGGAGCATTAGGCTTAAAAAGCGCAAAAGAATTTAAACAGAGAAATATAAAATTTATCGCTCATGATTGGCTTGGAGTTAAAATGAACTATCAAGCTAGAATGAAATCAATTAAAAACATGGGATTTTATACAGCATTAGACGAAGAGTCCTGGAGCTATCCTCAAGACGGAATTGTATATAGAACAGATTCTTGGGAACAAGAACAAGCATTAGGTCACACTTCAAAATATCCTAAGTTTGCTGTAGCACTCAAAGAAAGAGAATCTCAAACTGCAGTTACTACTCTGCTTTCAGTAGAATGGGCGATAGGTAGAACTGGAACAGTAAACCCAACAGGAATCATTGAGCCTGTTATTTTAGACGATGCAACTCTTAGAAGAGTTACTCTTCATAATATCGGAATAATAGAAGAACACAATCTAGGTCTTGGAGACATGATCCAAGTAGAACGAGCTGGCGGAGTTATACCTAAGTTCTTAAGAGTAATAGAACACTCAGTACATAACCAAAAGGTAACAAAACTTACGGCAGAACGTGCCATTGGTGTCACGACAAAGCGAGATGGTCCTAGACTTATCGTTAATGATAAGAGTAATATAAGTTCTATAAAGTTTTTAGAGTATTTTATAAGGATACTCGAAATAAAAGGATTAGGTCCTGCTTCTGTAAAGAAGCTAGGCTTAACACATCCAGTCGATTTATTTGATAATCCTGACTGGAGCAAACTCGGTGCAAACGGAGTTAAAGTTGAGGCTGAGGTTGAAAGAACCAACACCAAACCTTATGACATAGTACTAGCATCCCTAGGAATACCTGGGGTTGGGAGACGAGCATCTAAAATGATAGTTCCTCATATCCCAGCTTTCAGAAACCTTAGAGATATAGAAACTACCTATATTAAAGGTATTGGTCCTTCAACGATTGAGTCAATCCTTGCTTGGCTTGACGATAATGAGTATTGGGTATTACAATTACCTCTACAGTTAGAACAAAATGTTCAAGTTGAAGAAGTATTAGTATCCAAAAGAAAAGTTTGTATTACGGGTAAACTTGATATGACGAGAAAACAACTTAGTGAAATACTGGAAGAAAAAGGTTTTCAAATAACATCTACAGTTACTAAAGATTGTTATGCACTAGTTGCTGGAGACAGTGGTAGTTCAAAACACACTAAAGCTAATACTTTAGGAGTAACTATAATTGACTATTGGTCAAGCAAAAAAGATGTGTTATCGGGTAATTTTTAAGAGAATTAAAAAGAACCATGAAAGCAGTTACCTTTAATTTTCAGTTGCTTCTTATAAATATTTTCGGTAATATCTTTATACAAGTCAAGAGAAAAAGAAACTCTTGAAAAATTCAATAACTAACGATCAGAGGGGATCATAATATGTCAAAATTTGAATACACTGAAGACATGGTTACACGTATGCACGACGTTGCAGGTAGTGGTGTAACTGAAGAAATAATCGAATCTTTAATGGAAGAATTCGATTTTCCAAGACGTTCTGTAACTGCTAAGTTAAGAAAACTAGGTTACGACGTTCCTAAAAAGCCAGGCGCTGCTCCTGTGTTCTCTGCTGATGAGACAGACGAATTAGCATCTTTCCTAGAGGCAAATTCTGGAAATCTTACAGCTGAAGAAATTGCTCAACAGTTTGCTGGAAATAAATTTACAGCAAGGCAAATCAATGGTAAAGCATTATCATTAGAGATGACATCACATGTCAAGCCTGCTGAAAAGAAAGTTACTCCTAGAACTTATTCAGAAGACGAAGAGTCAAAAATCAGTGATATGGTTGAAGGCGGTTCATACTTAGAAGAGATTGCTGATGCCATGGGTAGATCAGTAAACTCAATAAGAGGTAAGTTACTGTCTATGGGTCTTAAAGCTCCACAAAGAGATAAAAAAGATTCAAAAGCAGATCCATATGCTGGTATCGAAGATATGCTTGACCAAACTGTTGAAGAGATTGCAGAAGCATTTGACAAAACAGTTAGAGGTGTCAAAACTGTACTTACAAGACGTGGTCTTGCTTGTGCAGACTATACTCCTAAAGCATCTAACGAGTAGTCGAGTAATCGAATCCTTGGGGGGATATAAAAGGGTGGCAGGTTCTATTGTCGCCCTTTTTTTGTTTCTAAAAATAAAAGTAAAGTATTAAAAACACTAAAAAGTAAAAAATATAAATAAGCATGATGCATCTCCTAAAAGCATTATAATTGATGGGAAAAAGTTGTCAAATATTTGACACTTGCGTCAGCGTCAATAATTTGGCATAGTCAAAATATTGACGATATTTTTTGTCAAAAATTTGAATAGAAAGACGTACATGGGAATAAAAGCACACACAGAATTTCAAAAATTAAAAACAGTTTTAATAGGTAGAGGGTTACCTAGTACAATAGTTAAAAATCCATATATGCGATCAAAATTAAGTCCAAGCACTAAAAGATTATTAGTTGATTTACTTGACGAGACTGAGGAAGATTATCAAAACTTAGCAAAAATTTGTACAGACTTTGGTGCTAAAGTAATAAGACCCGAGTATAGTATAAAATGGGAGTCAGAAGATATAGAATTTACTCCTTATCTTATGAATCCTCGTGATGATCTAATAGTTTTAGACAATAAGCTGGTATGCGCGCAAGAAGCTTTAATAACATCTGTAGATTACTTGTACCCACTACAAAAGTATAAGAACAGAATTGTCCGTAATAGCAAAACTTATAATTTAATGCCTCCTTCAATTGTTAGATTGGGTAAGGATATTATTATTGATAGACAGAGAGATATGAAGTCTAATGATCCAGAGTCTGTTGAATATTTAAAAAGCTGGTTAGAGCCTTTAGGGTATAACATAATATATCTTACTACACATAATTTTCAATTCAAAGCTAATATAAGTCACGCAGATGGGGTTTTTTCAGTACTAAAACCAGGAGTTATATTAACTTGTTTAGAGGCAGAAGGCTATACAAAGAACATATTTAAAGATTGGGATGCTTTTCAAGTAGAACCAGCGTTTGAATCGATGAAAAAGTGGAATATCTATCAAAACGACACAAAATCTTATTTATTTAAAGATAGCAAATACATTGATGATGTTTGGAACCAAACAATAACAACATGGTTTTCAGATTGGGTAGGGTATGCAAAAGAAACCTTATTTGATGTAAATTGTTTATCTTTAGATGAGAACCACGTAATTGTTTCGCATTATAGAAAAGAAGTTTTTGATTACTTTAAAAAACACAAAATAGAACCGATAATATGCCCTGTTAGACATAGATTTTTTTGGGACGGCGGGGTACACTGTATGTCGCTTGATCTAGAAAGAGAAGGTAATTGTGAGCAATATCTATAAAGATATAGAAAAATGGATTAAACGAATAACAACCCCTATTAACGGGTATCAAATATGTCCATACGCAAGAAAAGCAAAATACAAAATATATACGCACTTAGATAGAGTTACACTCCTAAAATATGCAATTTATTGGAAAGGTGAGTACGATTTGATGATTTGTGAATTAGCAGATTCCTCCATGACAGTAGAAGAAGCATCTTATATAGAATATGAGTGTAATCTATTTGCAAAAGACACGATAACACTTTTAGACCATCCAGACAAGCCAGGATATATTGACGGTAACTATACAGGTAATGGAAAACGTATTTTGTTCTTAATTCAGTCTAAAGAAGATTTACAAAAAGCGAGAACACATTTAAAAACCACTACATACTATAATTTATGGACAAATACTTACTATAAAGATATATTAAGAGAAGAAAAATGAAAACAGTTGATTTACACGGAAAAACCCTTCACGAAGCATGGAAAATATTTATGGATTTTGCACATATAAATTATAAAGAAGAAAAATATATTAGAGTAATTACAGGACAAGGTGCAATACAAAAAGAGTTCCCAAGTTGGTGTGAAGCTTGTAATCCTGCAAGTTCATGGGAGACAGAACCACATAATCCTGGTAGTTGGAAAGTAGAGTTAAATGGCTGAAGAATTTATTTTAGAAAATATACCTGAAGAGGCTTTAGATCATGTTTTGTCTCTACATCCAGAGGCAAAATCTCTGTATTTCACAAAATTAGCTAAAAAGTTTTACCCTAAAATAGACGAAAACTCAGCTCAATTTAAGGATATATTAGAAAATTACGTTAGTTCCTTTTATGTAGAAAAAATGTATAGATCTAATAGGTTCTTTAATGAAAAGTTTATAATAGTGTATACCCAAACTGGTTTAATAAGAAACGTATGGTCAGATTTATATTATACAGACGATGATCTCATAACTCACTAAGATAATTATTGCCAAACTGCTTGACTTTTATTATAATAAAGAAAATCACAGGAGTATTCATGGCAAAAGCAACAGGCATATCGGAAGCCAAAATCCGACAAGCTATTTGGATGTTAAAAGCAAAAAAGACTAAGAAACAAGTCTGCGAACATCTAGGTATAGCATATAATACCAAAAGACTTGATAATATCATTCAAGAATTTCATAATAATATTGACAAGGAAGCTGCCCTAAAAAAGAAGGCGCGTCTCAAGAAGTTTACTAGTGAAGAAAAGAAATCCATAGCAGACTCTTATCTTAATGGAGATACTCAATCTTCCTTAGCTAAGACATATTATATTTCGCCTCAAAGAATTAAAAATATTTTAATAGAGATGAATGTGCCTATACGTGCCAGAGGTAAAGGTAAAGCAGCTAATGTCGAGCATGTTATACAAGATCTTGAAGTAAGATTTAGAACTGGAGATAAAGTGTTTTTAGCAAAAGAAAATACTTTTGCAGTAGTAAAAGAAGTTTATGATGAAGAATGGATTGATACCTATGAAAACGGTTATCAAAAATACATCGAAATATACCCTTTTAAACCTGGGGCCAATGGCAAGGCAGGTAGATATTCAGAACCTACTGAGGGAGTTCACTACGAGATTTATTGGATGATTGAAGGAGAGGTTTTGCCGACACGTAAGTTAAGTGCTTTCTTGCATAAACGTAATAATGTTAGTAGAATAATAGAAGAAACAGGTAGGGAATCTTACCTACTATATAGACAAGGCGATCACGGAGGCTATGTAAATGCTACTCGTGACCAACTTTTTCCTGTCAAGGCGGCTTAATGGCAATAGATTTACAAAAACTCACTCTGCGTAGATTACTTGATACGCAGAGTAACGACCTTTATTCTAAATTACTAAATCAATATTTTACAGGTATTAATTTTGTTTTATATGAAAAGATTAAGTCTTTTTATAAGGCAAATACTCGTCTACCGTCGACTGATGAGATTCTTACTATAAGAAAAGATACAGGATTACAAGAGTATATAGAAAATCAAATTTGTGCAGACGATAATAGTAATGACCAAATACAAGATGAATTCTTAGTTGCACAGTTACAAGACTTTTACATTCGTGATGAAACAATTAATTTTATGGATAAATTCGTTGATCAACTTGAAGATTTAGAAAAAGTAGAAATTGTTGACAAATTCCAAAATCATCTATTACACTTGAATCAGGCTATACCCCATGATGATGAACTCTACGATGTTGCAGAGCTAGAATTTTTTCCAAACGAAGACGATTTTAAAATATATCCATCAGGATTATCAAATGAATTTGACGCAATAAACGGAGGGTTTGCTACACAGGAGCTGGTATTACTAGGAGGTAGAAGAGGCTCTGGTAAATCTATTATATCGCTTAACTTAGCCCTCAATAGATTTTTACAAGGAAATACTGTAGCGTTCTTTACAATCGAGATGAGGTATAAAGAAGTTTATGATAGAGTATTATCTATTATTTCTGGTGTTCCATTTTTAGATATTTTTAGGAATAAACTTAATGATAAACAAAAAATACAAATGGCTAAAGCAAAGTTTGAAAACTTTTACAAACCTTCAGACAAAATAGATAAGATGATAAAAGAATTAGAATATACAAAAGATTTTAAAAATTTTGAAAAAAGAGTGAAGATAGAACGACCAGGCTTAAAAGATCATAGGTTATTTATGATAGATGATGAGTCGCTAACTCTTAATAGAATAGATCATTATTGTAATATGTTTTCTTCTAAGTATCCAGATTATAATATGGCAGTTGTTGATTATATAAATATTGTAAAACATGATGATCAAAAAGATTGGAAAACACAAATCACAATAGCAGATAACCTAAAAGGTCTATCAAGAAAGTATGATTTAACAATGATTTCTCCATATCAAATAGATGCTACAGGAGAAGCTAGGTTTGCAAAAGGTATACTTGATTCTGCAGATCGTAGTTTTAACTTTTTTCCTCCAGCTGAGGGAGAAGATAGAGAGTTAGAAAGTAAAATATCAATACACACAACAAAAATGAGAAACGGTAAGCATATGAGTTTTGATGTATTAATGGATTGGAGTTGTGTAAAAATCAATCCAAACACCTCAAACGTAATTAATGAAAAACCCCATAACGCAGTAAAATTCGGATCAGATAAACAAGAAAGGTCACAAGATTTATGAGTATAGTACAAAAAAATATTGAAGAACTAATAACCTTACTAAAAACTAATCAACACATGAAAGATAAGATAATTGCGCAAACTGCTTGGGATAGTTATTTAAAACTGTTAAGATTTTATGCTGGGTTAGATAACGATCAGATAATTTTTATGAATAAAGCTAAACGAGTTTTACTAGGAAACAGAAAATGGATCTAGTAGAATTACTGGACAGTAGAGGGATAGAATATAAAAAAACTAATAATCCTACAGAAATTTTAATCTCTTGTACTAGCGGAGAACATACAGACAAATCTCCTAGTCTTTCATATAATCTTGAGAAAAATGTATTCCATTGTTGGAGTTGTGATTTTAGTGGTGGTATAACTAAATTCATGAAATCTATAGGTGAAACAGTTATATTGGATGTTGATAGTAAACAACCTTATAAAATTAAAAAATTACGAGATAAAATTAGAAATGTTATAGAGGCAGATGATATTAGGATTCCTTCTGAACGACAGGTGTATGTTGGTGAATTTAAAAATATAGATGCAAGAACAATGAAAGAATTTCAAGCGTTTACAACAGAGCAGATGGGGTTTCAAGATTATATTTGCTTTCCCGTCTATCAATTTGGTAAACTTAAATTTATAGAAGGAAGATTAATGAAGTCAGTTACAGGAAAATCAAAATATTACAGACAACCAAAAAATGGTCGTGTAGGTAATATTTTATTTCCGTTAGATAAGATTAAAAATACTAATTATGTTATTTTAGTCGAAGGAATATTTGATATGTTAAATATGTGGCAACTAGGATATAAAAATACTATGTGTATATTCGGTGCAGCTAACTTTGGTAAACATAAATTAGAAATATTAGATAGGATTGGCGTAACAAAGGTTGATATACTAATGGACCCTGATGCCCCAGGCCAAATGGCGGCGAATAAGATAGCAGGGTTACTAGACTCAAGAAATATTGTCTCAAGAAACATAAAATTACCGATAGGAGTAGATCCAGGTGATTTAAACTTAATACAAGCAAAGGATTACATTCGATGAAATTAGCAGTAATTGGAGCAGGAATAACAGGAGTGACAACTGCGTATTTTTTACGACAGTCAGGGCACAAAGTCACTGTTATAGATGCAAACATGCATCCCGCAATGCTTGCATCGCACGCAAATGGAGGTCAACTGTCAGCCTCGAACTCAGAAGTGTGGAACTCATGGGCAAATGTTGCTAAAGGTATAGCCTGGTCTTTTAAGAGAGATGCACCACTTAAAATGCGTTATGATTTAGATTTCGCAAAATATAAATGGTTGTTGCAATTTATAGCTAATATTAAACACGCCAAAGAAAATACAATGACCACTACTGAAATGGCAATGCACTCTATTCGTATTATGAGAACAGAATTTGAAGATATCGAATATGATAGAAGTGATTGTGGAATTATGCACATATACAAGAGTGAAAAAGAGTATAATCATGCAAAAAAGGTAAACGAGTTATATAAATCTGGAGGTTTAC
>Ga0180120_10000649_pt1 | contig 17747 bp, 12 predicted proteins | sample CPBDNA_3_FD_129677 | JGI IMG/M metagenome (GOLD analysis project Ga0180120, IMG submission 129677) | Freshwater to marine salinity gradient microbial communities from Chesapeake Bay, USA - CPBay_Spr_31_0.2_DNA (version 2) (version 2) | ecosystem: Environmental > Aquatic > Marine > Coastal ... | reverse complement strand
TCGCGTAGGGCGTAATGGAAAGGCCGAATCACAGAGCCGAATAATCCGAGAGCCGTTGACCGAGGAACTTGTACAAGCGCACATTGATGGGGACCAAGGTGTTGGTGCTATCCCAATCAACGACGAGAACCAGTGTCAGTTTGGATGCTTGGATATAGATGTATATGATCTTAACCACAACGAACTTCAAGCTAAGATACAGAAGATGAAGTTGCCGTTGATGCACTGCCGGTCCAAGTCGGGAGGTGCCCATCTCTATTTGTTTATGAAGGATTGGGAATCAGCAGGTCAGATTAGAGATTACTTATCAGAGATGTCGATTGCGCTGGGCCACAGTGGCTGTGAGATATTCCCCAAGCAGGATACGATTATTGCCGAGCGTGGAGATGTGGGCAACTTTATTAACATGCCTTACTTCAAAGCCGAACTGACCCAGAGATATTGCTTTAACAAAAAGACGGAAGCGTTAGAACTAGACGAGTTCCTTGATGCGGTAGACAAGGCGCGTGTTTCGTTAGCGGATCTTGAAGGGATCAAGTTTGCGGGAAAGCGCAAGCATTTTACCGATGGTCCTCCGTGCTTGGAGCATTTGTTTGCCGAAGGTCCGATCACGGACGAGCGCAACAAGACTATGTTTATGTGCGGTGTGTACAACAAGCTAAAGTTTAACGACGACTGGGAGGCCAGGTTGGAGGAGGACAACCGAACCTTATGCTCAGAGCCTTTGCCTTCACATGAGGTATTGAACCTCAGAAAGTCCCTAACCAAAAAGGACTGGGGCTACACCTGCAAAGACGAACCGTTTAAAAGTTACTGTGATCCAGTGCTGTGTGCGGTTCGTAAGTTCGGGATTGGCAAGGATGCACCTGATGCACCAGTGGTCGGGGGCCTGACAATAATGTTGTCAGAGCCCCGTGTTTATTTCATGGACGTGGACGGTGGGCGGATCCAACTTAGCACTGAGCAATTACAGAACCAATTGCTTTGGCAACGTGCTTGCATGGAGCAGATGAACATCATGCCTCCGACAGTTAAGCCTCAGAAGTGGCAGGTTATGATCAACCTTATGATGCAGTCTGCTACATACCTAGACGTGCCAGAAGAAGCCACGATCAAAGGTCAGTTTAAAGATCACCTCAAGTCTTATTGCACCAGTCAGATTAGAGCCATGGCTCCAGAAGAAATGGAAATGGGCAAGCCTTGGACTGATGGAGGAACTACGATGTTTAAACTAGAGGGCCTGATCGATTTCTTGCACCACCGCAGGTTTAAGATCGAGAATCGAGGCCACTTAATACAGATGATTAGAGACATGGGTGGCGATGCATCAAGACAAAACATTCGTAAGTCTGACGGCACACGTTCAATCATCCGTTGCTGGTACATACCCTCGTTTGAAGAAAACAAAATTGAATTACCAATTAAGGAGATGAGCGATGACATACCCTTCTAATAGACTTCTCCGTGTAGGAGAGGTTGCCCGTATGTTGGGTGTATCCAAGTCATACATTTACAAACTGTCGGCTCAGAAGGCAGACTTCCCGCAGCCGATTGTACTGGGGGACGAGAACAACAAGCGTTCGTCTAGCCGCTGGGTACTGACGGAGATTGAAGACTGGGTGAACTCCAGACCAAGGGGCAAGGACCTATGATACCCAACTCTAAACTTATACTGGGACCTCCAGGTTGCGGTAAGACCTATCGTTTGATTCAAGAGATTAAAGCCGCATTGGAATTGGGGACGCACCCGTCACGCATTGGTGTGATATCGTTTACTCGTAAGGCTATTGAAGAGATGGTTACTCGATCATGTGCGGAGTTTTCGTTGGAGCCCTCAGACTTTCCGTTTATGAGAACGAGCCACTCGTTTGGGTACAACGGGCTAGGTTTGCAGTCGCAAGACGTAATGCAGATGGCAGACTATAAAGTTATTGGAGAGGCCGTAGGATTAGATTTTGAGGGGGAGGACAAGACCAGCATCGACGATGGAATAACTCTTCCTACGATTGGTGGATCAGGAGCTCAGTACCTACAGATGATTATTCGTTCTCGGTATCGTATGATTTCATTGAACAAAGAGTTCAATCAAACAGCCGACCGAAATCTGCATTCGTTTAAATTAACGCAGGTAGCCAAGCAGATTGACGAGTATAAGAGCAAGTTAAACAAGTATGACTTTGTTGATATGATTGAGAAGTACATCGAGATCGGGGAGCCGCCCCACTTGGACTATCTGTTTATTGATGAGGCTCAAGACTTCACACCGTTGCAGTGGAAGATGGCCGAGAAGCTGGCGGAGTTCTCCGACAAAACAATTATTGCGGGAGACGATGACCAAGCCGTGCACCGTTGGACAGGGGTGGATGTTAAATTGTTTGTTGATTCCTCCACAGATGTAGAGGTGTTAACGCAGTCATACCGCATACCACATGACGTACACCGGTTGGCGAGGGGTATTGTTCAGAGGATCAAGGACCGTGCTTCTAAAACATTTTTACCTCGAGAGGAAACAGGAGAGGTAGAGTACGTTCAACATATGGATAGCATTCCTTTTACCGAGGGATCATGGACTGTGATGGCGCGTACAAACACCTACGTTCGAGAGTTGGCGAAGTGGTTTTCTAACACAGGGTTTAAGTATTCGGTCAAGGGCAGACCCAGTATATCCGAGAAGTTGGTAGAAAACATTATGGCTTGGGACGAGTTGTGCCAAGATAAGAAGCTTGGGGTGGATCGTATCAAGAAGCTATACTCTGGGTTACCCAAGCAGGGAAAAGACGCTGTTGTAAAACGTGGGGCTACCAAATTATTGGACGCTCTGGCACCTGATGCAGAGGTGGGCATGGACACGTTGATGGCGGACTACGGACTTCTGCGTGGTGCAAACTACGCGGCCTATGACGTATTGAAAGTATCGGAGAGTATGCGTCGGTACATTGCGGCAATAGAACGGAGGGGCGAGGACCTTCTGTCTCCGCCAAGGATTAAGATATCTACGTTTCACGCTATGAAAGGTGGCGAGGATGACAACTGCGTAGTTTACACGGCCTCGACCAAAGCATGTGTCGAGTCAAAGCATCAAGACGATGAACATCGAGCGTTCTACGTTGGAGTAACAAGGGCCAGACATAGGCTTTACATCCTACAATCTAATAACAATTACAGGTACACAATATAATGATAGCATCAATGTGCCTCGCGTTGGCTTTATACCATGAAGCGCGAGGAGAATCCCGACAAGCCCAGCTTATGGTTGCGAGGGTTATAATAAACAGAGTGGAGTCTAAGCGATGGCCCTCGTCCGTATGTGGCGTGGTCATGGAGGACCAACAGTTTTCGTTTGTAAGGAATGGAAAAGTACCAAACACCAAGGACCAAGATGCGTGGCAGAACTCTAGGAGTTTAGCAAAGCAGATCATCAAGGATCATGGGATCTTACCTTACAGTGACGCGGACCACTACCACACTACAAGAGTGCGTCCGGTGTGGCGTAGAAAGTTATATAGGATAGTGCGGATAGATCAGCATGTATTCTATTCTTACAATCGACCAAGACCACTAGAGAGCAGCCTTCGCCCGAAGAGGCGACCTAATAAACTGGAGACTACAAAATGAAACGTGATGAAATTTTAGATAAGTCAAAAGAACTTATCAATGGACAACGCGCCAAGGACTATGGCGATGCGTTTGAAAACCACAGCCGCATTGCCAATGGATGGAACGTCATAATGAACGGGGCTTTAGTAAGCCACGGCTACCTGACGGAGCAACATGTTATTCTAATGATGGACTGGGTGAAGACGGCTCGTCTTCTTGAGACCCTAGACCATGATGACTCGTGGCTGGATAAAATTGGTTATTCCGCTCTTGGAGGAGAGTTCTCTGAAAAAAGCGAAGAACTAGACAATCTTGGCATAGACATCGACATGCTGAGAGAAGTCGAAGCAGTAAAAAGAAAGATGAATAAAAAGGATGAGTAGTTTGTTTGGTAGCGATTTGCACCATGAGTTCAAGGGAGAGTTGAACCTGGTGGATAAAGACTGGAATATACCCACGGAGTTTCCTGATCTAACAGGGTACAAAGAGGTGGCTGTAGACCTTGAAACTAAGGATCCGAACATCAAGACCTTGGGCCCAGGTTGGTCACGCAAGGACGGACATATCATAGGCATCGCTGTTGCGGCGGGAGAATACCAAGGGTACTTCCCGATTCGACACGAGTGCGGTCACAACTTGGACGCCAAGATAGCCATGCGGTGGTTGGGCCAACAGATGGCCGTGCCTGACATGCATGTGATCATGCACAACGCAACGTATGATGCGGGCTGGATGCGGGCAGAGGGTGTAGAGATTAAAGGCAAGATCATTGACACTATGATTACCGGTGCATTGGTGGACGAGAACCGTTGGTCCTTTGGCCTTGACGCTATGGCTCGAGACTACGCTGGAATCCGCAAGGACGAGAAGTTGTTGAAGGCTGCGGCCAAGGCATGGGGCATCGATCCCAAGGCAGAGATGTGGAAACTTCCTCCTATGTACGTGGGAGCCTACGCCGAGCGCGATGCTGTAGCTACGCTTAAGCTGTGGCAAGCGTTGAAGGTTGAACTTGAGGAACAAGAACTGTGGGGCATATGGGGCATAGAGACTGACCTAATACCCTGCTTGCTAGACATGAGAACCAAGGGAGTGCGGGTGGACTTGGACAAGGCGGATAAGAACAAGAAGTTAATTCGCAACAAGGTCAAAGAGTTTAGGCACTCTCTCAAAAAAGCATCTGGTGTAGACGTAGACATCTGGGCGTCTGCCTCAATAGCCAAGATGTTTGACAAGTTGGGCATGGATTATCCAAGGACACCGACAAAGAAACGGATTGAAACAATTAAGTTAAAGGACGGGTCCACAAAGGAGAAAGAAATAGTAACAGGCGATGCTCCTTCGTTTACCAAGGCATGGCTCAACAGTCACCCGTCGGAGATCTGCCAGCAGTTGGTTAAGCTCCGTGAGTTCGACAAGGCTGACTCTACTTTTATCGACAGCATCCTGCGGCACGAGCACAACGGACGTATCCATACCGAGTTGCACTCTACCAGAAGGGACGAGGGGGGCACTGTCACGGGCAGATTCTCGTCGTCAAACCCAAACCTCCAGCAGATTCCTGCACGGGACAAGGACATCAAGAAGTTAATCCGTGGTTTGTTTGTACCAGACGAGGGCTACAAGTGGGGCTCGTTCGATTACTCGAGCCAAGAACCAAGGCTCTTGGTGCACTTTGCGGCCAGCGTTGGGACAATGCCACGCCAAGATCTGCTTGACGAGATCGTCCACGAATACAACAACTCAGATGTAGACCTGCACCAGATGGTGGCAGACTTAGCAAGCATCACCCGTAAGGAAGCAAAGGCCGTGAACCTGGGGATCATGTACGGCATGGGCGTGGGTAAACTGGCAGACCAGATAGATGTGGAGCCAGAGACGGCAAAAGAACTTCTGTCTCAGCACCGCAACAAGGTCCCGTTTGTTAAAGCCCTAGCCGAGATGGCGTCCCGACGAGCCGCTGGCAACGGGCAAATCCGTACACTCTTGGGCCGCAAGTGCAGGTTTCATCTCTGGGAACCCAGAGATTTTGGTGCAGGCAAACCTCTACCCTACGACGAAGCCTTGACAGAATATGCAGGGATCAACGGCACGGGGATCAGAAGGGCGTTTACTTACAAAGCGTTAAACAGATTGATCCAAGGATCGGCAGCAGACCAGACTAAGAAAGCGATGCTTGATTGCTACAATGCGGGACATACTCCTATGCTCACGGTCCATGATGAGTTATGCTTTAACATAGATGGCACAGAGCAAGCGGAACAAATTAAAAATATCATGGAGACAGGCGTAGAGCTCAAGGTGCCGTCTAAAATTGATGTAGATATCCAAGATGATTGGGGAGAAATAGAATGATAGAACCAGATTTTAAAACACTTAGCCTACGTCAGATGCATCCAATGCAAGTGGAGGCTCTTTTAAAGTTTGTTGGAGAAGCGCTGAACCTAGCAGCATTGACCAGTGACAAACAGATACTTAGAGAAACCGAAGCCGAAGCAGACGAGCTCATTCGTTTGTTTGGGGGGAACGGAATCAAGTTAACTGTTAACAGTTACTGACCCTGCTGGCGGCGTAGGATCTCTTCGTTCGCCGCCTGCGATGCTAGATCACCACCCAGTACTGTGGGTGCATAGGTCTTATACAAGTCAGCTACATTGCCACCTACATTACCTATTGAGCCTGCAACATCACTTGCTACATTACCTATTGAACCAAGGAACATCTGAGGCTGTGGAGCAGAGGGTTGCTGTACCAACTGTTGAACTGGCTGGATCGGAACTGGATTTTGCGCAGCACCTACGTTGTTCATTGCAGCATTGGCATCTGCCGCTATCTTAGCCTTCTTAGCTTCTAATCGAGCAGCACGTTCTTGGGCGCCCACCTCTGGAGAAAGAGGTTGATTGCGAACATTGTTGGACTTTTCGTTAAAGCTAGACCACGGTATATCTTGGATGACCCGTGGAGCACGGTCCTCGGAGCGCATCTCTCTTTTTGTTTCTACAATTAATTCTTTACTTGCTAGTCCAGGCCAGAACCTTCCTTCTAAAATAGCTGTAATTTCAGCGGCACCTAGACCTGCACTTTTTAATTGTGAGCGTAATGATTGGTCGTCAACATTTAACTTACGAGCTTGTAGTACGTTGTAATATAATTTGCTTTGCTCACGGTACAGGTTGTCAAGGTATGTATCCCAAGCGACGTTCATGTCCTCTATGGTACTGTCTGCTTTTTTTATAACACGGGTAGCAACACCTTTGGCTGATGAACGAAGGGGTAGATACTCGCCACCTTTAAATTGAAAGTCTTGTCTTAGGTTTAATGTAATCGGGGTAAACCCTGTGACGGCTCGAGCTAACTCTTCATTGACAGTGTAAGTTTGTCCCCTGGTTCCTGTGAGTCCTGTTATACCACGAGTTAACCTTCCCTCTTGAATTTCTCCACCACGCTCCTCGTAGAACATTCGACCATATCCAGGGATGTATGCACTTAGCATGTGTGTTACACCTTGAGCTACTTTAGACCCCAGACTTTCTCCATCTTGATAAACCTTAGACCCAGTCTGGGTTTCTCCACCTCGGCCCAACCATGCCGCTGGAAGAACATCTCTTGCACGTTCAAAGATAATAGATTCAGAACCAAAGGGCTCAAGATAACCAAGGATCCCAGCCCAAGCACCAGTAGCAATCTGCTCTGCTTCACTGGCGTTAAGACCGCCCTTCTTTTGATACATACGCATGGCGTTGATGATCGGATCTCGGACAAAGCCATACGGGTTAACAAAACTTTGGTCGAATAACTGGATGTTTCCGCGCTTGTCGTTGCTGATAACTCCCAAGGCGTGGCCTTGATAGAACTCTGCAACCTGTGATTCCGCTGCATCCATCTCTTCCTGAGAAGTCCCAGTCGCAAGCATCGAGGCTTTGGTTACAGCCGCAGGAGTTGCAGCGGACACCGCTAGATAAGACATAAGTCTTTGAGACCCCATGCCTCTGATCTGACGCTCAAGTATGCCAGCTTTTTTTGCGCCAATAAGTTTTCTTAACTTTGGGTCTACTGTAAACGAAAGTTCTTTTAGCCCTCTGTGCAATGTGTTGTAGGAGTTGCGGATGTTTTCAGAAGCAAACGATGTAAAGTTACCGATCACAGGGATAGTGTCTAATCGACGGACAAGTTTACCAATACGAGAATACACGGGCATTGTATCTTTGACCGTGTCCCCAGCCATAGTAAGCAACAAGTTCCCTGGAGAAGCATCTAAGGACAAGCTTCCTACTCGTTTAGCAAGGCCAGAATCCTTAAGGTTTTTAGCAAGAGCCGTTGTAAAACCTTGAGGCAAAGTATCAATATTGTGTAGGTCAAAACCTGCTTTACCTAAAGCGTTGGTCATTTTGCCTTGCTCGGCAAACACAGCCATTATTTTAAAAAATGAATCTGATTCAGAATATAACTTTTCAAATTGTTTCATAAATGGAATAGCTTTGTTAACTCCTTCAAATACATTAGACACGCCTCCACTGACATTGAACTTATCTGCGAAGTCTTTAAAATCTCTTAATGCACTGGTAACCAAACTGGTATCTGTAACGCCCAGCGCTCCAAGTTCGTTAGACAAACGAGCAAACCCAGCATCGTCCATGTGGCTTACATTAGCTGCAATCAAACGGAATGTGTCTACAAAGTCAGAGTCTCTACTTAGATTTGCGTTGCCCGCTAAATACATCAAGTTGCCGTATATGTTTCTAACTTGAGAGATAGGGTTTGGAACAATAGCCATACGTTGCGCGGCACCTTTGAGAGTTGCTCCAATAGCCACAGCTTGACCCATTCCGTCTAGACCCATTCGAGCAGGGGTAGTTAAGGCTTCTTTAATTTCAGGTCGAACATACGCTCCAGTTAAATCTCCAAACCTTCCCCCAAACACACCGGTGGTTAACTCTCCTGTTTCATCTTCCCCTAACCTGATGTAGCCCATGCCCTTTAGTGTGTCATCGGCAGGCACTACGGTAGGGTCAATACTCCCACCTAACTGCGTTGCAGCGCGTTCTCTAGCCACGTCTGCGGTTGGGAGGCTTCCTTCTCCTTGAGTAGATCTTATAATTAAAGGAAGTTCCCCCTTTGCAACCTCGTCTAGACCTTCACTTAAATCTATACCAAAGTCAGACGCGGCTCCTCGATAAAACTTTAACCCAGCTAATGTACCAGACATGTCGGATATAGTATTAAGAAACACTTTTTTTGGATCTATAATTTCTCCTTTTAAAGCTCTAAGAGCGGGCAGATCATCAAGTGCTTCAATGCGTGTAATAAACATGTCGTCTTTTAAACCAACAGCACGACTTTCGTTTATAACTTTAGTCCGTCCTGTTTTAAAACTTTTTTGAATCTCAGTAAGAATTTTCTTTGCTTCAGGCAAACTTCTTGCGCCTTCAAGATCTAAATAATTGTAAAGTTTTTCAGTAGCTATTTGATCTAACTCTTGAGGAGTATATCGCTCCGCAGGAAACGTAATGGGTTTACTTGCTGGCGCAGAATCAACCTGTAGTTTTTGAAGTTTAGTAAGTGGTTTAAACGGTTGGCCTTCAAGAGCAGTTCTCAACTCTGTATACGCCGCCTTAAACGCTGGACCTTCTAAGTCTAACGCTTTAAAAAATTGCTCTCGATTATCATATTGATTAAAACGGCGACGAAGATATCCTTTTCCAGACTCTTGGTGTTCTTTTATTTCTTTAATAGCTTTGTTAAGAGCTACGTTTTTTTGCCCTGAAGTATCAAGTAGTTTTTTTCTAAACTCAAGTTCTTTAAAAATTTGATCTTGAAATTCAAAATCTAATCTAGCCATTCTTGTTGCGGCGTCCTTAACTTTGTTAACAGTTTTGCCGCCCTTAACTTTGCCGTATCCGTCAAGTATGTCGCTGCTAGGATCAATTAAAAAATCGTACAAATCTTTTTCAAGTTGTTTTTTATCTTTAGCTCCACGCCCCCTTAACAAACGAGGTTTTTCAATGTCAACGTATTTAAAAAACTGGTTAGTGGCGTCCTCGTAATCGCTAAAGAACCTTAACGCTGTGCGTTGGGCTTGACTGCCCACAGCTTCTACATCTAAAATTTCTTCTGCTAACGGACCATACTTATCACCAGTAGAACTTAACTGATCTGTTAAAAACTTTTTACTGGCTCCAACGCCAGGAACTTTAGCTATCTGACGACCAACTGCGTTAAATATTCCAGAAGAAGTCCGAGCCAAGGTTGAAGTCACTCCTGAAACCCCAGGCACAGTGCCCAAAGATCTAGCCGCAGCACCCGCAACCGGTAAACCTACATCAAATGTTAAACTGGCAAGTCCACCCTCAAACCCACGTTTGGCTTTGTTCTTTAACCTAGTAGTAGCAAGCTCAAAACCATCCATCTTAGACGTATCTTCTGTTTGCAAAAAAGGCATCACGTCAAATGCGTCTGACATGGTGGGCCGACCGTCTGGTGTAACAATGGTTTCAAACCCTGCAACAGACAGAGCCGTGGTCCCAATCAAACCCGTTCTGGATTTAAGCAACGCTTTGCCTGTACCAGATTTTCCGAATGCTTCAGCAGACTTAAAGAATTTACTTTTAGCGCCTCCCCCCACGAGGGCTTTAGTCTTAGCACTCCCTTTAGCTACCGCACTCGCACGACCCAACCATCCAGCTATTGGAATAAAGCCAAGGCCAAAACCCAAGAGCTCCTCAGTGATCTCGCCCGCAGCAGTCTTTGGATCAAGGTCATGTTCTTTTTTAAATGCTTCAAACGCCTCTGTCACAGGGCGCGAGTATTGTGTACCCAAAGAGGCATCAAGACCAGCTGCAGCAAACTCAGTTATACCTTGGGCCACGGTCACAGGGGCCGCTTTAAGACCACGGCCTATGTCCGTGAACGTAGATTCTCGGTACGGAGCTATTATTGCTTTGGCCTCTGTGGCTAGTTCCTGCGCCCGATCCATGTCTCCAGCTTGTTCTAAAGCAAGAGCTTCTACTTTGATAGCGTCATAGCTACGTTGCGCTTTAGCTTCAGCAGCCAGACGTTGAGCACCCTCCATGTCTCCAGCTTGTTCTAAAGCAAGAGCTCTTGTTTTTAATTCATCAAATGTAGGCATGTTATTATAGTCCTAATTTTGATTCTGCCGTCACCCCTTGACCAACCCCAGGAACCCCACCCGTTAGTCTTATTCCTGTTTTACTTTGAAATTCTGCGGCGGCAGCGGGTTGTAGTCTTTTTGCTATTGTAGATAATTTATCTTTTTCACTAACGGCTGCATCTTGATACACAGTGTTAAATACAGCCATGGCTGCCTTACCGCTTTCAGAAGCTAAATATTTATCTTTTTCAGATACATTATCATATTTAGCTGCCTCTGTTTCCATTCGGCCCTTAATGGTTCTTTCAAGGGTACGTCTTGCTTCTATTACAGCAAGTTCAGCAGCTTCAGCACTAATCTCTCCACGTTTTTCAAGTAAATTAATTGCATTTATTTGATCTTGCACCCTTTCGGCAACTCTTGCATCGGCATCACGAATTGATCTTCGTTCTTCATCGGCAGATTGAATAGCCATCATAGTAAACTTATCTTCACGTTCTTGTTTTCTAACACGATCTGCCTTCATCATCTTAGTGCCCTCAAGCAACCCGCCAGCGATGTTAGCCAAGGCGCTTGGATCTTGTCCAGCCGCAATAGCAAAACCAATCATAGCCATCTGATGCCACTTTTCTTTTTCTTTGTCCTTGTCATCCATGCCCAGCATTTCTTTGTACATAGCTTGAAATTCTTTAACGGATTCTTTAGGACTTAACTTTTTATTGGTATTAAGAAGCGCGTTAGATCCCGAGCCGCCTTCGTCTAAATCTTTTTTAATTTTATCTGGGTCAAATACAAAGTTTGGTCCTTGTGGGTTTTTCTCATCGGCAAATTTAGCGGCGGCAGCGACATTCTTTGGGCTTTCACTATAATCTTCATAGCTCATAGTGTTTAGTCCACCTTTAAGATCAACAAGAGCTTTTTCTTTGTCTCTAAATTGTTGAGCAGGAGATTGCTCAGAAGTAGATTCCGAAGCTCTTTTTAAATCTTCTGGTTTATTTTTCTCAAAAGCTAAATTTTTAAGTTCTCTTTCGGTTATAAGAGAATCTAGGGGTATGTCCTCTTTGGTAAGATTAAACTCTTTTAAAACATTAGGAGTAATTACAATTTGTTTGCCTCCTACAAACACATCTTTTACATCAGCAACAAATTCGCTTTCTGCAATTGCGGAAGCAATAGGAGACGCACTACCTGTATTACTTTGTCCTTTAGGTGTATATTTAGACCCATCTTGAAAAGAAGGATCTACTCCTCCAAAACGACGAGGGTCAGTTTTGTCAGGGTCAGTTACATCAGCCTCGTTTATTTGATTTATTCTTCTTTGAAGTTCATCTGCAGCGGCACCATCCCCTTCATTAGCTGAAAGTATTAAATCTTCTGTTGATACATTACTATCTGTTAACAACTGTTCTCCTGGAGTTACAGAAGGTGAAACGTATCCAGCTTTCATAGCGTTTAACTGCGCGGCATCTAGCCCAGTTCCGTAGTTACGAGGAACATTAGCAAAAGGTCCAGAAATAATAGAATCAGGTGAAGAAGGGCTTAACACTCCTTCAGTTGTAACAATTTCTGACGGTTCCGAAGATCCAGAGGACTCTTCGGAAGGAGTAAAGTATGATTTTATTGTATCAAAAAAACTAAATCCTTCTGTTTCAACAGGAGCCTGTGCTTGTGGCAACTCAACACCAAGATCAGTAAACATTCGTTTAATATTGAGGTTGCTTGTAGTATTAATCTGCGCTGGATTAAGAGTAGATAATATATCAGGTGTAGCCTCCTGTATCATAACCCCTTCTGATGACATCAACCCAGGTTGTTTTTGATTAAGAAGTTGTAACTCAGCCGCAGTAAGCTGTAAAAACTCGTTGCCACCAACAAGACCAGGAAGTTGCACAAGAAATGTTGAAGGGACCACGGGCCCTGCGTCTTGAAACTTTTGCACTGTGCCCAAGAGTTCAGGGGAGGATGCTATAATCCCGCCCATGCCTGCAAGCCTAGCTCGAGCATCTTTGTTCCTAAACAGTTTTCGGTTTTCTACGTTCATAACAAATCCTTACGTTACTGTCCTCGGTACATTCCGTACAATCCAGTCGCTAAACCACCTAACTGAGAGAGGGTGTTTGGCGATGGCGCTGTTTGTTGGGTGGAGATTGTCTGACTAAGTGGCATACCCTGATAGATATCTGAGTAGAAACCCAACTCCTGCATCGGCTGTTGATACTGAGCGTACTGGTTGGCATACATCGCATCCATCTCTCTTTGTGCTTGGCTCTGCTCTTGCTGACCCATGGCTTGAAGAGTGTTGACATCGTTGAGGTTGAGACCCTGTGCCGCTTCTCCAAGCTGTGCCTGTTGCATGCCCAGTGAGCCAAGACCTTGACCAATTCCAGCCATCTGACCCGCAGTGCTTAGTCCAAGTTGTCCATACTGTTGTCCCATCTGCCCAACTTGCTGACCAAGACCAGCCGCTTGTTGTGCTCCTTGCATGCCCATTTGTGCTCCAGCAAGACCCATCTGCCCTGCCTGTTGTGCACCCTGCATGCCCATTCTTGCGCCTGCCATCTGTGCGGCACCCGCTTGTTGAGCCGCTCCCATACCAAGTTGCGTGGCCTTTAATCCTGTGCCAGCACCTGCTTGACCAAGTTGTCCGGTGAGCGAGGCCCCTGTTTGCTGACGACCTTTGGCTGCTTCGTATGCAGTTTGTGCTCGTTTGGCTGCACTTTCGTACCCTGCCTGACGTAGCCCAGCCGCAGTCTTAGCCTGCTGTTCTAATACGTTGCGAGAAATTTCACCTTCTGCAATTCCCTGACGTGCTCCGCCAAAGGCTCCAGAGCTAACAGCACTTGCACCAAGTTGACCCATTTGTTTCTGTCCAGCCCGAGCCACGTCAGCCAACGCTGAATCAATAACAGACTGTTCATATGGGTTCATATAGTTAGTAATCGAAGACGGATCAAACTCTGCCGCTGATCCTTGCAGTCCTGCGATGCCCGCTTGGGCCGCGTCCATGCCGTACTGACCAAAGGTTCCAGCCTGTTGACCGGCTTGCATAATATTTCTGCCAGAATCAAACCCTGCCTGTTGTCCCAAGCCACCAGCACTTGCAATACCAAGAGCACCACCTGCGGCGGCTAACTCCCCACGAGCACCCGCCTCTTGGATCTGTGGGATGGCCTGTTGCATTTGTCCCACAGCAAAATCACGGTAGGGTATTGCACCCTGATAGGCACCACCTGCTAAGTCTCCTGCACCAGCAAGACTTTGCACACCAGAGCCGACAGTGTACGCGCCCTCTTGAAGCATCGGCATATAAGCGCCAACGCCCTGCTGTGCTAACGCGGTCCCTTGTTGCTGAAGCGGTGTTCGTCCTGCAACTGTCTGCATCGGCATCTGTAAATCGGCAAGCTGTTGGTCGGTAAGATTACCCGTTCGAGCTCTGTATTGCCGCATCGCCTCGTCAAGAACACCTGTGTAGTTAGGATCAGACGTAGTCTGAAACTTTTTCATATACTCTGGTATGTCCACAACCTGTGTATTGGTATACTGTTCGGCCATTACGCTTGCCCTCTCTCAAAATCTCTCATCATGGCATACATGTTTGCAGCTCCTTGTTTTCGGTCACCATTTCCAGCGCCTTTTACCGCCGCCTCTGTCATAACAAACTCGCCATCTGATAGTGCTGCTTCCTGTACAGGAACGCCATCTTGTTTAATCACAGCAGGAATCGAATCACTTGTTCCTGTTCCTGGTCCCTCGATGTAGCCACCTTGGGCAAATGGAGTAGTTGGCTGGGGCATTTGTCCCATGGGGTAACTAAATCCCATTTTTTGCTCAAACCTTCGATCTTCGGCACTGGCTTCTTCCATAGTGTCAAACGGAGTACCCGTGTGATAAGAGAAAAACTTCGGTGTTCCTTGGTTTGGTTTGCGTGACATGTCAGAAACTGCACCTAGCACAGACATCCCTCCGTAAATGGCCTCGGGAGAAAGACCCCCTACTATCGCTGGAGTATTTGCTGCCACCGCCGCTGTTGGTGCCGCCGCGCCCAGAACACTTTCTATTCCTGCTGACGTTCCTATACCTAAAGAAGCTAAACCTTTTGTTGCGCTTTGACCCATTGCGGATTTAGTAATCCCAGGACCGAGGATCTTGGCCCCTAATCCTGCAAACAAAGCATTCTTAATTGCGTCCTTTGGGCTCTCCTTGTCTATAAGCAAAGAACCTAACCCAGAACCGATAGATGAAAACAAGGCTCCACCACCAGGGATTAACAGCCCAGCTATACCTCCAAGTATAGAACCTATGCCCATAGTTTTTCACCTAACAATAATTGAAACCAACGTAACAGAACTTCTTTAAAACTTCTAGTCTTCATGTTGTCACCGTAACTGAACCTACTGCACCTGTTGCAGATGTTCCTAAAAGATTCGGTTGATCGGCTACCGTTATCCTGACAACGCCCATTAAACCCGCAGCGTCTCGGTACTGAAACAGTCCGCCAACCTCTAACCCTTGGTCACTTAAAGGTAAGTCTGTAAGCACGAGCCGTGTGTGACGGCCCTCTCCAGGGTTCTGCATTTGCTCCAAGTAAATGGCAAATGATCGTATTAAGTCTGCCATGTACGATTGATCGTACTCGGCAGGGGGATTTGCAAAGAATGGTTTGTTAAGATTACGAGACATTATCTACGTCCATCGCTTCGGATATCAACCCTTGGCGTACCCAACCTCCATCCAACTCCTTCTCCCGTGGTTTCCAACTTTAATGCGAAGGCTCGTCCCCGCAGTCGCAAGTTAACCTGTTGTGTCCACTGCTCAATCGGCGTGGTAGACGTGCGTGTAACCGCTTTGGCCTGTGACTGTAAGTATAAACCTCCAGGGTAGTTTCTAGCAGACAACGTCATAGTTGCCGAAGGTGAGTCCGCAGTCGAATCTCTGAACGTCAAGTCTGGAATCATGCGGTTCATAAAGATAAACTCGTCGCCATCCCCCATGTCCATCTGACTGCTTTCTATAAATGCCGTGATTGCAGATAGCGGGGTGGTGCTGCCGTCGTCAAACCCTGTTTCGTGGTTGTATAAGAAGTGATCAGGAGCCGCGACCAGTGGAAGATCGATGATACCACGGTCCAACCAAGCTGTTCGAGCTAGGTTTCCGTAAGACCAGACGTTCTCCATGTAGTTGTAAACAACGTACCGGTCGTTCTCTTGACTGGAAGAAGACGGATAAAACCACCAGATCTCGCCGAACGCACTGTTGGTTCCAGCGGTGATCTTGCTTAACTGGAAGATGTTTATATCGTCAAACACATAGTCTCGAACCGTACATGGGAGACGTTTTACCGTACCAGCATAGGCATAGAACTCGTTGCGCCCCATCCAGTAGACTGTGTCTTCTATGTTTACCGCCGCTAGTGGACTGGCAATCGTGATGTTTTCTGACACTACGCTGATACCAAAGGTAAACGGTGGCCCTAAGAATTGCATGGCGTGAAGCGATACATCAGTAAATACAAGCACCTGTTGTTTTGTTTCTATCGCTGCAATGATTTCAGAACCCGAGCCAATCGTTAGATCACCCGCCGTGTTTGTTGCCGTTGCCGCCCAGTCGTTAGCCGCACCTTGGCTGCTAAACCTAACAAGCAATGGATCCTGAGTTGTGGAGCCCTGCGGGTTACAGCCAAATGCAATGACATGCCTGTCGTTGTCAGACACCAGAACGATCTTTGCCGAGGTAGGTGGACTCTGAGCGTTGGACAGAGAACCGAGGACCACGGCCCGAGAACCAGTGCCCCCGCTTTTGTCCCAGTAATACACGCTCTCGTCCCTCGGGTTAATAACAAGGTCCTCTCCGAAGTTGTCATGGCTCCATACTCGTAGAGTCTGCCCGTCGATAGAAAGGTCAGCCGCCGAGTTCCATGTTCCACGGCCCCAGGAGCCAGCGTTCCAACCGTTGCCGGTGATTGTTGTGTCAAGACCCGTGTTAATCTGGTATGCGCCTACCGTAGACGAGCCGCCAGTTCCACTGTCCGAGGTGGTTGAAAACACGAGCGTCGGTTCTAGGCCATTGGTAGTGGTGATATCGGCCATGGTTTGAACAGATCGAGCCTCAATCAGGTAGGTGTTGTCGTCTACAATCGTTATTATCTGGTATTCTTGGTTTAAAACGGCAGCAGTGATGTTGCCACCAAGAGCCGCTGCATCGGTGTATGTTACAAAGTCGTTGTCCAATGCACCATGGTTTGAATCTGTTACCTTAACGGTTGTGCAACCAACTGTGGCACTGTCTGAGTGAGTCGCCGCTGTAGTTCCACTTTGTCCTCGAGCACAGCCGGTCAACGTAGCGGATGATATAGCAGCATAGGTTATTATCTCACTGCCTATTTTTATGCGGCCCGTAGGAGGAAAGCCGGTTGCACTGTTTAAAACAATGGTTTCAGCTTCAGCAGTTATTGCGCCATTAAGTGTGTCCGCACCAGTTAGAAATGTTACATCTCCTGCTGACGTGGTTGCTCGAATAGGGGTGATGTCATAAAAGGCACCACCCTCTAAGAGATAGTATTTTAAATGTGTGCCAACTCCAACGTATTGCGTACCGTCAAGAGCCACCCAAGGGTGTAAAGCACGGCAGGTTCCCAAGTAATTGTTCTCGTTGTTTTTTAGCCAACCGCCAATTTTCTCAGGAAACCCCATGCGAAACCTGACCTTGTCCATATCAAACCAACCGCCTTCATTGCTGTAGGAAGTAACTTCTCGGTTTATACCTGGCTTGAATTGGAGTTTAGTCAGGGGCATTTACTTACTCCGTTTAGTTTACAACGTCTGCTTCCTCTGTATCAGACGCTAACGATGTTGTCAGCATACTTAAACACGCTTGATGACCTATCTGCACCTGACGCAAGTGAGCTTGTGCCGATGCAATCTTTCTTTCTAAGTCAACAACGTCACTCAAGAATACTTTTTGAGTGTCGTTTAAATCATCGTAGTTATGTTCAGTGCCATTGATCGTGACGGTGTTTGTGTTTTTTTTAGCCATCGTGATCTCCTTT
>Ga0180120_10000647_pt1 | contig 17756 bp, 28 predicted proteins | sample CPBDNA_3_FD_129677 | JGI IMG/M metagenome (GOLD analysis project Ga0180120, IMG submission 129677) | Freshwater to marine salinity gradient microbial communities from Chesapeake Bay, USA - CPBay_Spr_31_0.2_DNA (version 2) (version 2) | ecosystem: Environmental > Aquatic > Marine > Coastal ... | reverse complement strand
GGTCGCAACGCTCGACCCGTTGATGTAGTAGGTGATGTCCCAATTTGAATTTCCTGCGTTGTATTTCACATGGATGCCAAAACGGAACCAAGCATCAACATATGAGGATCTCGGGTACGAACTGCCAAGATCGTCGTTCGATCCGTTCCCGGCTCCGCCATTATCTTTGAATGATGTATGAAGGTTGGTTTCTGTCAAATCGAAACTGATTGCAGCAAAATCGAAAACCGTATAACCGCCTCCGTTTGGGGGCGAATCGTTGTAATTCAGCGTGCTTTGTTGGTCAATAACGCCAAGCACAAAGACCCCATCGACCCCACTGTTTGGGTCTGCCATATATGCCCGTGCTTCCCAGAACAATTCGTCTCCATCCGATGCTGTCGCACCGTTGAGAAACATGCCCCCCCAGTAAGTGTAACGCCGGTTATTCCCATAAATTGGGTGACTGCCAACGCCGACCCCTCCCGTGATTAGGCTCTCCGCAGGGGTTAGGCCAGATCCACCCGAAAGCATCCAGAACTGATTGTTGCCGTCGGCGGGGCCACGGTCTGGCGTAACCGAAAGAAAGTCATCGAAGTACCGCCACGTTCCCGTTACCGGCGCCATCGTGTAATCGGTCCCGCCCCCGCCTCCGCCAGAGATGTTCGTCAACTGCGAGCCATCGACTGCTGGAAGTTTCGCGGAGCCGTCGAGGACGACAAGGTTGCCTGCTGAAGTCCCAGTGTTGACCGTCGCCGCCGTTCCGAGGCCGAGCGTCGTGCGTTGAGCCGCTGCGTCTGCATCGTCGAGCAACGCCTTGCCTGCTGCGGTCAGGTCGTAGACGCCAGCCGAACCAGATCCGGTGAACTGGATTCCCTTGTCTGCTGCCGATGTCAGTCCGGCGATCGCGGTCAGATCTGCGTCTACCGGCTGCGCCTCAATGTTTGTCACATTTCCAAGACCAACATCTGACTTCGTTGTGTTCGAGTTGAGGAGCGTCGAAAGCGAGGTCAATCCCGTGCCGCCGCGAGCGACTGCAAGGGTTCCACTGGTCAACTTATCTGTCGAAATGTCCGGGATGCGAGCAACCGCAAGGGTTCCCGAGGTAATGTCGCCAGCCGCGTGGTTGTGGCTTGCAGCAGCAGCACCGATGTCCGAAAGGACTTCGGCGTTCGTCCGGCCTTCTACCAGTTCGCTCAAAGCGTTGATGCGGAGGAAGTCTCCTTGTGTGACGTTTGCGCCACACTTGAGCAGGTCGGTGTTTCCGACGCCCGTGTCAAGAATCGCGGCGTTCCCCAGACCGAGGTTCGTCCGAGCGGTTGAGTCTGTCACCTCGCTCAAGTTGTTCGAGGCGAGAAGATCGCCGTTGCCCGTACCGGCACCGATCGCTGTCCGAGCAGCAGCGGCATCTGCCGCTGTGAACACATTGGCTCCGACGGTCGTGGCTCCGAGGTTGGTTCGAGCCGTTCCCGCGTTCGCCAGATCGCTCAGATTGTTCGCGGCTTGAGCCGGCGGTGCAGTCGTTCCGACGCCGAGGACATGCCCGAACGAGTCAACCTCGATCGAACCCGGATAGTTCGTGCTGGTTCCGGTTCCTGCTTTGGTGTCGTGCGTGACCGTGATCGTGTCACCGACCACAGTCGTTGAGATCGGAGCGGTCCCAGCAACCTTGATGTTTCCACTACTGGTGATCGCAGTCCCAGAACCATTGTCACCCTGCGGAGTCACCGAGGTGACAGTTCCATTTCCCGCTGAGGACCAAGCCGTGTTGTAGTCCGTGCCGTTGACCTTGCTGAGAACTTGCCCAGCCGACCCACCCGCAGGAACCCCCGCACCCGCAGGTCCAACCGCCGCGATCGTTACCAGTTGCGTGGTCGTGTTAACAGAGACCTTGTAGTCCTGTTGGTTGATGGTCGTACTCACTTTGTTACCTCCGGCTCAATGATGAACTGACCATCGAGGGGTTTGGTGACGGTCCCGCTGGTAATCAATTCAAGTTCATAGAACCCCGTAAACGGAGCGGTGAGGTTCTTGGTCACTGATTCTGCGATGACTATCGAAATGTTTGGGTTGCTCGAACCAAGCGTTATGCCCGAGGTGTTGTCGATGTCAATGATGGCACTGCTTGTGTGGTCAGCCCGAACCTGCATCCGAGCCGTGTACCCGCTGCTGTAGTTGATTGTTGATCCGCCAGAGTCCTGAACATGGATCGAGAGTTGAAACGTCTCGCCCTGTCGCAGCGTGATCGTGTTGCCAATGGTCGAGAACTTCATTCGTCGTCATCCTCTGTTGTTTGTGGTCGGTTGTTTACCCGCTCGATGCGAATGATCTGGTCGTTCTCAACCTGCTGCTTGACTGGACCTTCGAGTCGATCCCACAACATCGTCAGGATCTTGGCGTCACCGTTCAAAGCACGCTGCACCATTTCCATCGCGATGTCATCGGCAACCGATCGGCCATCGTCGCCTTCGCTGTCTTGGAACTTTCTGCGAAGGGCTGCGAGCAAGGACGGTGTGTGGTGGCCGGGGGGCCGACCGCCGCCGGGATTGCCTGCTCCGAATCTTCCTTGCTGGTCTCTGTTGAAGTTGTCTTTGTCGTCAGTCGTCATCGGCGTCCTCTGTTCCTTCGGTTTCTTCGGGCTGCTCCTCTTCTTCTTCCTCGCCAAGCATTTGGTCGTAAGCGTACTCAACAATTCCTCTGCAAGCGTGGATGTTTCCAAATGGCCGGACGTAGGTTTCTGTCTGTCCCTTCCGTTGTCTAGTCACGCAGATGACCACGGCATCCGCACTGACCTCTTCGATGAGAAGGCAAGCGGCCTGACCAATGAACGTAATCAGATCCCCGTCCCGGCTGGTCATCAATGAGCCTCAACAAATTCGGGTCGAATGATTCTTTGATCGCCGTCTCTCGCCATCTTGAGGTTGAGCCAGACCGCTCCGTTTGGCTTGGGTGGTCCGCCTCGTTCAATATGCCAGCCCTCCCTTGGAGAGAACTCGTCCTTGTATCCGGCTGTCCGAATATGGTGGACACTGTCCAAGTGTGGGGTTCCGTACTTAGAGAGTCGAATCCTGCCTAGCCTCACCTGCCACGAGTCGTGAGTGTGGCCCGACCAGACAATATCGGCGTCGGGCAGGTAGGACTGCATCCGCCTTGTGGCAAGGACACCGTGCGACATTGGACCACCGCCGCCTGAGCCGTGGAAGTAATACATGGTGAGGCTTTGCGTTCGACCGTGGCACAAGACCCTGAAGCGAACGAAGCCCGCATACCTGCCGAGGTGGATCTGGCTGTTAGACACCGACCGCATCCGTTCGTAGAAGCGTTCAGTTAAATCAGTTTCGTGTCGCTTGAGGATCGCCGTCTCGTGATTGCCGGGCGAGACCATGACCCAGTTCTCGGCATAATCCTCATAGAACTCTACCGCCGTGTCAACGAGCGAGTCGAGGTATCGACCGTGCTGGTGTTCGGGTCGGCAAGCACTGAGGTCCGAACGTCTGTCGAACTTGCCCTGCATTGCGCAGAACAGATCGCCCGCGTCAAGGATGCCCGCCTTCCTGTCCACTGCTTCTTCAAGGTGCAGCCGTTCAAGACGCCAATCTGCGTGAGCGTTGTCGTGGTGAGCGTCTGACCTGAGCAGAAAGGATTGAGACCAATCCTGCCCGTCCGCCTCCATGTCTATCGTCAGACATCCGGGCGCTGTCTCGTCAACCTTGAAAGGTACAGCCATCCGATTGCCTCCGTTTATTTGTCGGCGTTGCGGTTAGCGAGGAATGCCTCGGACACCGCCTTCGCCATCTTGCTGGTAGCAGTATCAAGTCCTGCGTTGTAAGAGTTTTCTTTTTCCGTCCGTATCCGCTTCTCTTCACCGGGTCGCTTTAGGAAGAGACCGCCGAGGAGCGCGAGTCCAGTGCTGACGATTGCCCCACCCGGAAGCGTCGATGAAGCGCCGTCGATTACGCTGATCCCGGTCTCCGTGATTGAGCGAATGACCGCCGCCGTCTCGGCCCCCCGGTCGATCTCGTCCGCGAACTGTCTGGTGTTCCGTTCAACGTAGGCTTTCCAATCTTCGAGGGTTGCGTCAGCCTTGGCGAGTGGGATCGTTGGTTCAGATGCCGTTGCTTCTACGATGCCGTTCGGAACATCGACTTTGACGAAGTCGTCAACCTGACATCCTGATACTGCGGACGCGAACAGGAGGAAGACGACGGAGCCTGCGATCAGGCCGATTGCAAGTGGTTGCTTCTTCGCTTTTTCAATCATCGGTCGGTCTCCATTTTTGCAAGTCTTGAAGCGAGCGAGTCGAGCCTGCGGTCTTGGTCTTGGTTGGTGATCGCGACTTCGACCGTTGTCTTGGCAAGGTCTGACGCGATGCTTCTGAGATTTCGGATCTCTTCCGTGTTCTGTCCTAGTCGTTCATTTCTGGCTCCGATTGTGACGAAGATGCCAGCGACGGCCACGAGCATCACAACGAGTTGAATAAACTGCATGACGATCTGGACCGTCTGCCGGGATGTGTCAGTCATTGTCAAAGAATTGCCTCAGTTCACTAGCGAGCATTTTTCGTAGTTCTTCGGGTTCGTACCCGTAGTCTTTTGCGACGGTAATGATGTCTCCCCCCCCTGCTAAGTCTCGAATGGGGTCGAGCAAGTCAGGGTGTACCGTTTCCAAGATTTCCTTGAATTGGGCATCGGCGATTGGCGATCGTTGGAATTCTTTGGGTTCGTGTCTTGGTTGGCACCACTTGTTTGACCACCGTTTCTGCCCGAGTTCATGGGTTCTGAAGCGATAGTCCACCCGTCCAAGAAGGTATTTCTTGAGGAAGGTCGAGACCGTTGCCCGTGTCGGGTCGTATTTGGTTGTCAGCAGGTGTGTTGCTTCAATGACCGCGATGGACATAAGCATTTCGGTGTCGGCAGTTGGGAGCAATCCGCACCGTTGCCACTCTCCGAGGAACGACCGTATTAGTCCAAGGTGTCGGTGGACATCTGGGCTGTAGCGGCGATTCGTTCCGCTATCTCCAGAATGTCCGTTGGTCGAATCATCAGCAGCCATTCGCCCCGGTCCTCTCGCATGGCAACGACGGGCAAATGTTCGCCCGCGTCTCTCACCGCCTGATCGAAAAAGCGGCACGCTGCAATTCGAGCGTACCGCTTAACTTCGAAATGAACTTGATCGACTCCTGTCTTCAAGTCGGCGGTTCCGGCGAGTCCGCAATACTGTTGCGCTCTCCGTGCAGGAACGCCCATCGAAGAAAGCACCGAGGCAAACTCTCGTTCGCCCCGCGCTCCCTTGGATCGTGAGCGTCCGCCGCTGCTCACCTTAGACCGTTCGCAAAGTGTTGACGTGTTTGCACCGTTGCAGATCCTTTTGGACACGTTCGACAACTTCCTGCTCAACTCCGTGAGTGTTGCCGAAGTTGTTGTCGCATCTAATAACGAACGGAGTGTACCGATTTTTCACCGCAGCCGCGAGGTACGGTTTCATGTAGGCAGACTTTGCGAATACGTTCGCAACTGCGACTTTCGAATATCCGGCGTCTAGCCGTTGGATGATTTGATCGAGGCACCAAGCGTGGGCAATATCGAGATGTTCAGGCGACCAAATCTTTTCGTAGGTCGTCTTTTTCTTGGCGGCTTCCTGATGAAACCAGTCGTCAGCGGAGATCGCGTTACCCGGTGCGATGGTATTGGCGAGGTGGCTTTTCCCTGACCCCGGCGCACCTCGCAGTATGTAAAGCGTTCTATTCACCGTCCGTCTTCTCTTCGATTTGATCGGCTGCAAGGAGTAGCCCGGTGTATCCGTGCGTCCAAGTTTCGGGGTCGGTGCTTTTTGAACGTAGCGAAGGGCGGAACTCACCCAATCGTTTTCTGGCTGCTTCAAATCTCTCTGTTGTCCACGACTCGATTTGCTCGATCCGTTGACGGTGCCGTCTTTCGTTCGCTTCGGGGCTTTCTTCTGGGTCACGTTGTCTCGCCTTCTTCATTTCAGATTTGACCTTGTTTTGACGCGCTCTATAAGAATCGTTCAGTTCGATGAACTTTGGTTCAAACATTCCAACAAAGGACTTGTGGTGAACGATTGAGTCGTTGAGGATGTCTTGATCCGTTGTTTCGTTGTCGTAGTTCTTGAACCAGACTTCCCGAATGATGTCGTCGTTCGGCTTCCACGACGGCCAAAGCCGTCGTAGAAGTTTCCAGTTGTCAGCCCAAGTCTTTCCGCACTCTTTCGATTTCGTCGTCAATCTGTCTGGCTGTGCTTGCGGCATCCAGTGTCTCCGTTTCTTCATCGTTCCACCGTTCAAGGCGGAAGTAATTAATTGCAGTCGGTACAAAGCGGAGTTGAGTATCTCCGCTTTCTATCAGTTTCTTATAGGCTTCGGCATCCGTTGCTGTCCGGTCCCGAATTCTTTCGATGGCCTCGTCCCTTGGGACTCCCTCCCGTTCGAGGGTCATAATTCCGGACCGAATCATCTTGACGCTCCTTGACCGTCCGATCCTCCGGGCATCTAACCACAGATTAAAGATCCCCTCACACTCCCCCGCTACAGCGGTGGGGGTGTTGGTATCGGTATCGGTAGAGGCAGAGGAGGAGGAGGAGGTAAAGGTACTCCCGAGTGCAGTGCCGAGTGCAGTCGGGTCTGTATCACCGTCCGAGTGGCGACTGTAGTGGCCGCTGTAGTCCATTCCTTTCCGCTTCAGAGTCGAGAGAACATAGCGGGGGGCGTGGTCGGGCCAATCGTGGACTACGAACCTGACAGGCCCAGAGACGCCGTCTAAGAGCCGACAGGTCAACATGGCCTCCAGCACGTCCGCAGCGTCTCCGGGCCACTCAAGGGCCGCTGCGATCTCCTCATCGTCGTGTCTGCCGATCTCGCCCGTCGGGGCGTGCTTGGCCGTGAATCGCCAGAGAAGCCCGCACAGGCCGATCGCCTGCGGCCACGGGATCTCAAGGATCACGGCGAGACGCCGGATCTTGGGCGAAGTAAATGCACCGTCTAACAATGGACTGCTCCTTATTCCTAACCGTCTAAAAGATTGCCCCGCAAACGAAGGAGCATGACGTGAGCGGGGCAACCTGCGTGAAAGGAGATTGACCCTCAGTCTAGCCCGTCGCCGAGCCGTGTCAATCCAACCTCTTGAATCGTTCGAGCATGACTTTCACGACTGGCTCGATATCACCGTCATCCCGTGTTTGCCGTGTCCGCCCACCGATATCGACAAACCCAGCCCAGTGCTGCCCGTCCATGCGAGCGTACCGGATCTCTGCGTCATCATCCTCGACGACGAAGAAAGATTTGCCGCACAACCGGGCCATCCTCAGCAATGCCTCGGCCTTGCGAGCCGAGACCACAATGTCGGGGTATTGACCCCATCGCATTTTCCGACGCTTGAACTCCACCCACGCGACCACACCCTTACCGGGTCGGGTCGCAGCGAAGTCAACCTCGTAGGATCGAGGGAGTTTGTGCAGGGTGCAACCCCACCGTCGCTCCAACCTCTTCGCTGCTTCCCGTTCGTCGTGAAGACTGTCAGCGTTTTCGTAAATTGGCCGAGACATCAGAATGGGATGTCATCTTCGGACACCGGCTTGTGGTCGCCGTTGTCCGTGGCCTTGTCCGCTGATTCTTCAAAGACCGCCCCCGTAAACGAGTCGGCTCGATTTACCCGTTCAACGCGGACCCCGGTTTTTCCTTGATACTCGTAACGATCAACAACAATCTCGACCGTCTCGCCAATGAAGTCCGCCGGGTCAAACATCGAGAAGCCGTCTGCATCCTTTGAAGAGTAAGCGTCCTCGGCATCCTGACCCATCGCTTCAGCCAAACGCCGAAACTTCCACTTTGTGTTTGGTCGAATGCGATCAGCAATCGAACCGCTCTCCGTGTTGAAGACGACAGACGTGGCTTCCCACTCTCCCGTCTCCCCGCTGTAATCCACCGACTTTGAAATCGTCGCGACAAACGTGCCGGGCGTTTCCAGTCGGTTGTCGTCTCGATCTCCCGTCAGACTCTCAGGCTTGAACCTTGGCATTGTTGACTCCCATCTTCTTGACCAAGTTGGTGAGGCTTTCTTGATAGACCAGCACCTTGCCAGCCACCTTGACGCCTCGGATTTTTCCATCTCGCAGCCATGACCGTACCGTTCCAAGTGATGGCCGAACGCCGTACTCTCGAAACATGATCTCGGCAACTTCGTTGATCGGCACGGGACGGTCTACTTCATCAGCCATTGGAGGCACCCTTCAATCTGCGCGGAGGTCATGTCCGCAAAGTCTTCAACCGATGCGGCCCGGAGCCACTTGGCACCGAGAGCAGCCGCATCGTTGCGATTAGTCAATGTCTCCTTCAACTTCTCAACCTGCTCCGTCGTCGCAAGTTTCACCGGCTCGCTCTTGCGCTCCAGAAGATCGCGACCGTATCGCTCGGCAAAGTTCTCATAGGAGAACTCGAAACCAGAGTCGCCCGGCCCCTGAACTTCAGGGAGCGTTGCGATGCGACTCTTCCGAACGTAAGCGTTCCGAGTCGGTGACTGCCCCCCAGATAACTCCACCTTGCTCACTTCAACAACAAGGTCCATGTAATAGTCGGCACCCTTGGGACCGTCGAAAGTCTGGCCGAGGATCTTCATCGCCGTCCCCTCGGCGTACAGGTTCTTCGCGTGAGCCGTCAGGATCACGTTCATGTCGAGCGAGGAGAGCAGCGAGGTAAGTCGCTTCCACTCCTTCTTCGCGGCGGAGTAGCCCCGTCCGAAGTCGGTGCCGACTCGCTTCTCCCATGAGGCGACGAGGTCGTCGTAGATCACCGTGATCGGGTCGATGACGAGCGTCTGGAAGTCGTGCTTCTCCGTCTTCAGGCTGCGCACCTCCTGCACGATCTCGTCAAACGATGTCGTCTGGAACAGCGAGCCTCCGCTCTTGTTGATGATGTCAGAGTAATTCTCTGCACCGCGCTCCGTGTCGATGACGTAGCAGTTTGGGAATTGCAGGGATGCCGTCGTCTTGCCGACACCCGCGCGCCCGAACAGCAACATTTTCAAACGCTTGTCTACGTCCTTCGGCTTCTTTCCTCTCAGTGGCATGATTGAATGCTCCTTTCGTTTCTTCGGACTGTCAGGTATTGCGTGTCTGCGATCGCAGACTTCCGTCGCTTGTTCGACGGCACGCCGTTGTTCCGGTATTGACAAAGGCCGTCTTCTTGGGCCTCGTTAAATTCGGCCTCGTCCTCGACCTCGTAGTCGTGGGCGATCTCATCGACCGCAGCCTCATAGGCCTCGTGCCATCCAGCGTCTCCGTCGTTCATCGTGATGACCGCGCCGATCACCCCGTACTCGTTCAGCACGAGCCAGCAGAAGCCGTCCGGCCAATCGACCCAGACGTTGCTGGTTTCCTTCTCGATCCCGTTGTCGTCATAGTTCACTCGGATGTCTGACATTCGCGAGCCTCCTTTGCGGCTTCAAGAATCTGACTCGCCGGGCTGCCGCTCGGAGCAACGGTCTCGATGCACCACCCTGCGTTGATGAGGTTTTGAAGCCACCGAGCGGCTTGCCTGAGTTGGGCGTCTGTCATTACTTTCATTTCCGAGCCTCCTTTGCTTCTTCTTCTTCGGTCACGAATCCTTCGTCGCTGCCGAACCAAAGACACGCGCTGTATTCAAATGTATGGCCCTTCTGCTCGCCCGGTGTTTGGTCCATCCAATTCCACGCCTTGATGGGCCTCCGTGCTTCGCTCGCCTCGAACGGACCCTTGAACATTTTCCAAGGTCCGCCGCTGACAGACATCACGCCGTCGTTCGCGTCCCAGAAAATTGAAACCTGCTGTCGTTCCGATCGCATGAAACTGTTGAACTTGCAAAGTTCCCAGTTGCCAGACTCTTCGTCTTTGCGGACCAGCAGGTACAAGCCATCGACGTAGTCTTCAAAAGACCGGATGTAGACGAGGTCGCCGCGAGTGGGACCGATTCCGTGGCGGATGTTGCCGAAATTCGCGGCCTGTTCTTCAGTCATTGCTTGCATGTAGTTGCTCCTTGCAGCCATGCGAGCGTCCACTCGGTCGCTTCGCAAATGGTCATGTTTCCAGTTGATGTCACCAGAGAGTATTGCGAACCCTCCCGGCGAATTTTGCACGAAACTCCCTGCGCTTCGACTCCGTCCCGGAGAAGCCACAGAGCGGTCAAGTTGCTGGTTTTGAAAACGCTGCAACAGTTGTGTGCGATGTTTCGGGCGGCGCGCAATTCGTCCGTTACCCGTTCAATCTTCTCCGACTTATTCATTGTCTGCTCCTTTTCAGTTCTTGGTTTCTGTTCCGTCGCCCTCGCCCGCAAGCACTTCGCTGAAGCACTCCATGCAATGCTGCACTCCGTCCTCGCCGTGAGTGGAGGACGACCCGCAGCAGTCCGTGAGCCGGACTCCCTTGTCGTCGTAACGCTTCTGCACTTCGAGGCCGAAGTTGCCTGCCCGTGCCAATCTCGCGTAAACCCTGTCCTGTTCGCTCATTGTTTGCTCCTTTTCAGTTCTTGCGGAATCGCGGATGTCCTTCCATCCACGACAAGTCTTCGTCATCATACTCTACTTCTTCCGACTCGTCAACCTTTCCAGTAAAACCTGCTGCTTTGAGAATGTCTCGCAAAGCCCGTTCGTCATAGGTGCCGCGATCTTGCAGCCTCATCTTTGCCGTCAGTGCGACCTCCTTCTTGAGATCGTCCAGAACTTCCGGCGGCATCGTGGTCATCTCGACCAACCCCTTCACAAGATGACCGATCAATTTTGCGAACGTCTCGCGCTGCTCCTTGTCTTTTGGAAGCAGCACACACTGCGGGTTGAAGAAGTCGGTTGACTCGTTTTTCTCGGCCACGATCTGCATTTGCATCAGGCTGCCGACGAGGCTGGAAATTGCGAGGGGTGCTTCGAATTTGCTGTCTTCGGGAAATGGCTGTTCGTCAGACATTAGTTGCTCCTTGTTGTTGATGTTCAGAAAAGACCAGCGGTGAGGGTGTCAAGGTCGAGACCCTTGCACAGCCACCGGACGACTGACGTGTTGCCAATGGTCTCCGCTGTGGTCGGATCGACCTCGGTAGCGTGGTCGTACCACGGTTCAGGGTCTCCGTTGGGCGGAAGAAACCAAACCAAAGGGTCAGACTTCGTCTCTTCAACCGGCGGAATCCACGCCTCGACGTTGACGATCTCGAAAGTGTCGGGGTCTGACCACGGCTCGTGACGATTGCTCGCCTGCGTCACCTCAATGTCGAGGTCGCACTGCACGACGTAGTCGCCTGCTGGAAAAAGCACTCCGTTGAAAACGGATGGCTCCTTGATTGGGAAGGTGTCGTCGATGGTTACGGTCACGATGTCGGTCATTAATTGCTCCTTTCAAGAGTCGATTCGTCGGGAGACTCGGCCAGATGCCGAGCCTCCCGTCCGGGTCAGGCGAGGACGGTTTCCATCACCTTGGCTGCCGCCTTGGTGTAGGCGTCTCCGCGTCCGTCGATCCGCGAGACCATCCGGGCCTCGTCCATCGTCGCGCCCTTCGTGCGGCGGACAGGGGCGTTGTAGTTCGCCCACTGCGTCACGGCGTTGTAGGTTCCCCACGCCGTCCCGGCGAAGTTGTAGTTCCACTCATGCCGCTGGAGGCTGTCCCACGCTTCGATCATGTTCTTGCGTCGGGAGTCAGCGCGACTGTTGACAGTCGGTCGCGTCTTGTTGACTTCCATCCAGACCGAGTTGAAATACTCGCTGGTGTTCGGGGCCGGGGTCGCCATGCACCGCTCCGCAAATTCGCGGTAGGCGAGAGCCTGACTCCGGAGGTCGCCGAGTGCCATCCGCATGGTGCGGACGTTGTCGAGGATGTTGCCCCGGTGCCGGAAGCCGACGCCGCGATCCTTGGCAATGGCTGCCGCCTCCGTGTTGGCACAGACGACTCGCACGTTGGTCTGGCGAACCGAGACCTCAGTCTTGCCGTCGTGGCCGGTGCGGAACATCGCGTACTGCTTGACCTCGTCGTCGCCGTTCTCGAACCCGAAGGTGTCGAGGTGGCAGAGGAAGAAGACGCGCTTGCCGCCGTTGAGCGAGCCAGCCGACTCGACCGTGATGTCCTCGGCTTCGGCGACCTCGTAGATGAGGTCGGCGAGTTCGCGGTTCTGGAGAACCTCGTAGCGGTCGCTGACGATGCCAAGCACCTCGTTGGTGTCGTCGCGGACGAGAGCGTGCCGGTCAGGCACCGTGATCTTGAGCGGGGTCTCGCCGTCCGGGAGGAAGGTCGTCGCGTGCAGAGGAGCAGTGACAACCGACCAGTCGAGGTCAGCGAGGTGGAGAGCCTGATACGGGGTAGGCGCGGTCTCGACAACCTTGCCGAGTCCGTGCCATGCCACCTTTTGGTTGAGGACGAGTCCGTCCGTGTTGGTGATCTGATGGGCCATTGTTTGATGCTCCTTGATTCTTGGTGAGTGGCCGGGGCGAGTTCCCCGACTCACAGAGTTTAGCAGAATGCGTGAATAGTGCAAGCCTGTTTGGAAACTTTTTACGAAGTTTCTGTTGTCTGGATCTTCGTGCAGCAGAAGGGATCGTTGACGACGACATGCTTGTCGCCGATGGCACCGCCGGTCGTGATCGCGAAGACATCGCCCGCGATTCGTTGCAGGCGAAACTCTTGTTCTGGCGCGATCTCTTGCGCCTTGCGAATTGCGTCCTTGGCGTCTTCAAAGTTGTAGGTCGTGATCTGGTTCATAGATTGCTCCTTAGGAAGTTTCTGTCGTGTCTTTGCTGAAGTTCATTCCGCAGCCACGGCAGCGGAAATGCTCAAGGTGTCCAAGCGAGCCAAGCGACTCTCCGTGATTTCCGCAAACGGGGCAGGTTTCAGGGGTGATCTGTTCGTCGTTCAATAGATTGCTCCTTGATTCTTGAGGCGGGCGGGCGGGGTACTTGGGCGGCGTCAGTTAGCCAAGAACATCTCGTCTTCGCCGCCGTGATCGTTTTCCTTGCCGATGACGTAACCCTTGTAGCCTCCGGATCTGGATGTCCACCTTCTGGCGTAAAATGGTCCGGGCGCAAATCCCTTCGCGCCGACAGCGTATCGGTTCAAGATTCCCGCAAGGACATGGGCGGCGGTTTCGTTATCGAGGATCATGGCTTCGTCCTCTTCGAGAGTGAGGGTGACAGGCTTCAGGTTCTGGGTCGGTCGCATATAGATTGCTCCTTGTTGTTGGCGTGAGAAAGCCCGTCCCGATGGGGGCGGGCGAATGGTCAGACGATGAAGTCGCTGACCCAGTTTTCGCGACCAGTGTGATCGACGCGGAAGAGGAACTGATGGACCGAGTGGAGGGTTTGAACCCTACAGTCTCGACGGACCGCACCGACACAGAAGTCGAAACCCGCTTCCGAGAACTGTCGCTGAAGACGCCGGGCAAAGTCGCAAGCCTCTGAATTCGTGCCGTTGAACACGCTGGCATCGTCGCGGTTGTTGACCATTCGAGGGACGTTGTTATCGACGAAGTCGAACATGGTGATTCTCCGTTGAGGGAAGGGGTGCCGCCCCGAAGGGCGGCGCGAGTCAGGCGTTGAACGCCTGAAGAAGTCGTCGAAGGACGTTGGTGTCGCAAGGCTGAAAGACCGGGAGGCGGAAGTCGAACCGTCGGACCTGACTGTCCGGCTCCTGTCGGCTCGCGTCTCGCACGATCTGCGCGACGGTCGGCTGGTTTTGCATTGTTTGCTCCTTTCAAGTGTCGTGGCGACGAAGGCCCGCGATCCTCTCGGAGCGGAGTCGAACCGCTGATTCGAGGTCGTGGCGTGAAGCGGGGAAGCAACCCCACCCAGCCTCCCGATGCTTGTCCTCGAAACGCCTTTTGGCCGAGGGGATCGGGGCCGTCGTCGTCGTCAGGTTCCTCGGCAACTTAGACCGTTCTCTTGGAGGGGCGAGTTCACACACCTGTCCGTTGCCGGGAGGCATCTGTTTTTCGCAGTCGCAAGGCTTGGCGTGCCGAGGAACCTTTCTTCAACACCCACACTTTACCATAATCCCTGACACTTGCAACCACTTGCAGTCTATAAAAGCAAAAACAGCCCCTAAAGGGCTGTAATCGCTGTTTTTTCTGTTTATCGGACCCTACGAGATCAGGGTGTCGGCGATTGTGGGGGACGTGGCAGAGGGAAGGGCAAGGCCGTGCCGCGATCCAATGCCAAAGAACCGTTCGAACTCCTGCTGAATCCCACCGTCTGAGATCGTCGAGTTGTTCGTTACGGCTGCGGTGTAGAGATCCCCGAGCGCGTAGCGGTCTGTTCCGCCAAGGATCTGGAAGGCGAGGCCGCCAGTGTGGAGTTGCGGCATCTCGGCAATCACAACATCATCGACGAAGACCTGCGACGTATTCGCGACGTTCGCACTGAACCGGATGTCGATCACCGATCCCTTCGGAATGGCGATCGGAGAGAAGCAGGTGATCGAATACTGAGCGTATGAGGTCGTGATATCCGCAGACGAAACAAGAGCCTGCATCTGCCGCCCGGTGATCCCGTTGCTTAGAAGCGTTCCGCCTGAGTCGCGAACTGAGACAAGAAGAGATCCGGTCGGACGAGCCGTCTCGTACTTTGCCCAGAACGTGATCGAGTACGGTCTGTCCGGGTTGATTGCGCCGAGCGTTCCCGCCGTCGTTCTGAGTGCCTGCTTAATGTTGGGATTCGTTGACCCGTCTCCGACAAACCGAAGAGCGTCTGATCCGGTGTATCCGGCTCCCGCCGCGTAGACATGAGTGCCAGCCGTCCCAGTAACAAGCGCCCAGTTGTTCGGGATGTTCGAGGTGAAGTTTTCAAAGTCTGAATTGGTGCAGACGTTCTTGCCCGGTGTTCGACCGCCATTCGTTTTTGGGCTGGCAACCGTGACGATCCCATTTGTACCGCTGCCCTTCGGCCACTCTTCGTCAAGCGAGTTGACGGGTCTCGACCCAGTCACTCGGAAGGTCTCTTCGCCCTCCGGAGTCAAGCGACTTGTCGAGTCTCGGATGCACTCCGCTCGGATTGTCTCGGTCTTGATCGACGGCCAGTCAAGAAAGAACAAATTGGTAGCGGTCAGACCTTGCCACGGCATCATGTCGGAAAGGAGCATCATCCCATCGCCGGAGTTGAGCGAGCCAGCGGTCGCCTTGTCGTTCGACGGCAGGGAGACGTATCCGCTAGAAGGCCGATCGACCGTCGAGGGAGTTCCGGCAGCAAGCATCTGCCGAATCAATTCAAGCACCGCTTCCTTGTCAGAATAATCTCGCACCGTTGTATCGGCGTCAACCATTTCCCGAAGGGTGTGCTGAGCGTCCGCCCTCAAGTCCTGTACGACTCGGCCCGCTTCGTCGATCCGTCGTTCGATCGAGTTCGTGATCGTCTTCACCATGTCGCGGTCGGCATCGGCGTAGTTGGACATCGTGTCCTCGAACTCGGAGCGGAGCGTTGCTTGATGCGCGCGGACTGCGACGGCAAAGTCGAACAAGCGGCCAAGTCGAGCGAAAGCGGTTGCAAATGTCACGGCCATGTCACGGGTTCCTTGTTGGAAGAATCTTGTTTAGCGTGGCTCGACGCTTGCCGCATCGGCAGTTTTTAGAAGCGACCTTGTCTGCTCCAAGTCTCGAAAGTGCAAGAGCAACAACGTCGCCGACTCCGCGAATGGGTCCGAGATACGCAACGCATCCGTCGCATTGCTTTGGTGTTGGAGTCCCACCAAAAAGATCAATCGAGCAGCGTCCTTCTATCATTCTTTCGCATGAGGTCATGGGAACGGATTGTCCTCCATAAACTGAATGCTGGACACTGAACCACTCTTCTCTGACGTTACGGTGAAAATCTTTCCGGCAAGGTTGCCGTCTGGATCAATGTAACTCTGGTCATCCACGTTTGTGTAAGACCTTGGAAGCATCCGGGCATCGCAAAAAGGAACAGAGGGATTGCCGAAAGACCATTCACCGCAGAATTGAGACCCCCACTCGCAGAACATGCCAGAGTCCGCCACCGGCATCCCGACATCGCAAGGGTCTTGTTCGTTCCCAATAAGAAACAACCTCGCAAACGTCCCGATGCTTGCGGTGCTAGTTCCTTCGTTCAGCGTGTAAAACTCATCGCATTCTGAACCGTTCCAGCCGTATGTCAGAATCTCAGTTCTGGTGTCAACTGGAAAACTCACTCGAACCGTTGCAATTCGCCCATACTCGGCAGGGTCAAGTTCAAAACCGCAATAGTCATTGCTCGGCCACTGCGCCTGAGTCCATACGCTTCTGGCGTTATATCCAAAGTTCTCGTTCAATCTTGCGGTGATTGACACCGGGCCGCCGTTGTAGACTCGGCTGATGATTACGAACTCTTCGCCGCAACCGTTTTCATCTGGACCGCGTACCTCTGTAATGTCTGAAAACGAAATCGTTGGTTGAGGATTGTTGAGGCTTGGATGGGTAGAAGAGTAAGCACCAAGTCCCGTGACCGTTCGCAATCCGCAACTTCCAGATACAGACCCACGGAGTTCTTGATGGGCTGTCGTGCTTGGGGCGTCGTAATCTAAAATGTCCCGGCGTTGGAATTCAAGCATTGAAAAATCCAACGAGGCAAAGACCGTGCAGCCCGGACCACCTTCTTCATCACAGCAACATGCTGCGGCGTATGAGGTCATCCGTCTGTCCCGTAGAACGTCGCAGTAACAGCAGAAGCGTCAGCGGCAAGCATCCAGATCGAGTCGCCCGGTTCGAGATAGATTTTCGTGTCCCGGTATTCGAGCGGGATGGCTGCGCGAGACGAGACATTGTGAAAGAGAAGGAAGTCATCCGCGACCGACTCGCCAGAAGGAACGTGATACATATCGACCGTCGAGTTTCCCGACGAGTGATTCATGATCCAGAACGAGTCGATCATGATCGTTGTTCCCGGCGGAGCGCGGACAACCTCTTGTGCTGCGGTCGTCAGAGTTCCGATCGAGTATCTTCGTTTCATTACAAGCACTCCACGTCGAATCTTGGCGGCAGAGCCATAAAGCCATAGACTTCATCAATGCCGACCTCTTTCGCAAAACCTCGGAACACTGTTCCAACTTTCAGCGGAACCGCCGTCAGTTCAGTGCCTTCAGGGACCACCGGCTTATTCTCGTTGGCCGGGCCAAAATCATAGAACGGAATGACTTCATTGGTTGCAATGAGAGATGGCCCAGCACCTTGCGAAGACGTATTGGGTTCCAAGCCTCTGCAAACATAGACATAGGCAGTAACAGAACCTCCTGATCCTCCAGTAATAGGCACCGAGGCGTCACCTAACACTTGCTCAATGATCCACAGAGAAGGATATCGAACTGAAGGCTCTCCGACTTCTTCTCCAACTGGAACCAGAACGTATCGACGAGTACCGTCGAGCGAACGACGAGCGAAACAGAACGCGAACCCTTCGCTGAACGCCGCAACTGAGATCGCGTAGGTGTCCGCCTCTTGTCCCTTTTCATCGAGAACGACTCCGCCTCTCGTCGAGACATCGAGTTCGATCTCGTCCCAGTCTTCATCTTCAAAGCCAGCGACGGTCTCGGTTTCGACCTCTTCAGACTTTGGACGAATCGCAATCTCTCGCCAGTCGTATCGGCCTGCGAAGTCTGGATGCGTCGATTGCTTCGCATAGACGAGCATCGTCGTCTCTTTCTTTCCGCCGAGTCCCTCCTGCGATATCTCCACCGATTCGATCAGCGGACGAAGCGCGTCCAGTCGGCGCATCATCTCGTTGACCTGATTGAATCCAATCGGTCCAAGAGACCCAGCGGTGAAGCGAGGGAGATCGGTCACG
>Ga0180120_10000636_pt1 | contig 17898 bp, 19 predicted proteins | sample CPBDNA_3_FD_129677 | JGI IMG/M metagenome (GOLD analysis project Ga0180120, IMG submission 129677) | Freshwater to marine salinity gradient microbial communities from Chesapeake Bay, USA - CPBay_Spr_31_0.2_DNA (version 2) (version 2) | ecosystem: Environmental > Aquatic > Marine > Coastal ... | reverse complement strand
TATATATACTAGACATTTTAAATGAATGATTATATTGTTTCATAGTTAATTTATATTCATCTTTAACTCTCTTATATTTTGCTGATATAATATTATTTTTACGATATAATTCTTCATATTCAGAACGATATTGTTCAAATCCTCTTATTTCTCCATCAATATAACCATAAACATAACCCTCTTCTTGACCTTGATTATATGCAAATAAATTATCACCAGTTTCATCTATTGAAGTAGGATTAGGATCCATATTTTCTCTACACAATGGACAAGTCTTTCTTTTTTTCATAGCTTCTATCATACAGTTCATACAAAATGTATGTTTACAATTGGTTGTACAGAAACCATATTTTTGTATTTTTTCATAACATATTGGACATTCTTGAACACCATCTTCATCTTCTTTAATATCTTTTTCTTTTTCTTCAGGAATTTCTTGAACTGGTTCAGATTCATGTTCTTGTTGAGTTTCGTTATTCATATTGAATATATAGATTTAAAATTTTAATAATTTACATATCAAATTTATAAAAACATATTCACTTCTTTCTCTGATGTCATGCTTATATATTCTTCAAATATATTTATATTTTTTAAGATTTCATTAGTTTCATAAATAAATCTTATAAGATATTTTTGTAGAGTTGATGTTGTAAATTTTTTATTCTTAATTAATTTATATAATTCATTCATAATTTCTAATTTATCAGGAAAAATTAATTTAAATATTTCTTCATATTGATATTTTGTACAATATGTAAAGTTAATTATATGATCCATTCTCATAGGACGTATCAATGCCTTATCAAGTCTATCAATATGATTTGTAGTTATAATTGTTATAAGATCTTCTTTTGAATATACACCATCTAAAAAATTTAAAATCGCACTAAAAGATACACGATTATCTTCATTTTTATTTCTTTCTATAAATAACGCATCTATATCTTCCAAACAGAAAATGGAATTATCTGGTAATTTATTTGTGGCACAGATAAATGAATGATCTGATAGTTTATTTGAATTAAAGTCTAGTGTAGCAATATCTTTATTCATTTTACTTGCAATAGAATACATTAGACTTGATTTTCCAGTACCAGGTAGACCACTTAAACAAATATTCATTTTATGAGAAATACCTAAATCATTTAGTCTTTTTTTTAAATCTTTATTATTATAATTATTTAAACATTTATTTACTTCATTTTTTACTTTATCATCTAATATAACTGTATCTATATTTCTTTTTCTAATCTTTTTGATATTGTCCCAGTATCCTTCACTGTAAGACCATAGAAATATCTTTTCATCTGTATTTTTTAATCTTTTATTTTCTTTATATGCTTTTTTTACTTCAATTATAAATTGTTCCATAAATTTTATTTTATCTTCATCAGTCATTTCTTTTAAGATTTCCATAGTAATTTCTTCATAATGTCCCGCTTCCCCACGACTATTAATGAATATAGGTTTATCATTTCTAACTCTATTTACTTTAATTTCAGTATCCTTATAAAAAAATATAAATTCTTTATCATAACCAATAAAATCTATTAAATCTTTATCATTCATATCAGAATATACACAATCACCAATAAAAAAATGGTGTTCTATATTATTTTTACATTTAGTATTAGAAAACCATAATATTGAGGTAAATGTTCGCAAATCATAAGTAGATACAGTAAACTTCATATTATTATTATAATGATTAAACTTTTAAATATCAGTTATTCATTCAATAAATTTGAAATTTGAAATTATTTTTCAAGTAAATCAAAAGTTATCGTTCACAATAAACATGAACAAATACGCGAAAATGATCAATACAATGTGCTTGTTCGTCCTTGTTGTGAATGCTTCGGCTGAACGCCGAGAACATGAAAAAGTATCCATCAAGTCTGTTACAAGTCTTCTGTTGGGTCGTGGTAGGATGACCACGGGTCGTCGGACATCACCCATTCCTCAACTCAATTGTCTGTCAAACTGTCAAGACGCACCTGATACTGTCTATTGTAGAAATGCTGGATTCGACGGCACAGATGTAGTATGGGAGTGTAAGTCAGATCCACCCGGGAAACAGTTTAGTTATCTGAATGTACAATGCGAAGGATATGACTACCCAGATGATCCATTCATTCTCAAGGGTAGTTGTAGTATTGATTTTAAGATGTCCGGTCAATCTACTCGGCGTCCAATTCATACCAGTGTCGATCCTGAACCAAATCCTTCAGGTGCAATTATCTTTATGTGTATACTAGCAATTACATGGCTATATTGTATTACTAGTAGTGGTGATAACAATCATACCAGTTATCGCTACAGTTATTCTTCTCCTAGATATCGATCATCTACATCTGACTTTTGGAGTGGTGCGGGAGCAGGATATGTAGCTGGAAGAAGTGGATTAGGTAGTTCTTGGGGTAGTTCTGGTCAAAGTTCTTGGGGTGGTGGACGTTCATTCGGAGGTTCAAGTTTCGCTAGCACAAGTCGTCGTTAATATATTTTAAACCAAAAAAATCATAAAATAAGATAATACAAAAAAATCATAAAATAAGATAATACAAAAAAATGTAAATATTTTTTTTTATTTTGAAATTAATAAATTTGATTCTTTTAATATTTTTTTTAAAAATCAAATGATAATAGATATAATAAATTTAACAGATATTGTAATATTAATATTGCTTGTATATGAAATATTTATATATTTTAATAAAAATATTAAAATAGACAATTTAGATGAAACATTATTTATATTTTCTTGTTCATTATTATCTAATATTTCAGGTTATTATAGAAGATTTTTAGAAGAACGTGGTATATTTTAAATACCTTTCATAATTAAATTAAACTTATTCATTAAATAAATTTGATTTATTTATTTATATTTATTCATAATCAAGTTCAATTTGCCAACTGAACTTTCAATATAAACACATATACGCAATCAAGCAACCAACCAAAGTTCAAACGATGTCTGCCATTCAGATTAAGATGTTCTTTGAACTGTTTGCTCAGGACATGGAGAAGGTCCGCTCAGGTGAGATGACCATGAAGAAACTTGGAAAGAAAGCAGCTGAGCGCTATGATCTCATTTCACCACCACCCGCTGGTGTTGACGATGAGGTCATGGACTCTTCTCTAGCGCCCACGACATCTTCTTCATCGGTGTCTTCGGTAGCATCTTCGGTGACGGTGTCTTCGGTAGCATCTTCGGTGACGGTGTCTTCGGCAGCATCTTCGGTGACGGTGTCTTCTCCGCCATCGCCGCCGGCATCTCCGCCACCGACTCCGACTCGCCCACCATCTCAGGCACCAAAGGGGCGCCGTCCCAGCCGCCCTACTCAATCAGCAAGAACAAAGGCGCCTGCTGAGTGTGAAAGGACTGGATATGGTCTTGCTCCAGAAAAAGATACTACTCCGCGTATCAAGGATTTCCTTGGTACTTGGTATGATAATAATCCAGAACAGGTTGAGTTGATCTGTGCTCCGCAACCCGACAAAGAAGGACGGCAGCGCAAGAACCTTGCTCGATTAGAGTTCTTTCAAACAGTGGAGAAGGCCTGTTATCAGAACTGGCATGAGTATGAGCATGCTCACTCGGCACAGCAGAGCACTATGAAGCGTCTTCGGACACTTTATGAGAGAGCAAATTCAAATCATACGTGTGCAGCGCGTGCACCGCAAAATTCTGCGGCAAAGTCTGCAAAGATGATAACATTGGACAATCTCATCAAGAAACGTGGATTTATAGAGGGATGTTGTGGGCGAGTAATTTGGACCAAATCAAGCAGAAACGGTCTGGAGCGAGTTGCCGAACAATGCCACAAAAGTATAGTATCACCAAATGGTGTATGTGCTCAGCACCAAAAAGAAATGGATACTCACAATGGTGTTTCTCGCGGTGGTATTGTATCAGCAGAAAATGTTGAGATAGGTAAAGGTTTCTTCGGGACTGTTGAAGAATCTTGTGAGCACGGTGTTGGACACGGAAAATGGGTAAAACAATGGGAAAATGCTTGGGACAAAGGTCTATGCGTTGTAATTTCATAAAATCAAAATCTAAAAAACAATATAAAATAAAAAAAACAAAAAAAACAAAAAAATGTAAACATTTTTTTTTATAAATTTGAAATTCAAAATTTGGAATTTCAATATTGAATTATTATAATTATAAAATAATATAATGCCCTTGCGAAAGAACTCTAGAACTATGCATCAAATGATTTTGGCAACTCACCAGAAAGAAGAAGCACTCCGAATATTTCAAGCAGCAGAAAAGTCTGAAAAAATTGCATCTGCACGCGTTGAACTTAAAGATTTATTAGTAAGTTACATAGAAATTCTTTCAATTGAAGAGTTTAAAGATATTGTATTAGAGATTGAAGAAGAAAATTTAGATGATATTGAAGAAAATCAAGAAGAGTTTAAAGATATTGTATTAGAGATTGAAGAAGAAATTTTAGATGATATTGAAGAAAATCAAGAAGAATTTAAAGATGTTCAAGGATTTAGTAGTTCTACAAATAATCCATTATCCACTGATACATCAGAAGATGAATATATCGAAGTATCTGATGATGATGGAACTATTATTTCTAGTCTATGTGATGAAATTATTGATTTAGAATTTTCAGAAGATGGACAAGAAGCAAATGAACAACTGTTAAAAAGATTATTAAAAGAACAAGATATATATTTTAAATCTAATCCCAGTGATAATAAAAAATGTCATTATATTAGAAAAGATGACAAAGAACTAACTATACAAAATTTTAATGAAGGTAGACAACAATATGGTTTATTAACTACAAATAACTATACTCCACCATCTGATATAGTTAATAATTGGGAGAGATTTGGTAATAAAAAATCTAAACTCAAGAAATATGATTTTAAAGGAGAAAATATTGAAAAAGTTATCCAAATGATTCACGATATTCTAGATTAAATTATTACAAATTTGAAATTTTTTATAAAATATTTTAAAAATTTATTATGAATAAAGAAGTAGTTAAAAATATTTCTATTATAAGATTTATTTTAGATGATACAAAAAGAAAGTGGTGTGAATATTTAGAAATATTAATTAAAATTTCATATAATAAAGGCGATAGATTCAGTATTATAGATATATACGAAAAGTTTGAAAATATATTACAACAAAAATTTCCAAAAAGTAATACAGTAAAAAATTCTATACAATTAAATTTACAAAAATTAAGAGATAAAGGTATTATTAAATATATTGATTATAATGGTAATTATATATTAATTAATTAAATACCTTTCATTATCTTACACCATTCAGAAGGATCTTTTTTATCAGGCGGTGCTTGTATATATTCCCAAACAAATACACCTTTCATATCATTATATTTATCTTTTACTTTTTTAATTTCTGTCATAGATTCAGTAAAATCTGTGTAATCTCCACCTAACATACCAAATACTACTTTATCAGGTGGATATCCATTTTTTATAATTTTATCATAAGTATCTAAAGTATAAGACCCATAACATTGTGTATTAAACCAATTTATATGTTTTCCTTCTGGTGAATTATATAATTCTTTATATGAAAATCCACCTAAACCAGAACCATCATTCATTAATGCATAAGATACTGGTGCCATTGTTATAGTAAATTCAATACCAAAATCTTCGACCAATACATTAATAAATTTTTTAACATCATTTATATTAACATTTTCTTCTATATCTAAATCTATACCAGATATAAATGGATATTCTCTTAGAAGTTTAAATAGTAAAGGATAATATAAATCAAAATTACTAAATAATGCTTGATATGCTCCACCAGCACCTCCCACCATTAATATAATTTCAACATCTTGTTCATATAATTTTTGTAATTCTACCCATACATTATCGAACATTGGTGAATTAGGATGATAATCATTCAAATGGATATATGGTTCATTTTTATATGTTGAGAAATGAATAGAAGATAAAATAATAGTGTCAATATCTTGAACATGAGGATATAATTTTTCTAATCCACAAAAACTTTGATAATAATAAATTGTTTTCATATTTATAAATTATATATTATAAATATATTTAAGTAATAAATATTCATTAAATAAATTTGAAATGTTTTTTATTATTTTTTACAATACATATTGACTTGTGAATTTCTATACACATTTCAAGTCAATCAATCAATCAAATCGCACAAGAACTTGCAAATCGTTAATCGTTGATATGGCATCTGCTGTGTTCACAAAGAGAAATTCAATTCCGCTCAGCGCAGATGAACTGAAAAAGTGTGCTTTGAAGCACACAATTCTCAAATCTCAATTTGACCTACTGCAGTTGGAAACTCCCGACGAACCAATCATTCATACAAATCAGCATTTTGCTGGTGTGGAAATTCTCAAGAGATACTCTCAAAATCCACACTTATTGTTGTGTATGGCTTTGGGATATACTCAGTGTGGAAAAACTGGAGTCATGCTTTCTTGCATAAAGGAGTTCACAAATGTGGATGTCACTCCAGTACCAGTTGACAACATCTTTATTATCACAGGGTTGTCATCTTGTGAATGGAAAACTCAAACTCAGGCACGCTTGCCTGAATGTCTTAAAGGTAATGTCTTGCATAGACAGGACCTCAAGAAAGCTCTACCAGAACGCACAGCTGGCAAACACAACATCCTTATTCTCATTGACGAAGTTCAGGTTGCTTGTGGTAGCAAGCAGAGCGTTTCCAAGATTTTGAGTGATATGGGTTTTATGGACTTTGGATTTCTGTCTGAACGCGATATCAAAATCGTGGAGTTTTCTGCCACACCCAATGGAACTTCTCTAGACAGTGCCAAGTGGGATATTCATTCGGAGGAAGTCTACATTGAACCCGGTGTTGGATATGTAGGATGCAAAGATTTGAAAGAACAAGGTCGCATTCTTGGATGTAAGCATCTTTCAGGACCTAATGCTCTCGATTCAGTCATAGAAATTTCAAAGTGTGTTTCAGACCATTTTCCAGAACCTAGATACCATTTCATTCGAACGAAAGTGGGTGGTACACAAGATGAAACTATTAAGATATTTAAAGAAGTTTTTCCTGATGGTGAAATGAAAAAGTATGATCAATCAAATCCTATTGATATAGATGTTTTGCTCGAAGTGAAACCTGAAAAGCACACATTTATATTCTTGAAAGAAATGGCCCGTTGCGCTAAAACTTTCAAGAAGTTGCATATAGGGATTTGGTATGAAAGACGCGCTGTTCAAATGATGGATGATGTAGTTGTTCAGGGACTTTTGGGACGAGCAACTGGATATGATGACAATGGTGATAGTATCATATTCTCAGACATGGACAGCGTTGATAGATATTTGGATCTATTCGATTCAAAATTCTCAAAAGAATGTCCATGGAATTCTAATTCCACCAAGTCTTCATCAACCGGGGCAATAAGCAAAGGAACTTTCAATGGTCTAGTTTCTGATGAGGAAACTACTATTGAAAGAGAACCTGTCATTGAGAAATTTGCCACACAAGAAGAAATGATAGAATTCTTTAAAATTAATATTAAAGATAAAATGCCAGCAGGTAAAAGAGGTCCAAATAAGAAAAAAATCTCGTGCGGATTTTATAAAGCTTCTATTAGATGCTCACCTACTATCTTACACACCGAAAGAGTTTACTCTGAAAGGAAATGGGGTCTAGGTGAAGGACCTTGTTCAAGGAGTTATCCATGTTACTCGAATACATCCGATCCAAGTACTTTGGAGTGGTGGTTGATATATTATCTTGAATAGAAAAAAAAACAAAAAAAACAAAAAAAACAAAAAAGTCAAAAAAAACAAAAAAAACAAAAAAAATTAAAATAAATAAATAAATTTTTTTATAAATAAATTATATGCCAACAGAAATTATATCAGGATTATGGTTTGGAGATATTGATTCATTAAAAAATCCTAATTTTTTTACTGATAATGATATTAATATTATCATTAATTTAACTGATTGTAATTATAAAATTGATAAAAATGTTTCATATATTAATGTCCCATTATCATCATATAATATATATTCTATGAAAAATGTTATAGATAAAATTATAGAAAATATTCATAATAATATTGAATTGAATAATATTTATGTATATTGTATTAATGGAATAACTATATCGCCATTAGTATGTTCATTATATTTATTAAAATATGGTAAATTAAATAAATATGATATACCACCTATATTAAAATCTAAGAATGATCAAGTTTTAATAAATATAGATGAATATGATAATTTAATATAAATTATTCCATTGGGGATATGATAATTTTATAAACAAGTTAATTAATAATTAAAATAATATTTATATATATTATATAGAATGTCTGGTTCAGGTAATCAAATACAACTTGTTGCAAGAGGTAATATAGATGCTTCTCTTACTGGTAATCCATCTATTACTTTTTTTAAATCAGTATACAGAAAACATACTAACTTTTCTATGGAAGATATGGTAGTTGATATAATTTCTAAACCTTTAACAGGTCATAAATACCCCGTAAAAATTCCCACTGGTACAGGAGATTTATTATATGGTACAAATTATATAATAAGAGGTAATAAGACATATTGTGGTAATGGTATAGCAAATATTTCTACTGCTGTTATAGATAATATTGCTTTTGTTATTAATTCAAGACAAATAGATAAAACATATGGTCATTATTTAGAGGTATATCATGAATTAAATCAAGAAAATCCTAATTCAACTATTACTAATTTAGGTAGAATAGAAGATTCTTCATTATATCATATAGCACATAATGCTGATATGGCAGCAATGGCAACACATAAATCAATGATAAATAATAATAGATCAGATACAAGTTATTTTGATAATGCTTTGTCTAAACCTACAAATATTATGGGTCATGGATTAGGTTATCCACCAACACATTTTCAAAAAATGAGTAAATGTGGTGGGACATATTGTTCTCCTTCATATTTACAAAATCAAAATGCTTCATATACTGATAATAATGGTACTGGTTTGGGCAGTGCTAGTTATAGTTCTAATTATAATTATGTAGCATCTATTAATAATAGACCATCTTCATCTGGTCACGTTTCTGGTATGAATAGAACTAGGTTTAAAGTAAATGGTAGTTTTACCGTCGTGGGTGGCAATAATGCCAGCGGCACTTTAACTTATGATATTGGGGGTTTAAATCAATTTATATTGAATGCCAATTATACATGCGATCACGCCTCTTTAACAGGTCCTTTATTAGTTAAAAAAAAAAACAATGATTTTAGTATAGAATTACACGGAACTGTCGCCGAGTTTACCACCGCCGCCCCCATAAATTTCACTATGACTTCACCACCAATATATTCAGCAAATTTATTACATGCTTCACAGATATCTGAATCTACATCAAAAGGTGATATATTAGGTGATTGTACTGTCCCATTAAATTTCTGGTATTGTAAATCACCAGGTTTAGCAATACCATTATGTGCTTTACATAAAAGCGTTGATGTTGAATTATATATGCAATTTGCTTCATCAGATCATGCTAATTGGACAAGAGAACTTGAATCTGGTGTTAATTTAAATGAACAATTTATAACATATGATCAAAATATAAATAATACAAATGATGTAGTAAATGCATATCAAATCGGTGAAAATTTAAAAGGTATATTAAATAATGATTCTAGTCCTAAATTTAATTTTGATGTTGATATAGCAGTTACATATATATATTTAGATAATATGGAGAGAAAAAGATTTTCACAGAGTTCACATGAATATCTTATAGAACAGTTACAATTTCATTATGAAAATGGACAAACAAGTAAGGATATTGATATATCATCATTTCAACATCCTGTTAAAGAATTAATATGGACAGGTCAACCTTATCTAAATAATAATATTATAAGTTTGGGTGCCACTAATACAGATTCAAATAAAGATTCTATAAATAGTTTAAATACAGGTGAATTTTCACATAGTTCAGGAATAAGATGGGTTTATGGTAATACAGGAGATGATAATTGCTTATATGGTGGTGGTATTCAAAATGCTAGTGAAAGTAAAAGTTTTGGTAATGCTTGTTATGTTGGTATATTAGATGTAAATGGAAAAGTAACAAAAGAGGCTATAATTGGTGGTGACGCGACTAAAAAAACATGGGCACACATAGGCAATGGTAAATTTGTACAAGGTTTATTAGGACCTAGTACACCTGATTGTTTAGATTATGTAACATATAAATTGAAATTTAATTCAACAGATAGATGCCAACCCAGACCATTACAATATTATACTAGAGAAAATGTTTATAAATATCATAAAGGAGGTTCTGTATCTGTTCCAGATAGTATAGCAGTATATTCATTCGCTTTAAATCCTACAGATACTTCACCAAGTGGTACTTGTAATTTTTCTAATATTGATGATATAAAAATAGAGAGAGGTGGTAGTAGTAGTAAGGTTGATCAAAAATATAAGAAATTAAATGTATATGCTATTAATTATAATATATTAAGAATTGTTAATGGTCAAGCAGGTATATCATATTTTTAGTTATAGTTAAACAAATAAAATAAATTATAAATATATATATGTCTTCAACTATTATTCTTAAAAATAATGAGAATGTTACATTTGTTATGAATCCAAGTATTACATATTTTAAAAGTGTATTCAGAAGACATACTAAATTTACTATTTCTTATAAAGAAGAGTATCCAACTTCAGATAATGCTGATTTTAAAGGTAATAATGATTCTATTAATATTGATTTAAATTACTATGGTGATCTATTATGTGATATTTCATTAAAAGTTTTAATTAATGAAACTAATTCATATGCGCCTAATTTTAAATGGTCTAATGATTTACCATTATATTTAATTAAAAATATTACATTGTTTATGATAGGTCCTAATATAGAAATAGATAAATTGGATAAAGATTATATTAATTTTAATGCTATGTTGAATAATCCTAAATCTAATAATTCAACTTATAATTTAGTTAGTGGTAAATTAACTTGTAATGATGGCAATAATTTTCAAAATATGGCATTATGTGGTGGTGTTATTAATAATAATAATAATGCTTATAGTATTATTGATATGAATGCTATTATACCATTACCATTTGCTTTCTCTAAATCTATAGGCAATGCAATACCATTATGTGCTTTAAATACAACAAACACTAAACCGCAAATTATTATTACCCGTGAAAATAAAGATATAATTAAGTTTCATACGAGTAATGATACTAATGATAATATAATAGGTTTATTTAAATTTTCTGTTATCTCAAAATATATATTCTTATCAGATGAAGAAAAATTAAGGTTTAAAAATTCTAAACAAGAATATTTGTATGAAAGAGTTAATATATTAAATTCTGGTTCAGCATTTACATCAGTTAGTAATAATAATGGATCATTAAATATAAATGGATTTAGTACTAATCATCCTATTAAACAAATATATTTATATAATCAAACAGGTACGGAGGAAGATGTGCCTAAATTTAATAAATTAAAATATAATTTATCTATTAATGGTAATAAATTATTTTCTTCTTTCTTTAACCATGAATTTTTCTCAAAAGTTGAAATTTTAAATAAATTTAAAGGTTGTATTTATAATGGTATAAATGGTAGTAATACTGTAGTAGATAATAATATTGCTTTAATAGATTTTTCATTGAAAAATTCAGATGGACCTTCTGGATGTATAAGTCCAAATATAAATAATATTGATTTAAATATAAAAAATGATTCTACAGATAATAAATATAACACTAAAGTATTTGTAGTTTGTTATTATTTCTTAACTATATCAAATGAAACAATTAGTTACATGTTTGAATAATCTTTTTTTTATAATATATATTATATATTATGACAGGTTCTATAGGTACTATTACTTTAATTACTAAAACTGGAGAATTTGAAAGGAAATATTTTTTAAATAATCCTGATATAACTTTTTTTAAATCTGTATACAGAAAGCATACAAATTTTAGCAAATATTTTAAAACTGATAACTTGGCAGGAGAAGGTTCTACAGAACTTCAACAAAACAAAGATATACAAACTGGATCTGAAGATTTATTAGCAAAAATATATTTAGAAAACAAAATTACTATAACAAGGAAACCTACTGCATCATCAGCAAATCTTACTATTTTTGCTAATTTGGGTTCCAATTTTATTGAAAATAATGATGATGAAGCACTTTCAATTACCATAGGTAATAATAGATCTGTATTTAAATCTTACGGTCTATTTCAAGAAGTTAAAGGAGAATTATTAAATCAAATGTCGTTAACTTTTGATAGTGGATCAGGTACTCATGCTCCTGAATTAGAATGTAATGCATCAGGTATTATATCTTGTAAAAGTGGATCCCATTATAATTATACTACTTTATCTGGTGGTGTTAGAGGGACAACTATACTTAGTGGTAGTTTTTCAGGTTTTAGTGGTACCATACAAACAGAATATTTTTATACAATACCAGAATTTAGTTTTATGAAAGATTATGGATTAGCATTACCATTATTATCTATGCGTAATGATCCTATTAAATTTAATGTAAAATTTAAACCAAAAGAAAAATTAATTAGTGATCCAGATGGTTTTAATTTAACATATGAATCTAATTTAATACAAGAATTAATACAATTAGATAATGATGAAAAATCTAGATTTTTAACATCACAATTAAATTATCTGACTGAAAGTGTTACTAGAATAGATATATCAAGTAAAACTCAAGATGTAATAAGTGCTTTTAAATTATGTAAATATATTTTAATGGTTGGAAATCCAAATGAAGATAATTCTAATTTTTCTGCTTCTAATAGTTTAACAACACCTTCCGAATTAAAATTAAAAAGTTTTAATATAAATATTGGTGGAAATCCATTATACCCTGCAGTAATAAGATTAAATAAAGAAATCTTCACAAAAATGAATATTAACAAATATTTTCCTGGTTGTGGTCGTGATTTAAATGCTGGATCTACCACATCTAAAAATCATGGACAATTAGATTCTATTGGTATGGTACCTTTTTCGATAGAACCATTAAATTATACACAACCATCGGGATGTATATCAAATCAAGGTCAAATAGGCGCTATTAAATTAGATATTGAAACAAACGATTTAGGAATTACTGATCCTAATATGATATTATACGCAATTAATTATAATATCTTACAAATTGCTGATGGTAAATCCCAAATACAGTTTCATTAAATATATTTATGCACTAATTTATTAATAAAAAAGAATATAACTGTAGCTACAAATGTTTTTAATAATATAAATATATTATTATTTTCTATAGATAATGCTCCACATATTAAATCATTCATTTGTGTTAAATTTAATAAGATAAATATTATAAAAAATATCATAGAACTTTTAAATTCTTCTATTAATGATATATTTTCACATATATTTTTATTATTTTCTTGATCTTTAATTTCCATTCTAAATTTTTCTTGTTCTCTCATTCTTTGAATTTCCATTTGTTTTTTCATCATTTGTTCTTGCTGTGCTTGTCTTTGTTGCATCATCTGTTGTTGTTGCTGTTGCTGTTGCTGTTGCTGTTGTTGTTGTTGTTGTTGTTGTTGTTGTTGTTGTTGATTATTCATTATTTGTTCTTTATCAGAATTAATCTCTGATAATATTGAATTAATAACTTCATCATCATCTTGAGAACTTTGTCCACCTCCACGCATTAATTCTTCAATAGAAGTTCCACCACGATTATCCATTTTATAAATTAATTATTCATTTAAAATTAATTATTTAAACTAATTATATTAAACTTACTATAACTAAATCATTATCAAACTTATTATATAAAAAACAACCCATTATTATACCTATCAATATTGATATAAAATATTTTAAATATTCTTTCATATATATAATTATATTACATTTTTATTATAATATTTTCTTCTATATTTTTATCAGTAACATATTTATAAAATATTGTTAATGATAATGCTATTAATAATATCTTAGTATTTATAATATTACTTAAATCTAATTTCATTTATATATAATAAATATATAAAATAATGGCAGATATGGACACTATTTGTGATTTATTTGATTGTAACGAATTAGATGAAGAAGATTCTAATGTTCCTAAAAATGAACATTATTATATTGCTGAGACCCTAAAACTTATTAAAGAAACTAATGATTTTCCATTATATATTTATTCTATGTTAAAAACATTATTACAGAAAAAACATTTATTAACAGATATACAAATTAAAGAATTTGCTGAAATATTAAATATTAAACCTGTATTTATAGAAAAAAAAGTTATAGTTGAAAAAAAAATATATATAGATAGAAAACCTAAAGTATATGAAGATGATTATTAATCAAATAAACATGGTTGTTTATAAACAGGTACTTCTTTAACAACATTTTTTTTAGATTTATAATTTCTCTTTTTATATTCTTCTTTCTCTTCATTATCATTTAAATATATTTCATATCCTTTCTTTTTATACAAACTTATTCTTTTTATAGATTGTTTATTAAAACATTCTATATTTTCATCAATAACATCACATATTAATTTATGAATATCTCCAAATTTTCTAAATATCCTACCAATACTTTGTTCCACTGCTGATATAGGCGATGCTAATATAACTGTGTCCAAACTAGGTATATCAGCTCCTTCTGAAAACATCTGATAAGATCCTAATATTACCCTTAAAGTAGAATTATGTTCTAATATTTCTGGATGTATCCCACCTATATATAATCCAGCTTGTTCAGAATCATAATGTTTATTAATTTCATCCATCATATTTATTAAATGTTGTCTTCTTTCTGATAATATTAATATTGTTCTACCTTCATCATAATATTTATATAAATAATTTAAAATTAAATCTGTTCGAGGTTTATATTCACATATCTGATTAACCATTTTAGGTCTACAAATTGTTCCATTATATATTGTCTGTTTTTTACAATATTTAGGATCTTCATTATTATAATATATTAATCTTGTTTCTACTCTATGTTCATTTTTATCTTCAGGTGATTCATATACTACATCTCCTATATACCATTTAAATACATAATCTGTATTATCATTTCTTTTTATAGTTGCTGATAATCCTAATATATATTTAGGCGATATTTTACGCATTGCTTTTGAAAATACTTCTGCTGATAAATGATGTGCCTCATCAAATACAGCAAACCCAAACTGTTCAAATATTTCTTCATCATATTCTTTCATTGATAAACTCTGTAACATCGCTAATACTATATCTTTATCTTCAATATCAATAGTTTTACCTTGAATATATCCTACTTTAGCATCAGGAATGAACTGAGAAATTCTCTCAGACCACTGGTCAAGCAAGAACGATTTGTGACAAACTACAATAGTTTTCTTTTTTAATTGACAAGCAATATTTAATGCTAATACTGTTTTACCTCCACCACACTTAAGTGAAATCATACCCGCTCCTCTATTATAAGCAGTTTCTAAATAAGCATCCCTAATAGGTTTTTGTATTTCTCTTAGATCTCCATTAAAATTTATATTAATATCTTGACCTTCTGATAATTTATTTTTTTTAGGAATACCAAAATTATCTATTCCATAAAATCTAGGGATATAAAATGCTTTAGGTGATTCACATAATATATTAAACTTTTTATCTTTATTTTGTCCACCTTTTATAGGGTCATATACAAAAGGTATAATCATCATATCTTTTTTAATTTTAGTAATTTGTTCTGTTGATAAATCTTTTTTTAAAATTTTATATCCATAACTAGTTATCGATGTCTTCATCTTTATTAATATATTTATTTATATATATTTAAATATCAAATTTAATATTGTAACTTATTATTTTGTAATACCATATTAGAAGGATTATATAAATTTTGTTCAATATTTTTTTTATTATATTTTATAGATTTTTTTCGTGGTTTTTTATTATTTCTCTTTGTTTTTTTGTAATAACCTTTAGATTTATTTATAGATTTATTTATAGATTTTTTAGGTATGTGTTTCTTTTTATACTGTTTAGCACCTGACATTCCGAATATTTTTTTAAATGATTTTTTAAAAGAAAACTTATTTTCTTCTTGAGGTGGACCTTCAGGAGCATTATATGGATATACATCTTGGGTTTCTGTTTCTGGATATGGATCTACTAATAGTTCAAGTGGTTCTTGTGGTTGTTCTGTAATAGTTGATTCCATATTAGAAACTTCTGATATACGTGGTGAATAATCATTTTCAGGTAATATGTCATCTTTATTCTGAACATAATCTATATTGTCATCACAAATTTTAAAAAAGTCTATTGAATTTTCAAAAAGGCGAGTTGGTCTACCTTGTTCATCTGTTCCATCTGATGAACAAAAAATTTCTTTATCTCTTTCATTACCTCTTGGATTAATAGTTGTTATCATATCTTCTATACCAACATCACTAGGAAAACTTGATGCAATACTTGTTTTTAATATCTTTGGATCATCTTCACGTGTAAAATAAGTTCCTGACATATTATCTATATATATTTTAAATGAATCATTAAATCTTTTAAATACAATAATACCAGCACTACATATATGTTGTTTATCATAACATACATACATATGTTTACATTTATTATCATCTATTTCATGTAATGTTTCACACATATTTAAGTCTCCATTAGATTTAAAACAATATGTAAAAGTCCTTTTTCCTTTTTCTCCTAATATTACATTCATAAAACTTTTAAAGTCACTAACTTCATGATTTTCATTTTCAACATCTTTATTATATAAATTTTTATGTCGAGAACCTCTTGTTAATAACTTTATAGGATTCCAAGTTTGAGATTTTAATTCACAACGACCAGTCTCTGGTCTTACTATAACTGTTTGTACATTTATTTGATCCAATTCATCTCTCCAAATTTTTATATTTACATTTTTTTTCCCAATATCTAATACATTTAATCTCTGTTCTATTGTATCTATTCGATTTTCTAGAGATAATATTCTATTTTCTTGATTCATTTTATATAATAACATAGATTTTTTTTTTATTATAAATAGAAAAATCTAAAAATAATAATTTAAAAAAAATATTTAAGGATTATTTTTATTTTTTATTATATTAAATCTTGATAAAAAAGTATTTAATTTATTATCTAAATCTTGATTTACATATGATATTAAAGCAAATGATAATAATACTGTACTTTCCATATTTAATGTATTATAACCTTTATATTTTATAAATTTATATAAATAAAATGGTATATATTTTACTAAAATCTGTAATAAATAAGCAAATATAGTAACTAAAACTACTTCTTTACATAAATGATAAAATACTATTAATGTTGGTAATTTATTTAAATTTTCTTTTGACATTTCACCATATGTTACTGTTATACGATTAATTAAATAAGATATTAATATGCCTCCAAAAAAAAAATATAAACCCACTAAAGATAGATCTATTAATTTTAACAAATAATTCATATATATATATATATATATAAATTATATTATATTAATTTATAAGGTAATATATAAAATAATATTGTACCTAATATAATCGCAGTTAAACCTTTTTTATAAGTAGGTTTATTTTTACACCTTTGAACATTTAACACGCCGATTTTAAATTAATAATGGTTTTTCTTTCTGTTCCTGTGTCCAATGTGTTTCATTATTATATAACAAGCGGGTTAAATTATGCTTAAAGCGAAAATAACTATTATAATCTTTTCCATATAAACGATATGAGATATTATTTAATTCATATGTAATATCAGTATGACTTTTTATATCTATATGATT